>AUXO017420599.1_pt1 | contig 18112 bp, 26 predicted proteins | sample 768731 | NCBI WGS metagenome assembly AUXO01 (sample SAMN02715735, study PRJNA202380) | gut metagenome | biome: sheep rumen | host: Ovis aries | place: New Zealand: Palmerston North
GAATATTTAAATTGTCAATTAGGAGAGGTATATGTCGTTTTTGATGATATTAACAATATCTACATGGGTGTCATGTGCAAAATTAAAAAGGATTTTTATATGAATTGTGCTTTGTCGGCTTTCGATAAGAATGACCTAAGAAACGATACCATAGGGTATGAAGGAAGTTCAATAGTTTATTTAGCAAATTATAAATATATGATGCGTTTGCATTGATAAAATTAGTTTTGATATATGATAAAAAATGTTGAAACAAGTAAATTTACAAGAGAGAAGGAAAATCGTGGTTATAATTGTATAGATTGCTTTCATTACGATGATGAATGTGATGATATATGTCAATGGTGTAAATGGTATGTAAAAGAATTATAGATATGGACGTAACAATGCAATACAATGGCTATAATGCAAAAGATGTTGCTATGTCTTTAGGCATTAGATGTTGCTTTCTCAATTTTGCTAATATCCTTGTATTTGAAAGTAAAAATCTTCATAAGTTAAACCAAGACATTTAAATAAAACAAAATCCAAAGTAATACCATGTTTTGAGAAAAGCAAGAGATAAACGAATTGTTTTAAATAAAGATAATATGGGGAAAATTATTTTTCTCCATATATTTTTTTTTAAAAAGTCTTTAAAATATTTGGTAGTATCAAAAATATTCCTTACCTTTGCATTGTAAAAAGAAAAATAATAACAACAACTAAAAATATAAAGGATATGATAAACAAAATGATAAATAGAAATCATGTACAAATAGGGGATTATTTTATTGCTCCTAAAAGGGGATTGGTTAAAATAATTCAAGATGTGACACCAACACATGATAAGGATTTTGTTACATATAAGGTATGGGTTAAAGATACCGATACATTTGAAAATGTATTGATGGATGAATTAAATCCTATTTGTGTATTAGATTTATTTTTTAGTGAATTTAAGATTGATAGAATTAACAAGCAAGGTGTTTATTATCAAGCAAGAAGCGGAATTATTCTTATTTCATCAAAAGATGGAAAAATTCACACAATGACAAATAAAGAGGGGGTTACGATTACAATTGAAGATGGAATCAATTATGTACATATTCTTCAAAATGCTCTCCGTTTTTTGGGTGATGATAAGATTTAATAATTTAATATTATCCAAGGTATGAAAAGAAGTGATAAAAATCTGCTTATTAACATATTAAGTTTAATGCTTAGATATGGGGTTATGTGCCAACTTGATGGCGTGGAAAATCCTCAAAAATTGGTGGGCATTAACATTGAAGATGGTAATGTCTTATTTAAATTTCTAAGGAAACAATGTCATGGTAGGAAAGCATTTATTCATTGTACAATTGACCGCATTAAGCCTTATTTGCGTAATGCTTCAACATTAACAAATGAGGAACTTATTGAATACTCAAAAAGTAAAGACAAAACTACATGGTGTCTAAAGCATTTCTTATGTCCTATGAATTTAAATTTGGTAGGTAATTGTAAACCAATAATATTAAACATTTTTAAAAATGGTCTTGCAATAGAAGCACCTAAAGGAATGTACAAAGGTTATTAACTAAAAAAAAATAGATATATTATTATGGATTTAGAAACTTTTATAAAAATGAAAGAAAAAGGCAAAACACCTTATTGTAAAATGCCTTATCATAAAACAGAACGTGATAAAGAAATAATAATCAATAAAATTAGAAAAATAAGCATTATTTCTGCTTGCTTTCTATTTTTCGCTTGGTTTAATTTTGTAGCAATATGCGTGTTATGTCAAGATAATAAGATGGATTTCATAGGGCATTCATTTTTCGGCACTTGGCTTTTTATTTTTGATGTAGTATATTGTAATTTTGCTTATACGTTTTTTAAAAGTTATAGCATATAAAAATAAGGGGAAAATAATTTCCTCTTATTTTTTTTTATTTTTATTAAAAAAAGTTGTTAAAATATTTGGTGGAATGAAAAATAATCCTTAACTTTGCATCGTCAAAAGAAAAGAAAATAATAATAATTAAAAAAAGAAAGAAAATGGAAAAGAAAACAACAGAAAAGTTTATTAGTGGTGAAGTTAATCTTTCTCTTAACTTGTATAGGGATGGAGACGGATTTGGTATTTGGCTCTCTGACGATTTTGGTGGAAGTGGAATAGAAGCCACTGGTAATACACCAGAAGAAGCAGCAGATAACATTGCATCTTACATCGCTGACTATTTTTATGAAATTGACGATGAAGATGATGAAATTGACGATGAAGATGAAGATGAATACGATTCATGGGATTTTTTTGATGCACTCCAACATTACGGAGAACTTGAACATGATGTATTGATGGACATCACCGAGGATGAACCACTTATTATTGATGGAAAAGAGGTAGATACCATCCTTGATGATGATGGCTTAAAGTTCTCATACGTTGGTGATGATGGTGAGTATTATTCAACATCACTTGATATTGACGATATTGACAAAGAAATTTGTGATAAAATTTATGAGTATCTTTGCGATAACAGAAACGTAAATCAAGATTTTTTCGATTCGTTACAACATTAAAAAAAGCATTAAAAATATTTTGGCGATGTGAAGATAATTTCGTATCTTTGCATCGTCAAAAGAAAAAAATAGCAATAACAACAAAAACAGATATGAAAACTAAAGTTTTAACAATAACGGCAATCTTTTTTATTTGTGTGACATACATTCTTCTTTGGATGGTTGCTACACATAGGGTAACAACACCAATTGCAACAACAATTGTTGAAATTACATCAATAATTGGTGCAACAAGTTTATTTATCCTTTTTGCTTTAAAGGTTATTGAATTTATAAGGAATTAAATAAAGATTAAGAGTATGAAAAATAAAGATAAAGAATTGCTTTTAGAATGTTTGAGAGCAATGTTACCTTATAATGTGGAGTGCTTAATTACATACGAATGCCATAAAGAAATAAGACAATTAAAGGGCATTCAAATTGATAATGATGGCGAAGTTATTTATAATTTCGGTAAAGTATGTGTACTCCACAATTACTTACCATTAGATTTGTATAGTAGTGAAGTTAAGCCATGTCTCCGTCCAATTTCAACAATTAGTGATGAAGAAATAAGGGAACTTAGCAAATATGTTAATACTACTATAAAATATAATAAAAGTAGTGGGATATTTTTTGCTTCAAATACAATATATGATTGGCAAAAAGCAATTAAATGGCTAAATAAAAAGCATTTTGATACTTTTGGCGCAGTTGAAAGGGGAATTGCTATTGAATTTATAGAAGACATTAACGGCAATAACAGAACATATTTTGAAAATGGCAAAGTAATAATTTTTGATTAAAAAAATATCTAAAATTATTTGGTGGTTTCAAAAATAATTCTTATCTTTGCAATGTCAAAAGGAAATAGCAACTAAAAACAAAAACAGATATGAAAAGTAAATGGCTTAAACGATATAGATTATCAGTTACAATTGGCGTAATTATTGGCTTAATAGTTACAATAATTGGAATGGCTATCATTGTTTATGGTTTGGAAAACAATTCCAAGCAAGTAGCCGAAATAGGTGATACAATACGTTCTATTGCATATCCTATTACTATGTTTTGTTTTGGTCAGTTAGCAATAATTGGGGCAATAATTGAAATTAAAGATTAACATTTAACTATAATTAAAAAAATGAGAAATTTTAAAATTAAGTTTTTGTCATTGCTCGTCATGTTTACTATGGCGATGATGAATACCTCATGCACAATCGTAGATAGTGGTGAGGTGGGCATTAAGTTCTACAAGTGGTCTTCGGATGATAAGTATGGCGGTGTTGAGGGCACTTGTCACGGATGGGTTTTTTATAATCCATTTACGACAAGTATCTTTACTTACCCTACGTTCATTCAGCGTAAGAATTATGAAGTAATTCACGTTAATGCAAAGGATGCTTCCACGTTTGAAATGGACCCAACCATTGCTTATAGAATCAACCCATCAAAGGCTTGCGATATTTTCGTGAAGTATCGAAAGGGGGTTGAAGACTTGGAAAATGGGTATATTAGAACTTGTATATATGAAGCATATCGAACTTGCGCTAATAGGTACACAAGTGATTCGTTGATGCCTAATAGAGCAAATTTTGAACGTGATGTTCGCCAGCGACTTGAAGTGTCTCTACAAGCAGAGGGTTTTATAGTTGAAGAGTTTACATCACAGATTACACCGCCACCATCTTTGTCACAGATGATTAACGAGAAGAATGTTGCCGTACAATCCGCTCTAAAGGCAAAGAATAAGGTTGCTGAGGCTGAGGCTAATGCTACAATTGCTATTGCAAAGGCTAAGGGTGAAGCAGATGCGATGAAGATTAAGGCTGATGCAGAAGCATATTATAATCGAACAATTGCTGCATCATTGTCACCGCTTATCATTCAAGAAGATTGGATTGAAAAATGGGATGGTAAATTGCCGAGTGTTACAAGTGGCAACGGCATGATGCTTAACATTAAGGGATTTAACTAATATTATATATTTTGAGAGGGTATTTTTTATACTCTCTCATTTTTTTATTTAAAAAAGTCTTTAAAATATTTGGTAGTATCAAAAATATTCCTTACCTTTGCATTGTAAAAAGAAAAAATAATAATAACAATTAAAAAATATAAAAATTATGGATTTAAATCAGTATCGAGTAAGTAATCTTAGTTTGGTAAGTATTCAAAATCTTATTAAAAAGAATGGTACTGCCACATCACTAATATATACTTTAAGAAAGGGAGAAATAAGAGTTTTCTCTCACATTAGTGCTTGCGAATTTTCAAATTTTAGTCTAAATTTTCATGGCAATGGACAATCTATGGTTTTCAAAAATGGGGAAACACTAAAAAGAGTGTTTATTTGTTCAAGTGGGGAAACAAAAGACATAATAGCCGAATTACTCAAAAGGAATGAAAGTGAGTATGTATCGGATGAAGAAGTAAAGGCTTATCCACGATACAATTTGTTGCTAACATTTAGGTTTAGAAAAGATAAATATAAAAAAGACGAAGTTAATGGGTGGTCGTTAGAAGAGTGTTTTAGACACTTTGATGATAGTTTTTGGGATTTGTTTTTCCGTGACGATGCAAAAGATATACAAGACGATAGGTATTATTATCGTTTCTTTTCTCCAATGAATAAAACGATAAAGGGTAGAGAAATATCCTACATTAAGCCAAATGTGTTCCGTTACTTTATTGAGTTATATTATTATTTAAGAAGTAATTTTGAAGAATTTACTGCTAATTGCCAAAGAGATTATGAAAATGATACTTTTTCTCATATTTTTACTCAATTTGGTAAATTTATAATAGATGGAAAATTCCTATATGGTCATTTTATGCCACGTTTTAGGTATTTAAGTGACTTATTCCGTTATATTTGTATAGAATACTTTTATTGTGGCGGACGAGAAATAAGGGAAGATGATTATTGTGAAATTTATTTCTTTGGTGACTATCAGTATTATAAAAAACCGCTTAACGGATGTGTTATAATCAAAGGGGGTAAATGTGAATACAAAGAACTTGAAAGAATATAAAAATTAACATATTGGAATTGCTACATTAAAAAGTTATGTGGCAATTCCATTTATCAAAGTATTTTATATTTTTGTTTTTTATTTAATAAAAAAATTATGGATTTAAAAGATTACGAAAAAAGTTTTAAAAATATTTGGCTATATTTAAAAAAGTTCGTATCTTTGTAGCAGAAAAAGAAAAACAATAATAAAGATATGGATATAGAAATATATAGGTTGATTCATACAGACCTAAAAACAATAACAAATAGTAGTGTTCTAATTCACGTAAAAGTGGATGAAAACACTAATATTGTGTCATTATCGCATGAACTTGGACTTTTTGTGCATAATAATAAAATTTTTGCAAAGAAACTTATTATTGATGTGTCAAGCCCAACCCAATTGTATGATAAAGAAAATGTTGATTATTTTATTTGCGATGTTAATGAGGTAAATGCTTTAAGCATTGAACTTATTAAAGCATATTCACCTTATAATGTGGAAGAAATATGCGCACCAACAAATGAAGAAATAAACATATTGGTATTTAAAATCTTCAAAAGTAGTGAGATAGGTTTGACGAGCATGAACTTGGATGAATGTCTTCATAGATGTGATTCAATTAAGTTCATGACTGCTTCGGAATATAATAACATGGATGAAGATAATTACAACTATGATTATTATGTTTACGCTAAAAGTAGCAATGAAAAAGGAACATATCACGTAATTGGTGATGAAGTATTTGATTTACTCAAAAACACATATTTTATCTCCAAGAAAAAATTTGAGGAAGTTTATAAACTTGATGAAAGTTTATCTATAGGGTGTTTTCAAGTTAAATTCGCTAATTACATAAAAAATGGCGTAGATATAAGTAAGGAACTTTCTCAGTATGATTGGATTTTAACGCCAAAAGAGTTATTGATTTTAATTTGGGATGTATATATTATTTCCTATCATACCAATTATATTAAAACAGATAAGCAAAATTATCTTCGTTTTGATTTTTATGCATCTTATTCACATGATTCTATATTTACGGATGTTACTCTTGAAATTGACGGATTAAATGTAAAATAGATAGATAATTGTCAATGTAACACTTTTTAACAAATAACATTTGGTTATCTCAAAAAAAAGTTGTACCTTTGTAACGTAAAACAAAGGGAAATACAATAAATGTTTAACTAACATTTTTAATAAAAAAAAGTTACTTAAATATTTGGTTATTTCAAAAAAAAGTTGTACCTTTGCATTGTCAAAACAACAGCGAGTTTTATGATAAAAACTTAGATATACTTGGTGTTTACGAGAGGGGAAACTCAGTTAATAACTGAGGTGTGGACAAATCGGCACATAGTGTACTATGTGTGACCTTTATAAGGTCTTCGTTGGTTCAAATCCAACAACACCAACTACATTTGGGATTTACGAAAGGAGAAACTTAGTTAATAACTAAGGTGTGGACAACTCGGCACATGGTGTACCTTGTGTGACTTTATAAAGTCTTCGGTGGTTCAAATCCACCAATCCCAACAACTAAAACAACAAAATGGCCTTATGGTGGAATTGGCAGACACGAGGGACTTAAAATCCCTTGGGCATTGCGCCCGTGCGAGTTCGAGTCTCGCTGGGGCTACAAAAATTTTCATATTTTTTAAAAGTTGTTGTTATTAGGGGTTTACGAAAGGAGAAACTTGGTAGCAATACTAAGGTGTGGACAAATCAACTTATAAAATTTGCATTTTTGCATTATAAGTGACCTTTATAAGGTCTTCGGTGGTTCAAATCCACCAACCCCAACAAATAAAAAAAAAGTTACTTAAATGTTTGGTTAAATCAAAAATTATTTGTAACTTTGCATTGTCAAAACAAAAACAATAACTTAAAAAATTAAAAGATATGAAAACTTATTTTCAGCCATCGGTTTATGGTGATGATGGCACTAATATTGAGTATGGCTATCCACAAGTTGTGGGAGAGAATGGTGTATTTACCTCACAAGAAATTGGTGAAGATTTCCTTGAAAGTGAGGGATATGACCTTGGCGATATTATATGGGATGAAATTGAATTGAGTGATGAAGAAATAGAATGTGGCGATTTTAACATCATTCAATAAAGATATACTTGGTGTTTACGAGAGGAGAACTCAATAGCAATACTGAGGTGTGGACAAATCGGCACATAGTGTACTATGTGTGACCTTTATAAGGTCTTCGTTGGTTCAAATCCAACAACACCAACTACATTTGGGATTTACGAAAGGAGAAACTTAGTTAATAACTAAGGTGTGGACAACTCGGCACATGGTGTACCTTGTGTGACTTTTATAAGTCTTCGGTGGTTCAAATCCACCAATCCCAACCAAATCGAATGTTAGTTTTTTTAAACTTTTGAATTTTAGATTCATAGTAGATTTTTATTAGTTAATTATTTTTTGAGGTTGTATTTGTGAAAATGCAACCTTTTTTTTTTATTTTTTCATAAAAAAGTTGTTAAAATATTTGGTAGAATGAAATATATTCCTTATCTTTGCATCGTCAAAAGGAAAAATAATAAATAAACAACAACAAAAAATATGGAAAAAATTAAAATTGCTAATATAGCAAAGCGCATTTACAACCCTTTAGAGATGCGCTTTATCAACACTAATGGTTGGTCTGTTTGCACAAATAGGATGATTCCAAAAAGTGCAATAGCACATTGTGCTTTTAGCAATGGACGTTGGCATATTGCTGAGGTCGAATGTACAACCTCACAACTCGCACAACTTCGCATATCAATGCAAAGAAAAGCAAAAGAATTGCGTAGGAAAATGCCAGAAGACCTTGTTACCTATTTCAAAGAGATTGACGATAAAGCAAAGGCAAAGGCAAAAGCAGAGCGTCTTCATCGTGCAGAAATTGCAAGGATAGAGAAGCATATAGATATAACTTACACTATTCCAACCATTAAAAATGTATTTTACTATATTAGACAAGGTGAGAATGTAGGCAAAATTGATGCTTACGAGAGTAACCACAATGGTATAGAATGTATCGAAGAATGTGAGAGATATTCAAGTTCTTGCCGATTTTGGAAAACAACACGTTTATTTACCTTGTACATCCGTAAAGGTTGGTTCATTCACTTTATTGGTGGTGTTATTACATTTACCAAGTCTGCAAAGATTGACCGCAACGGAATTATATGTGAATGGGTGGAGCAAGGTAAAAGTATTGCTGACATACGTACAATTCAAGGTTTCCTTGTTCGTGGTGAACATATAGAAGCAAAAAACCTAAAGGAAGCAAAGAGGATAAATGAACAACATCGTGCAAAAATCCTTACACGCATATTAAAACAACGTAAAGCAAAGGCACAACGAGAAGAAAAAATTCCAAATATTATCATCACTTTTGAAGATTCTTTGAACGCTGGCAACTGCCGTCACGGAACACAAGTATTTAAGGATTATGTGGATAAAGTCAAAGGGGAAGATGTGCAAAGTCTAAATGGTGCAGAACTTCGCAAACTTGCAAAGGATTCCTCTTTTGATTGTGAGTATTATGTAGAAAGGGCGATAAATTATGTACTAAGTAAGTAGAAAATATTCTTCGTAACTTTGCGATGTAAAAAGAAAAATAATAACAATAACAACTAAAAATAATAAAAATTATGGAAATAAATAAGTATAGAATAACTAATCTTAGTTCTGAGCATATTCAAAATATGCTTAAAGAGAATGAGAGTACAAGTTTAATTAGGATTTATAATGGGCAAATTATAGTTCATCCTCAAATTCGTTATTGTGAATTTACACAAACTGGAATGATATTTAATAACATTAAAGGTAATTTGTGTTTTACGGATAATGAAACACTAAAATGTTCTTTTATTTGCCCAAGCAAAGAAGTAAAAGAAATTATAGATTACATATATAATGTTATGTTTGAAAATTAAGTTTAAATAAGGGGAATTTTTTCTCCTTATTTTTTTTTTATTTTAAATTAAAAAAAAATCTATAAAATATTTGGTGGTATCAAATATTATTCTTACCTTTGCAACAGAAAAAAAAAATAATAACAACTAAAAAACTAAAAATATGGATAAGAAAATTAAAAAGTTTGAAGAAAGTTTTAAAGAAATAGAAAATGCTATTAGAAGAAAACTTGCGTCTTGTAAAGAAGGTGAGTATCATTTTAAAGAACCAGTTGTAGTTGGGGATAGAAAGATTGATGGCATAGAGTGGGATGGTATTAGACTTTGTGTTCATTATGACAATCGTTGCGCTAATCTATTGGCAAATTTACAATTCCATCAAATTATAGATGTTTTGAAGCAACTCGTCAAGGAAAGTTATGGCGAAATTAAGGAACATTGTGTATTTTCATTTGGAGATACTGATGTTCTGCTAAAACACTTTAATTCGTTAGAGTGTTACAAGTTATATAAAGAGGGAAAATGTCGGATGGAATTTTTCAAAAGTTCAAACGACATGGCGGTATATTGCAAAAAGCATAAGGCAAACTTAGTGTTTGTAGGTGATGAATTTTTGACGTTCTATCAACGCTTTCTTAATGTGACAGATAGTATGTTTGCGTTTGCAAAAAAAGAAGTCAAGGGTGAATGTCCTATTGATATGAGAGTTGCTGAACCTACAATTGAGGGAGTAAATTGTCGTGAATTATATTTGGAAGGCCATGCGTTCGGTAACTCAAAAGATATGTTTGACTTTTTGTGGGAAGTTTATTTCCATAAGGGTGAAAAACTTCCAAAGGAGACAGAAAGTATAACATTTGACGTATATGCAAACTATCCTTATGAAGCCACATTTCTTGACGAAACAATAGAAATCGTTGGAATGGACGTAACGGATACATATTTATGTTGGTAAAATAAATTATTATTATTCATAGTTGTATTAAAACTTGGGGTCTTTTAATCGTGAGATTAGAAGACCTTTTTATTTTTGTTTAAAATAATAAAAAAAACATAAAAATATTTGGTCATATCAATAATATTTCTTACCTTTGCAGTAGAAAATAACAACAATTAAAAAATATAAGAATTATGGTAGAGGGAAAAATAAGAGTAGAAATTACGCAAGAACCTATCAATAGAGAATTTTGCGGAAAAGTTAAAACTAAACAAGTTTTTGAAGAAACTTGTGTTTGTGATAAAGATAAGAGAAAGAAGATTGCACCTTATGGGGTTCATGTAGTATTCTCTGTTAGACATTATCCTAATTTTGATAGTAAAGATATAATGGATATTAGGGTAAGTCGTAGATACTTTGACTTAGACATGAGTGGTTGTTATGTCGCAGCCTTTGAGATAAAGGGCAAAATATTTCATTTATTTGTCAATTTTGATGAAGATGATGCAACACTTTCGGAATTGTATAACGATAAATATGATGGGTTAGTGGACACTAATTATTACAACGGAAACGGATTGGTGAGTTTTGAAATTGTAGAAGAATAATAAAAAAAAAACATAAATTATTTGGTGGTGTCAAAAATATTCTTTATCTTTGCAATGTAAAAAAACAACAACAACTAAAAACATTAAAAATTATGATGTACATTGTTTATGAGACCGATGAATGGTTGTCTAATAACTCTAAAGAATTTTGTGGCATTTTTTCAACAAAAGAAGATGCCATTAACTCCATAGTTTGCAATCATAACATTTGTCTTGAAGATACTGAGTATGATACAGATGAAGAATTGATTGAGTACATAACAAATATGTTGGAAGACCATAACCAAACCCAAGGACTTAATGTTAATTACATGATAGAATCCGCAAAAGTGGATAATTGGGAAATTGGTATGCCATCAAAGAAAATAGACAATTCTTCGGATGGAGCAATGTTCTTAACAAATTATAATTATAATGGTCTTATTTCTTTGGATTTTGTTGAAGATTTCAAGCAACTTTTCATTATATGTAAGCAAAACGAAGAATATTACCATGACATTGCTTGCCAAATGGTAAGAAACAAAGTTAAAGACTTTTCCAAGGGTAATAGAGATTACCATTTGGTTGAAATAAAAGATGGAAAGGAAATTGAGAGATATATCGAAATAATACGTAATAATAACGTAATACAAGAGTCTCTCCCAAGTAAGATAAAAAACCAAAAATTTTATTATCTTACGACAGATGTGAGTTCTGGGTATTATATTTTGTCCGTGGTAATAACTTATAATAAATAATAATAATATTATGTACGTAGTTTTTGAAGCAAAAAATAAAGAAGATATATCACAGAGAGTATTTCGTGGTGTTTTCCCAACAAAGGAAGAAGCCATTGAATCTGTAATTCAAAATCATAATATTCGTCTTAAAGACGAAGAATATTATGATGATTACACAGAACTTTGTGAAGACATTAGGGAAATGTTGGAAGAACATTCCGCAACAGATGGTTTATCTTTATTTTATAGCATTGAACCATTGGAAAAAAATCAATGGGTAAATGATATTAAAACAATATTCTATGGTGGCGTATCTGTAAATCAATACTTAAATAAACGATTTATTCTTTTCAATTTCGATGGGGAAGAAGATGAAGACTTTATGCATCGTGCTATTTACCAAATGGTACGAACTGGTCTTACAACAATGGTCGAGTTTTGTGAATATAAGATACAAAAAATAAAAGATGATAAAATAATCCAAGCAGAAATACAGAAACTGAAAAGTGATGAAGAAATAGAAGTGATTAAGGAAGCAATTGAGCATGACGCAACTTTCTATTATTTTTGTGAGGATAGGGATAACACCTTATTTGATAAACCAAGTTGTTTTGTTGCTATCTATGATATTTAATTTTTCTTGAAAAATTTTTTTAGAAAAATTTGGTAGTTACGAAAAAAGTTCGTATCTTTGCATTGTCAAAAAGGAGAAGGTTAGTCTAATTGCTAGAATACTAGACTACCTATCCAAATTAATAAAATGATTTTCTTTTCTAATAACGTAGCAATACGTTAATAAATGGACATTTTCTTTCATTTGTACTTCCTCTTATTTGAGAAAATAGGGGGAAGTTTTTTTATTTTAAATTAAAAAAAAGTATAAAAATATTTGGTAGAATAAAATATTATTCTTACCTTTGCAGTAGAAAATAATAACAACTAAAAAATAAAAGATATGGACTTAAAAGATTTAGATGATATTCCTAAGATGAAGATTAGGGAGAATTATGAATGTTACGATGAAGTGAAAAATGCTTTTCATCAATTCATTCACAAACTCGTATGGGAATCAAGCGATATTGACGAAGGATTTAGTGGAAAAGAAGTCAATAAACATATTGATACATTTTGCAATGAAATTGGTGATAAGATTATTGCAAATGTCAATAAAGAAGTAAGAGAGTATATAAATAATCTTACCGCTCGTTATGAGACACATTGCTATCTTGTGGATAAAAACGGAAAAGAATTTAAGAACGGACAAGTTCATATCCGTACTAATAACGAGAGAACTGCACTTGAATATGGTGCTAATTTTTTCAAAAATAATAAATCTTCAAGAGTGGTTGTTTACGACACAAATGAAGATAAGTATCTTATGACTTTAAATTAAATATGGAAGAAATTTGGAGAATAATAAATTGGAATCATAATTATGAGGTTTCAAATCTTGGTAGAATTAGAAATTTTCGTACAAAGAGAATACTTAAACCTCTTGTGACTAATAGTCATAAGACACCGCAAGTATGGTTATATCACTCACCTATATCTCCACGATATGTTGGGGTATCGAGTGTAATAACGTGGGAAAAAGCGCAATTCTCTTTGGTGAGAATTATTTATTTCACATTCCACAATGAAGAAGATAACCATAAGCGCATTTTCTTCCGTGATGGAAATCCTTTAAATTGTTCTCTTGACAACATTTATCAAAAGTAAAACATTATGAAAACATCATTTTTGAAATATATTATAGTCTTCATAATTTGTTTGTTTTTTACAACAGATAGTTATGGGCAAAATGAAAAGAAACCAATTTTTGTTGGCTATGGTGTTGGCGGTGCTGTTGGAATGAATAATGATTTTGGGGAAGATGGCTCAAACCAAATATTTTTTTCATTTGTTGTGCTTAACTATTATGTGGATTTTTCCATAAATCCCATCGAACCAACGCAACATCAACAAATTCATAGAGTAACATCTATTGATGGTGGATATTTTATTTTTAATTATAATAATACCTTATATGTTGCTCCAATAATAGGTATGACTAAAAATGAAATATTATGTTATCCTAAAAATGTTGTTGAAAATACAACAAAATATGATTTCGGTGGTGTTATTTGTTATAGATTTGATAAATACGTTGCCATGTGTATTAAAATAACAAACCATCAATTTGGGTTTACATTTGGCGTTGCTGTATAAAATAGAGATATTTGTTATTCATTGAATTAAGATTTAAGTTGTTTGAGGGTTTATGCTTGTGAAAGTATAAACCTTTTTTTATTTAAAATAATCATCAAAATATTTGGCGATATAAAATATTTTTCTTACCTTTGCAACGTGAAAAGAAAATAACAATTTTATTATTAAAAAAAAAAGAAAGAAAATGGAAAAGAAAACAACAATTACAAAAGACGGAACAAAGATTGAATCTTATTCTTTAAGTGAAGAACAACATAACATCGCTGTTAGACTTGTAACAGAAAATCTACGTAAAATAGACAATTATACCTTGGAAGAGGTGGAAGATGAAGAAACAGTGAATATATGGATTGCTGATGCTTATGCAGAGGGCGAAGAAGACTATGTAGATTTTTTACGTAATGCTATCGTAAAAGGAGCAACAATTTATACATTAAAAAGTCATTGCGGATGGGCACAGCCTATTGGTGATGTTGTAGTATATTAAACATTTAAAAGGTTGTATCTTATATTGATACAACTTTTTTTTTTATTTTTTTGAAAAAAAGTTGCTAAAAAATTTGGTAGTATCAAAAAAAGTTTGTACCTTTGCATTGTCAAAAGGAAATAAGAAGTCAATGAAATTGATAAACATTAGAATTGATTGCAGAACGTCAATGTAAATAACTATTTAGTACGTTCCCCATTCATTCTAAGTTCCGACAAGGAAAAGTTTAAATCGAAATTGGCGATTCAAAATTAGCGACATTGCATGGAGTGGATATAACTCAAGAGGTTAGAGTCCCATGAAGGAATGGGGGATATAGGTTCGAGTCCTATTATCGCATGAAATGTATTGTAGCGTATTAGTTTTGAACCCAAAATCTTGCAAGTAATTTTCGACTTTTCTTTACATCATGACCAATTAGGAGTGTAGTATAGAAGTATAAAAATGCTGAATGAGGCAAAGATTGGTAGGGTCATTCCTCCACATCGTAATGATGTAGTTTAAGTAAAACATTGCCAAAAAGGGGTCAGAGTTGTGGGTGAAACTCCCACCATTTTAGTTTTTGGCTTGATGTATAAGATTAAGTTTATCAATTTTCATTGTTACTTTTTATAAAATGTAATGAAAAGATTTATTATTTAATTTTAGAACTACAAAGGCAGAAATCCTTAGTAGATGTTTCCTCTAAAATTCCGTGAAATGGTACAAGAAGTAGAAAAGTTAGGGAAATAATAGGGGTTCTATGTGACTACGGCTATAAACAATAATAGTCTCATTAACGGAAACTAAATTGATATGTTATACTTTGCCAAGGGATGATAAAGAGTATTTAATATTCTCACGCATCTTTTTGCCAAACTAAAAACAATCAAGGAATGTCAAGCACAAAGGGGAAAACCTAAGTCAATAATTCAATACATTTAGGAGTCATGACCTATCTAAGGTTGAAATTAGAGATAAAAAGTAAGAATAACAATTCTTGTAAATTGTACTTCCATCGCTATATTTATCAAGCATGGTTACGTTTATAGAATATATTCTTTGGTTAAAGTGCTTAAAAAAATCACACTTATGATGAAGTACAAATCACAAAGATGATTTTTCCTGAAATTAAAGTAAAGATAAATCTTTATAATGGGGTGTCTTGTGGAAAGGCATCCCATTTTTTTATTTATATATTATTAGTGACATTTTTTTTTCACTCTTTTCATTATTTTTTTATTAAAAAATTTGGTCATATTAAAAATATTCCTTATCTTTGCATCATCAAAAGAAAATAACAACAACAAAGACAATAAAGATATGGAAGTAAAAGATGTAAAAAATAGGGTGAGTGAAGAAAAAGCCGCTTATAATTACGTTGAACATATGTTGTGTACCGAAACTATTCAATGGCGAGAGCGAGATTATAGGTCAATGCTTTCAACATTCATGAAGCGTCTTGATAGACGATATGGTGGCAGTCTTTCCGATGAAGAATATACTAAAGTCACAAAAGAATGGGCAGCAATTGTTAGTCAAATTGTGGCAGAAGCAAAGAAAAGGTATAACGTTCAAGAAATAATCAATAAAATACCATCCATTGATGATATTTTAGAAAAGTTATATATTGGACATAACATAATTAAAAAGTGACATTATGGATAAGAACGAGATACGTGAATATCTAAAAGAAAATTTAGAGATTCAATTCAAGTATGATTATGATTATGGTGACAATTATATAAGAGTTAATATACTCTTAGAAAAAGAACCTATTGCAAGTGATTATATCAATACAAGACCAGAAAATAGAGAATTAGGTAGTTTGTGCAATATGTATGCTGCATATAGAAGACATGATATGTTACAACAAGCCGAAGCAGTCAAAAAGCGTATTTTAGAGGTTTTAAATGAAAATAATCAAAAAGAATTTCTTAAAACAATCAAAAAGGAATTAAAGTAATTGCATTTTTTTCCTTTATTATTTGGTTATTCCAAATAAAAGTTGTATCTTTGCATTGTAAAAAAAAAACAACAACATTAAAAGATATGACTTATGGAAATAATAGGATTTACATCTACATTTTATACTCTTTGGGAAGCAACTGAGTGTAATGATGGATATACATACTATAAATACATTCAAAATCTTTCCAAGGAGTTAGAAAAGGCAAAAGCCAAGCATCCTATGGCAATTGTTGATTTGACGATAAGAGGACATTCCTCATTTAGATTACCAACAATTCCAGAAGATTGTTTTATCTTTGGTAAATACAAGAATCAAAACTTCAATACTTGTACCGATTACTCTTATATGTATTGGTACTACAATGCCCTAACAAAGAATAAGGGTAAAAAATATTTGGAAAAAATCCTTTGTGATAAAGGATATAAGAAATTTCATGATAATATCATTACCAAGAAAGAATATGAATTGATTCAAAACATTAGTGATGAAACATGGGGAAATATATTTAATAAGGTGAACAATCACGAAGAATTGACATTTAAAGTAAATAACCCTTTTACAAAGACCCATGACGTGAACGGAAGAAAGTATATTGTGAATACAAACCCAGTGCTGAGACTTTGCTTCCCTAAATATACCGAAAAGAAAGATTGTCAAGGAAAAAAGTATTATCTTCCTATTGTTGATGGCAACGAAGTGTCGTTATTAGGACAAAGAATTAAAGTAACTGACTATGAAGTTACAAAAGTAAATGATTATAGATATTATTTGGTAGTGAACAAATTCATTTTTATTTAAAAAATTAATAATGTTTTTCATAACTTAGTGTTTTATAAAGTTCTGTCTGTGAAGATAGAACTTTTTTTTTTATTTTTATTAAAAAAAGTCTTTAAAATATTTGGTGGAATGAAATATTATCCTTACCTTTGCATTGTCAAAAGGAAATAATAATAACCATATAAATAATATAAAAAATATGAGAAAGTTCATTATTTGCGCCATTATTATGGCAATTCTAACTGCTGTAAACTATACAGCAAGTGCAAACAACCGAGGTAATACTCTTACATTGATAGAGAATTATATTCCTCTCTCAACATCACTTGAAACAACGTGTGAAACACCATACTTTGTTTCTGCACCAGAAATAGTTACAAATAATGGTGTTACTTGTGTTGAGGGAAACTATTACCTTACTACCAATAAGTCAAAGAACCATGTGGGGTATCTAAAGGCTTACATGGGAAAGGACAATGTGACCGATTCCGTTACCTTGGATATTAAGGTAACACCAAATGATTATGAAATGGTTGATAACATGGTAACTAAGGAGTTTATTGATAATTATGGAAATCCTGATGGCGATTGCGGTGTACCATGTTATGCGTGGATTATCACTAATAACACGTCAATCATTAAGTTTATAACTACAGAAATTATATATAAGAATAATTCTCCATCATTCCTTAGAATAACCTATATTAGGGAAAAGATGATGGATAATAAAGATTGTTTGTCATAAAATATCTAAAAACCTTTGCTTGTGAAAGTAGAGGTTTTTTTTTATTACCCAATAACCCTATAAGGTACGGATTTCAGTACCATGTGTCTATATATGCACGAATAATATATTATTACCAATATATATTTTATTTCTTATATAATATATGCTACATACTATTATATACTATAAGGTACGGATTTCAGTACCATTTATCTTATATATACAT
>AUXO015740489.1_pt1 | contig 18105 bp, 16 predicted proteins | sample 768731 | NCBI WGS metagenome assembly AUXO01 (sample SAMN02715735, study PRJNA202380) | gut metagenome | biome: sheep rumen | host: Ovis aries | place: New Zealand: Palmerston North
AAAAATATACTTAAAAAGTATGCATATGCATTAATCTATTGGGGAGACGGAACACCAAGTGAGAACACTGTAGGATCTTACCAATTCCCTGAAGGTTATAAAATAGGCTTCATGGTTCGTGCAAAAACAACACATCCAGAAGGTAGTCCCAAGAAACCGAGAAAACAAGGAGAGCTATATGGCGATGGCCGTTTAAACAATTTCATCAACAACTATTCTGAGTGCAATTTTAAATCTTCGGAATTAGGAGAGGATGGTCCACGACAGGCTTGGCTTAGAGTAAACGGAAAACAAATTATTTGTTTTGAGTCAGGAACTGACAAGGATTATAATGATATTTTCTTAGAGATTGAAGGTGGTATTTATGACATGTCCTATACGCCGGATCTAACAGCAAACACCTATACCTATTGCTTTGAAGACCGAGATTTAGGCGATTATGATTTGAATGATGTTGTTATTAAAGCCACTAGATCAGGCAACAAGGTAACATACACTATCGTTGCTTGCGGAGCTAAAGATGAGCTGTATGTTAAGAACATTAATGCAGGGAATATCAAGGACGGAAATGAAATCCACAAACTCTTTAAAAAGACAAGAGAAGATTTCATTAACACTGATGAAAACCTCGATAAATGTGAATATATTACTGCAACAAAAGATGTAAGTGAGAGCTTTAGTTTCCTTGATGACAACACAAGGCCATACATCTACAATAAGACAACCGGCAAGAACATATATGTTGCAAAAGCCGGAGAAGACCCTCATGCAATTATGATACCTAATGACTTTAAGTATCCAAAAGAAAGAGAATGCATAAAGGGAGTATACAACCAGTTTAACAATTGGGGACAAAACCCAATAAATTCTACTAATTGGTATACCAATCCAATAGAAGGAAAGTATTTCAACAAGTAAAAAAATATTATAACATACGCAAAACCGAGGTCTTTATATAGACTTCGGTTTTTTTGTAACTAGTCTTTCAAACAATTGTTTCCACATGGGCATAACTGCATCTTTCGTATATCGAAGAGAAGAAGTAATAGCATTCTTACCCATTTTAAGTCGTAACTGTTCATTTTCCATCAATTGGCATAAACGCTCAACAAATGTATCTTTATCATTATTCTTGATTAAAAAACCATCGATTCCATCAGAAATAATAGATGCAGGCCCATAGGGACTATCATAAGAAACTACTGGCAAACCACAACTCATAGCTTCTGGAAGAACTAATCCAAATGGTTCGAAACGTGAAGTTAGTACAAGAATAGAATGATTTTTATATTCTTCAATCATATTATCTTTTATCGGCTTATGGACTATTACTCCATATTCACTAGCAGACAATAATCTATCAAAGATTTCTTTTTCTATATCTCCGACATCTCCATAAAAATGTAATCGCCAATCACGATTTTTAAAAAACGCCCTTTCCCAAATATCAAGCAGTTCTCCAATATTCTTCTGTTTAGATAGCCTACCTGCATAAATAACTGTTTTCGATAAGCAGTTACTATATGTAGAATTATCATTCAAATGAACTATATTTGGTATCACATAGACATTAGAATTAATCTTTAGCCAATCATTTGCATCTTTTTCTGTCAATGCTACGATTGCTTCTACATTTCGCATGTATCGCTTTTCTGCACACAAATGTAATCTATGGAACAAGCTTGCCCCCTCTATAAACTCCGCACCACATATTGTATGAGACTCAACAACCAAAGGAATCGAGCCTTTACTTCTATATAACAGGTTAACAAAATCAAGTTTCACACAGATCAAAACATCTGGTCGTAAGTTTTCAATTGCAATTTGCATTTCTCTTACAGCTTTTTTAAACAACTGCCATCTCATATACAATCTTGCAATTCCATTGTAATCGTATTGTTGATTCAGTCTAACATTCAAATCAATGTGGCGAATTCTTTCATTCAACACAAATGGAAATATATGAGGGCCTTGACATATTGTCATAAGCCAAACATCATGTCCTTTCTGTTCTGACAGATAATTCATTTTATCTGTTATAACACGTTCTATTCCACCACAAATTGCGAGTGCATCTGTTACATAAACTATCTTCATTGCAAATATGAATAAACGTACTTCACACTTTATAAGTTACAAAGATATAAAAAAAATAGTAGAAATCCAATTTTTGTGGCAAAAATTTGAATAATTCATAAATTTTACGTAACTTTGTAACAGATATTAGTGTAAGATGGAAATAATGCATTTTTTCTCAGATTTGACGATTATTAGCGGTGCAGACAAAAATCGACACAGCAAAGTAAACTACGTCACCGGATATGGTTATGATGATACTATCATAACAGAATCTCAATTAGGGCGAAAGGCAATCTTTACATCTCCTCCCAATATTATACTGATTGATATTTGTTTAGATTTCAATTACTACTTTATGGTTAAGTTTGATTTTCATAACAAAAGAAAAAAATACATTAAGTTTTTCGAGAGATATAATCATTAAAAATGGATTAGTATATTTAACTCATTACAGCATTCATAAAAGCAATAGTTGATTGTCATGAATAGAACCTTTAAAAAATACAATGTAACAATAGGTTTTCCTGTATACAACGTTGAAAAATATGTTTATAGAAGTTTGAAGTCTGCATTAGACCAAGATTTCGATGACTATGAGATAATTATTGTTTATGACAAAAGCACAGATAATTCATTAGAAGTAATTAATAATCTAATTTCCCAACATCCTTTTGGCTTTAGAGCAAGAGTAATATTAAGAAAAGATAAAGAAGGATTAGGTGAAGCCAGGAACACAGCTATACGGAATGCACAAGGAAAGTATATATATTTCATGGATTCAGACGATTATATAACATCTGATGCCATATCAAAATTATATAATACTGCCACTAAATACGATGCAGACATTACCATTGGTTCAAGCTATAAAACTGACGGAGAAAAGACTTGGGCGGATGAAGATAACGAATTCCCCAATTTACAATATATTGAAGATGGAGAGTTTGCAAACTACTACTACAACACTTTTAGAGATATTATGCCTACTACCGCTTGGAATATTCTATTTAAGATGGATTTTCTAACAAAACACAATCTTTTTTTTCCTAAAATCAAATTACAAGAAGATATTGCTTTTGACGAACTATATCATCCATATTTGAATAGAGTTGTTTTTATTTCAGACAAGACTTATTACTATTTGATTCGACCAGATTCTCTAATGAGCAGAGATACTCGAAAGGTATTTAATATAGGCGAAGCAGAATTTGCTGAGGCCATTTGCAATTTGATGAAAAGCTGGCTTCCACAATGGAAGGAAAAATTTTTTTATGGTGGAAAATGTGCAAAAACCATGAGACGATGCTTTTATGAGGTTGTTGGCATACTAAAACACAGGGAGCGTTTTACAGAACCAATTCCAGACAAAACTCTAAGAGATATGATGAAACATCCAGAGTCACTCACAACAATTCTAAAATTCAAGCAACTCCGAATTTTCAATCTTTTCTACTACTCACTTGGCATCCTCCCGCCGAAACTATTTGTAAAAGTTATGGTATTAATTTGCCATCGAAAAGGTTTTTTTTAGTGCAAATTACTAGACAAAATCTTCATCATACAATGATCAAGTATCATATGTATATCTTCCGCAACCTGCATATCGTCGACCGGAACATGAACATTATATCGAGACAATTGTTTAACCTTTCCACCATCAAAACCCGTTATTCCTACAGTAACGCCCCCATGTTCATTCGCATACATAATAGCCTTAATAACATTTGCGGAATTACCACTTCCTGAGATGCCGAGCACGACATCACCTTCTGAAAGGAAATTTCGTAAAGGTCCTACAAAAACTTCATCATATGAAATATCATTAGCGTATGCCATCATTGTTGGAAGATTGTCATTCAAGCAAATAAATTTAAACATTTTTTCTTTCCCAAAAGAAATACCCTTATTAAAATCACAGACATAGTGAGAGGCAGTAGACGCAGAACCACCATTTCCCATCACGAAAACTAGACTACCTCTATCCCTTGCCTCAACAAGCACGTTCATCAAAAGATTTAGATCATCTCTACTTATAGAATCCAAGACTGATTTGACTCTCTCAAAATACTCGAATATCTCTTTTTTATAGTCAACCATACACTTCTTTATTTAACTAGACAAATCTCCAATATAAATAATCTTTGAACCGAAATTATCAAAATGGAATTTCATTTCTCGAACCCCGCTCATCTGTTTAAAGAATTCCACCTGAGCCTCCTTTGGGCAATAGAACAATATAAAGCCAGCACCCCCAGCTCCCAATAGTTTTCCACCTAAAGCACCAGCCTGAAGTCCCCTATTATAAATAGCCTCTATCGAATCATTAGAAATACCAGTAGCCATGGACTTTTTCAACAACCAACCTTCGTGCAATATCCGGCCGAAATCATCAATTTGATTATTCTCTAATGAAGAACGAAGTTCATAGGCCAGCCGAACCATTCTTTTTTGCGTATCAAATTTCTCTTGGCTGCTCATTCCAGCCTGTTGATTCTCCAAAATAGCATTGGCAGAATGCTCGCCCCCCACATACACCATAATCAGATTATCCTCTAATTCTCTTTTTTTCTGAGGTTGCATTACTATCTTTTCAACATTAACTGTCTCATCACCAAAAAAAGTAATAAAATTCAGTCCCCCACATGCAGCAGCATACTGATCTTGCTTTCCAATAGGGCCATTTAATCTGTTAATTTCAACATCACACGCCAATTCGCCCAGTTTTAGTCCACTAGTAGCCTTACCAAGATATGTTCTAACAGCATTCAACAGTCCCACTGTAAAGGAGGAACTGGAACCTAGACCCGTACCAGAAGGAATATCTGCAATTGAATTCAGATCAACACCGGAAAGATTGTACATTTTTAATACTTCTTTGAAAATTGGATGACGAATCATTTCAACATCATCAACCAATTCTGTTTGGGAATATTTCAACTGAATTCTGTTGTTCTCAAAGAATGGATGAATGGCAATGTACATGTATTTATCTATCGAAGCACTAAGAACCGCTCCCGTTTCCCTTCTATAAAATGAAGGCAAGTCAGAACCTCCGCCCGCAAAAGATATTCGAAATGGTGTTCTAGAAATAATCATACTGCATTATTTAATTGTTCAAAATTTGCTTTATTGTAGAAAGAAGAGCATTAGAGCAATTTGATTTTATCATCACAGACTCTTTACAACCAGCATTATGCCCAGCCATAACATCTCTTTCTGTATCACCAACCATATAAGAGCGTCTCAAGTCAATATTCCAATCTTTAGAAGCTTTCAGCAACATGCCTGCTTTGGGTTTCCGACATTCACAATCGAGTTTATACTCCGGTCGCTCTCCAGGATAACCTTTGTCCGGATGGTGAGGGCAATAATAAATAGCATTTATATATGCTCCCTTAGAACCTAACATCGTTTCTAATTTTGCATGGATATATTCAAGTTCTTCTATTGAACAAAGGTTTCTTGCAATAACAGGTTGATTGGTCACAATAACAGCCAGATAATCACTTTCATTTATCAGCCTTATAGCTTCTGCAGCGCCTTCAATCAGTTCCAACTGGTCGGGATTTGACAGCAAATTAACCTCCTTAGATATTGTTCCATCTCGATCTAAGAAAATTGCCGGTCTTGAATAACACCGGTTAAGTCTCGTAACTTTACCATTCGCCACGTCATCGCAAACAGCGAGATATCTGTCAGGAGTCCCCATATCTTTGATATACTCAAAGGAAATATAGCCAAATAGGTTCATGCCCGCATTTAAACACCGGGGAAGTACGTCCTTCTCAATATGGCTTTTCATCCCAACATCGATCATTGAAATAACCTTTGGAGAAAAAATAAACAAAGCTGCATTTACAATATTTCTGCTGACAAAATCTGCCTCATGAGGTTTATTATAGAATTTTACTATACGCCCATCAGCATCCAAGCCCACGATATCAGAATCATGAGGATGATCATTGGGATGAACAAATAAAGTTGCATCAGCATGCTTCTGCCTATGGTATTCAAGCATGGAAAGCATATCAAAATCTACTATCGTATCACCATAAAAAACAAAAAAATCCTCAGTCAATTTATCTTTCAGCAAGCCCAAAGCCCCTGCTGTTCCTAATGGCGAAGTCTCTTGATAATAATCGATACTAACGCCCCATTTCTCGCCATTGCCAAAATATGAAGTTATTTGGTTTCCCATGTGACCAATAATGAAAAGGAAATCAGTAAAACCATATCGTTTACAAAGTTCAACTTCATACTCAACGATTGGTTTCCCACATACGGGAATCATTGACTTCGGAATCTCGCTATTAACAGACGCAATACGAGTACCCTTCCCTCCAGCAATTATAACAACTTTCATTTCCCCAATGCTTTTTGTATTGCCAATCTTACGGAATCATTAGAACTACGAGGCGCCATCCAACCCAAACGATTTACTTTTGACAGATCATATTGGAATTCTGGAACGTCGCCAACCCATCCACGATCGCCACCGGTATATATAATTGAAGCATTCAAGCCCATTTCCTCTATTACCATTATAGCAATCTCTTTAACCTTTGTGCGAGTATCAGATCCGAGCATATACACATTATAGGGTTCGGCAGCATGGTCTATAACAAACAAAATACCATCAACCAAATCTTTCACATACATATATGGCTTACATTGCTCCCCATTTCCTAAGACTTCAAGTACTTTCGGATTCTTTTGCAATTTACGAATAAAATCGTATATGACTCCATGGGTAAATCGTTCTCCAACAACATTGGGAAATCTTGTTATCCATGTCTGAATAGCGTAAGTAGAACTAAATGCGCTAATAAATGCTTCACTTGCTAATTTGCCAGCACCATAATTTGATACTGGGCGTAAGGGCCCATAATCTTCGCTATACACATCATTTGTCTCTCCATAAATTGCCGAAGTCGATGCAAAAAAAAGTTTCTTCACCTCAAACTCTTTCATTAGTTGAAGAATATTAAATGTTGTATTAAATGTTAGCTGATAATCAATCATTGGGTCCTTTACACCTTTTTGAATATCACTATTCGCTGCAAGATGGAATACCATATCGAAATGTCCCAACTGGAAGATATTTCGCAAAGAAAACAAATTATTAAGATCTTCCTCAAAAAAATGGAAATTGGGATTAGGAAGTAAATGAGAAATATTATTCATCTTTCCCAAAACCAGGTTATCTACCACGGTTACGACATGCCCTCTTTTAATCAAAGCGTCATTCAAATGCGAGCCAATAAAACCTGCGCCACCTGTTACTAGAATATTCATAATATATCTATTTCGTGTCCTTTGATTACAAAGTTACAAATAATATTGAAACAGTCACATTTCGCTCCTCATATTTAAAAAACATTAACTTTTCACGATACACTCGGAAATATGAGATTTTTATCATCATCAAATACCATCATAAGGATGGTAATTGCGTGTCACTACACAACTATCCATCAGTGGCGGGCGACCAGAGTGTCAACTAACAAGTCCAACTACCTGGCAGAGAATGGAAATATGTCACCCTTATCACAGAATTGCAGATGGGAAGGTCAATAGCCTTTCCGCTATCATCAATAATAAAAATGGTAGACATGGGGACATATTACGACAAACAATACAAGAATTTTAATGTATTACGCTCGTATATTTATCTAAAATATAACAGGAATAATACAAAGCTAGGCTCATTATTATTTATGAAACAATTAAATACTGACATTGTCGTTTCCCAAATGAAGCTTAGCATATACTTTACCACTTCCTTTAATGTAATTAAATGATAAGTACACATAACCAAGACTCAACCACAATATTATCATCTATTAGCAACTCACGGGGAATATTTAAATGATAATATCGGTATAAATTCTTAGTTCTTTAACAATCATTAAACAAAAACGTAACACACACGTATGATATCTTTTCCCTATTTAACCAAATTATCTTCTGAATCTTCATAATGATCTTGCTTGTAGAAAATACGAGTTAATCCTTTTGTTTGTATCTTGACATGTTGAACAAAACTCTGCCACATGGACAGATTACCTATGGTACCATAGCCGGTAATTGCGCGACATCTACTATCACGTACAAACTTTATCTTTCCGTATTTCTTTAATGACAACGCCATTGACCCGTCCTCTCCCCGAATGATGTCAACTCGATATTCTACTTGACGGCCGTAATCAGCATTATATGCAAAGACCAACCCACGAACGCTCAATTCTGGACGTTTAAAGTGTTGTATCCACAAGAACAAATCACGACACATCTCAAACATTTTCAAACCAAGTTTACTATGATTTGCATCAGGGAAATAACTCCATGTTGCAGAAACTGCCACAACTCCAGGTTTCATTAACTGTTCAAGTATTAATTCAAAATACATTGGAGGATAAAGTGTATCGCTATCAACATCAAAGTAATATTTACCTCTGGAATGTTGTAAACCACAGCGACGTGCATAACCACAAGAATGCTGATATTCTGTATAATAAGGGATACCCGATTTTTCATAGATTTCTGCAGTTCGATCCTTGGAATCATTGTCAACCCCAATAATCTCAATAGGATACTTGCACCTGATTTCGCTGATAGCCCATAAACAAGCCTGAAGATGAGTTTCTTCATTATAGCCTATAACTACAATACTTGCTAAAGGCTCATCACTTTGAAGAGCTGCTAGTCGATCACGTGTTTCATGAATAATATCTTGAGAAACTACACTGAACGGCTTACCATATATTGAAAGATATTTGTCGTACCATTCCATATTAACAACACTTACATATATTAAACATTTTTTATTTCTTATGTCTTTTTACTAATATAGGTCTTCGATAGCTAAGAAAAACAACTTATATTACTCCATTATATTCGTTAAAAGTATGAAATTCAAAATGAGATATCTATTTGGGGATTAGATTCTACGAATAAATCCGAAATTAAACTCACCTTTTTAATAGATGGCTTCTTGCTTAGAAATTATCATACTTAGCATTATTTATGAAGTAAATGAATTAGTCTTTTAGTCACATTATTTTGGGGTATATAGAAGTGATTCAAATAGATTTGTCCATATTTTCATAATGTTATCCTGAGAAAAACGTTGAATATTCTGTTTAGATTTTATACCAAGGTGAATCCTAAACTGTTCATCTTCAATGAGTTTGCAAATGTTGTCAGCGAGTGCACGTGTATTGAGATATTCGACCAAAATGCCGTCTTCTCCATTCTTTATTATGTTTCGGGGACCAAATGGGCAGTCAAAAGACACACAAGGGACACCACAACTCATAGCCTCCATAATTACCAATGGAAAACCTTCATAACGTGAGCTCAATACACAAATAGAACTCTCTAAGTATTTATCCATAATATCATCTGTTGGTTCATGAAGGATTATGGAATCTTCTAGATGTCTCTCCCTAATCCACCCAATAACTTGATCATGTAATTCACCTGAACCATAAACATTTAATATCCAATCAGAATGATACTTTTGTACAATCTCCCACGCGGGTATCAAATAGTCATACCCTTTAGCATCATTATACCGGCCAACCATAATAACCTGTTTGTTTAGACAGCAACTTTGCTTATCAGGGTAAAAAGACAGAAAGTTTGGAATAACTAATACAGGGATATTAATTTTCCAATTATCACGATGTTCATCTGCCAACACTACTAATGTATCAAGCTTAGCAATGTTACGATCCATTCTCCATCGAAAATACTTAGTTAGATACTTAAATAAGATATTCTTACTCTCCAACAAATGAAAGTTACGAATATATTTTTTCGTTGTATGAGCCTCGCCAATACACTTACATTTACCTTTTACCTTATGCAAAAAACCAATGTCACGTCCCAAAGTTGATATAATAATGTCTGGTCTTTCTTTTCTAATTACAGTTGCCAATTTTTTTTTGTACAAATACATCAATCTAATATAAACAAAAACTCTTACAAAGAAATTGTGTCCATACTCCTTACCAAAATCTATTGCCAAATCATTCAATCTCACATTGGCAGACAAAGGGAAAGCTGGATCTCTACCCATTTGGGAATCAGTAACAATCATGACATCATATCCATGTTCTGATAACCAATTTGCCTTACTTGTCAAAACACGATCTGTCCCCCCCTTTGTCGTAAGTGCAGTATAAATATATAATAGTTTCATATTTTTTTAGGCAAATATAGTTATTATTTTTATAATCGTCAAATTACCTATTTATAAAACAGGTTTTTTTACATAATTTAACTACAAATATTACAAATCTTTGAATAATTTAATCCATTTACACATGATATTCTCTTTAGTATAAGATGCCACAGAAACACAAGCATTACGACTCATTGTTTGACGTCTATCATCATTTTCGATAATAATAGATATTTTATCAGCTAACTGATCTACATTACCATTCTCTACCAGTAATCCATTAAATCCATCTTGAATCAAATCGCGCGGACCACAAGGACATGTAAAGGACACAACAGGAAGCCCAGCCCCCATCGCCTCTATAATTACCAGCGGCAATCCTTCATATCGAGAACTAAGCACAAAAACAGAACTCTCCAGATATTTCTCACAAACATTTGGAACAGCAGGGAAACAATGTACAACAGAAGACAATTGCTTATCATCAGCCATCTTTTGAAATTGATTATTATCTCCCCCTCCATAGATATCTAATCTCCAATCAGGATGTCTATTATATACGATTTGCCATGCATTAATAAGAAGATCAAATCCTTTCTGCCAAGAATAACGGCCAACAGCTATAACTCGTTTCTGAGAACAATCAGATTTCTTAGAAGACTGCTTTGAAACAAAATTAGGAATAACCATTATATTATGTAATTCAGGCCAGTTCTTCATATCTTCATGTGTCAAAACCACGAATTTATCTAGATTCTTAAGATTCTTTATTAGACTGTCCATCCACAGTTTACTAAGCCATCGATTTATCCATTTTGGAAAGTAACGTTTTTCTATTTTCCGATAAAATGTACGTGCGAAATGTATTTCAGATATTTTTTTACTGCCATCTTTTATTTTTGTTAAAAAATTAATCTCGCGACGAGTTATAGACACTGTTATATCTGGTTTAATATCCATCAAGCAACGTGTCAGATTTTTTCTATATTGTCTTTGTTTAATAATATAAAACACTATTTTTTTAAAAATCGGCATTCTATCCAGTTCATCAAAATTAATATTCAAATTAACACGTTTCACCTTCTCTGACAAATGATAGAATTCAGGTTTATCCAATGATTCTGTCAATACCATATACATTTCAAAATCAGTATTATCAGCCAAGTAATTAACTTTTTCACTGATTATAGATGCCATACCATTAGCTGTATATAAACCGCCAAATATATACAATATTTTCTTATTCATTATATTGCTTTTTTATTTTTACCTACAAGCCAAATTATTGCTATAAATAGAGGAATTGGAAGATTGGCTAAAAACCATAAGCATAAATTTGTAACCTTTAGGTTCTTGAACTCCATGATTTTACTAATAATAAGTGGATGTCGAAGGATATCTCGCATTTCTAAAAACGTAAACCTTGGATATATTTTATTTGCATTTCTATAAATATGGCAAACAATATAGAAACTATTCACCTCCAAATTGTAGCAAAGATACGGTAAATAATTCTTGCCCAAAAATGTCACACATTTTTCTTTTAGAAGCTGTATAACAGAAATATTCTTTTTTACTTCCTCCTTTTCATACGTATTGCGAACCTGATAGTTTGACAAAGAATCAGAATGACGAAAATAATGATATGTAATATCAGGCAATAACACAGCACTGCCGATTTTCGTCACTAATTCTGTTGTATAAACCATGTCTTCCCAATATGACGCATCTATGAACCTCACTCCAGATTGGCGCAAGAAAGACAAATCAACCAAATGGTTGCACACTGACACATGAAAAATATTATTGTTTTTAAATACATACATAGCCAACTCATCCTCTCCCTTCAACACCAATGAATCTTTTTGATATTTTTCTATGGGGGAATTACCTATTCCATCTATTATTTCATAGGAGCCATAGGCTATTTGTACATGGTTCTGGATGATTGCATCGTACAATAGCTGTATCGTGTTTGGCTCAATAGTATCATCAGAGTCCATAAAATAAAGGAAACGACCTTTTGCTTCATCAATAATACGATTACGGCAATATCCAACTCCTCGATTTGAATCATTATTTAGGATATTTATGTCCTTGCCACGTGAATGATTATGCTGAAGATTTCTTATCAAATCTATACTACCATCATTACCACAATCATCTACAATCAAAAATTCTATATCACGATAGGTTTGATTAAGCACTGATATCATTGTATCCATTACATATCCAATGGATCTATATACAGGTATTCCTATAGTAACTTCAAATGAATATTTCATAAACTATCAAATAGACATTTCCATTTCTTTGCTATTAAATCAATATTATAACGTTTAACGTTATTTCTAGCACAAACGCCCATAGTTTGAACTCTCTCAGGATTAACCAACAAAGAGACTATTACCTCAGACAATTTATTAATATTGCCATTCTCGACTAAAACACCATCTTCACCATCAGTTATAATTGAACGGGGGCCCCAAAGACAATCGAATGCCACAACTGGTAGTCCACATGCCATCGCCTCTATAATCCCCATTCCGAATCCTTCAAAACGAGAAGTACAAACAAACAGAGAACTATCTAGATATTCTTTCTGAACATCGGATAGACATCCGTTTAATCTACAACGATTATTATCCAGTTGTAGTTTCTTTGCTATATTTTGATAATACGATCTATTACCATCACCATAAATATCCAAACACCAATCCTCACATTGTTTTTCTACTATTGCCCATGCTTTCAACAATAAATCAAAGCCTTTCTCATCAAAATATCGTCCAACAGCAATAACTCTTTTTCGACGAGTTGTTTCAACATTATCCGGATAGAAAGGAAGAGGATTGGGTATAACGTCCACGCGAGGAATCTCTTGCCATGCATGTCGATCATACTCTGTTAAAACGACAAAGCGATCTAATTCTTTCAATTTAGTCACCAATCCATGCATCCAAAATCTGGCGAAAAGTGTTTTTATTGGATTCGTTCGATTTGGAGAGAAATTACGATAATGAGCTCTATTAATATGGATTTCACCAATTTTTTTACTGCCATCATTTAAATCTGTAAGAAAATTTATCTCACGACGAAGTAAACTTATAGTAATATCTGGTTTCATTCGATTAAGTTCATTTGCCAATTTTTGTTTAAATAATCTCTCTTTTGACAAATACATAAATAACCGTTTTAAAAAAGAATGGTGCCACATCTCCTCAAAATGAATCCCAAGATTTACTACTTTTACATTAGGAGATAATGCAAAAAAGGGATGTTTATCCTCTCCATCTGTTGTTATTATAATAATATCATATCCATATATATCTGCAAAATAATTAGCCTTAAGGGTCAACACACGTTCAACCCCTCCGGCCATATAAAGAGATGGCGTACAATAGACTATTTTATATTTACGATCGGACATTTATCTTTCTATTACGACTGCAAATATATGAAAAAACGGACAATTATCAAAATAATTAGGAAAAATAATCTATATCTAAGAAAAAATCAATATATTTGCAAAAGAAATATCAATATTTTATGAATATAGCTTATATAATGTATCCTGGAGCCTGCTATATGGGTGCAGGCGATGGCAGTAAAATGCAAGCCGAAATATGGGCATTAGAACTTGAAAAGAAAGGGCACCATGTTGAACGTATATCTCCATGGGGACACTATGATTGGAAGAGTTTTGATATTATCCATGTTTTTGGATTTGGTTTATGGAATTACGATATGATTCATTGGGGCAGTGGTCTAAATCCAAATTTTGTTTTTTCTCCAATTATTGACACCAACACTCCAATGTGGCAATATAAACTTGCGTCGCATTTCGGATGCAACAGATTACGTTTATTCTCCCAAAATTACGCATTAAGAAAGCTTAAAAATGATATTAAACTCTTTTTTGTAAGAACTGAGTATGAAGCTAAATATCTAAGAGACGGATATGGAATTAGTAATGATAAAATCGCATTAGTCCCTCTATCATATCGTGAAGTCAAATATAATCCAAACATTAAAAAAGAACCATTTTGTCTTTTTGTAGGAACAATGACTCAACCGCGCAAAAACGTTCCACGTCTTATTGAGGCAGCAAAAAAATACGGTTTTCAACTGAAACTTGTTGGCAATATGGGTAATACAGAATCCCAGAAGTATTTAAAAGAGATAATAGATAATGCATCTAACATTGAAACGTTAGGTTTTGTTAGTGACGATGAATTATCAAATTTATACAATCGTGCAAAAGTCTTTGCACTTCCAAGCATTAATGAAGGTGTAGGATTGGTTGCCTTAGAAGCTGCTATACATGGATGTAATATTGTAATTACAAACTTAGGAGGACCAAAGGAGTATTATCCAGTCGAATTAGCACGAATTGTCAATCCATATAATATTGATGATATAGGTCATGCTATTCTCTATGCAATGGATGATGAGACTTCCCAACCTATCCTCAGACAATATATTGAAAAGACATACAATGTTTCTTCATGCACAGAAAGTCTTATACGAAACTATCAAAGAGTATTGTAAAATGAAAAGAATTTGCTTTCTTATTGATTCTATTTTTTCGATCGGAGGTGTACAACGAGTAACTGCAGTTATTGCCAAAGAATTGGCAAAAGAGTACGACGTCACCATTATCTCATTTGAAAACCCTCAAAATAAAAATCTTGATTTATATGACCTAAAAGACAGCCAAATTCACTTTCGTTTTATCAAATATCCTACCATAGGAAAGATTAAAGGATTTCTGTTTAAAGCACATCGTGCAATATATCTCTTTCTGAACTCAAAGTCGAGATGGCATTCAAGAATCTATGCTATTACATCATTCCCTTCAGAACAAAGAAACACGATTCTAAACGTGCTAAAAAATCAGAACTATAACGTTATTATTGGAGTTCATGCTTCATTGGCAGAAAGGCTCGCATCATTGAAAAAGGATATACCTAATACAACAACTATTGGTTGGCTCCACAACTCATATGAAGCTATTTTTACAAGTAATCCATTATATGTTGGTCCTCAAAAGCAATTTCATTACATTAACCAATATAAAAAACTAGATTATTTTATTGTTTTGTGTCAACATGATGCGCAACAATTCACAAATTACGACAAATCTTTTAGGCCAAAAGTCATATACAATCCTATTACATTAGTCCCAGGAAAGACATCTATAGGGAATAGTAAACGTTTTCTTGCTGTAGGACGTTTTTCTTATATGCACAAGGGATTCGACTTGCTTATAAAAGCTTTCAATATCTTTTGCAAAAGGAATAAAGAATGGCTTTTAGATATTGTTGGAGAAGGAGATATGGAATTTGAATATAAAGCCCTCATTAGAGAGTATCAATTAGGAAATAGAGTTTTTATTCATCCCTTTACTAATTTTATACAAGACTACTATTCGAATGCCCAGATTTATGTTCTTAGCTCTAGGTGGGAAGGCATGCCACTCGTGCTAGTAGAAGCCATGTCACATGGACTACCTATAGTGACATCAGACTTACCCGTTTGCAAAGAAATATTGGGAGATTTCGGAATGTATTTTAAAAAAGAAGACATACATGATTTAGCCAATAGACTTGAAGAAGCCACTAAAATAAATTGGCATAGAAAATCAGAACAAGCATTAGAAATCGCCAAGAATTTTAACATTGAGCACATCATCACCCAATGGAAGGATATCATAGAAGAATAAGATTATGCCTCATCGATAACAATCTTCATTTGCATCTTCCAAGAAAGATGTTCAACTGTCTTACGAATATCTTCTGGTAGAGTTTGATTTAAATCTACAAAATCTATTATCTGCTGAATATCTATAGGTGATTCATCAGCTTTAGCCCTCAATACATACGGTTGATTATCAAAATCACTATCTTGCTCACTGTAGATAAATGGTAAACCACGAGTCGCATATTCACGATTTTTCAGCGTTTTAATTGCAGTAATTCCACTACGATGGCGAGCCAGACTGCCTATAGCAAAACAACAATGATTAAAAACCTCATTCAGTTCTTCACCAAATAATTGCCCATGAAAAACAACTTTATCCTGTATACCATATTTATCCATTAATTCTGAAAAACCTGGGGCATGAATAGAATCATACATCTCACTCTTCCATACACCACCTACAATATGAAAATAAATTTTGCGAGGATTTGCTGTATTTTTATAATATTCACCCAGCCCTGCTATCAATCTATCAAAGCCATGCCAATAATGGACTTCAGCCACGCCAATCAAATGAACAGAACCATCTGACGGTTTATTATAATGATGTAAAGGTATACTATCCATATCAACCCCATTGCTAATGCGAATAGTACGTTGCCCAAAAATCGTCTCTGCATCTGAAAAAGTAATAATTGCTTCCATCTGCTTGGCAAGTTGATGACGAAAAAGTTTATCTATTTTTAATCCAAACCGAGTCATTAATGGAAATCCAACAAACTCAGCATCATAGGGGTAAGTAGGAATCTCCGTAACAGATTTAATTCCTAACTTTTTTAGACGATTAAAAAAACTAATCAAAAAAGGATTGGCATTTTGGAAACAACGAGCATAAACAAATTCAATTCCACTTTCTTTACAATATTCATATACACACTCGTAATCAATACGCTGGCGCAAACCCGCTATTGGACCTTTACCATAATTTTTGATTATATTACCATCAACATACCGGCATCTATGACCACTCTCATCAAAGTCATAATAGCACAAATGAACTTCATGACCGTTCTCACGAAGACCTTTTACTTGATAATGGATCTTTTTGCTGATACCACTAACCTCGGAAAAACCATGATATACTAAAAATAGTATTTTCATTTCTTTATTGCTTATTAACAAAACAGCCCTATTACTTTCTCCATGATTGGAGCCATATCATAATACTTGTATTCGGCTAAATGCCCACCTAGAACTATATTGGGATTTTGATCAGCCAAGTCCTTGTATCGCTGATAAAGCAACATATTCTTATCATCGTTTACACTATAGTATGGTTCCATGCCGTCTTTCCACTCTGTAGAATACTCGCGGGAAATGACTGTCTTGGGACACTTATAAACATCATCACCAAACATCTCGAAATGCTTATGCTCGATAATGCGGGTATATGGAACCTCTGCATCGGTAAAGTTCATGACAGCATTGCCTTGATAGTTTGGCATATCCAGTATTTCTTCTTCGAAACGAACGGTACGATATTCCAGTTTACCAAAACGATAGTCGAAGTATTCATCAAGTTTACCTGTATACATAACTTTATCGGCAATCTGCTCCCAATGCTGACGATTATCAAAGAAATCAGTATTAAGTTTAACCTCAACACCTTCAAGGAGGCCATCAATCAACTTGTTATAACCACCGATGGGGATGCCCTGATAACGGTCGTTAAAATAATTATTGTCGTGAACAAAGCGGACAGGCAATCGTTTGATAATAAATGCAGGAAGTTCGCAACATTTTCGTCCCCACTGTTTCTCGGTATAACCTTTAATCAGGACCTCATAAATATCCTTACCTATCAGCAACTGTGCCTGTTCTTCAAGGTTTCGAGGTTCTGTAACACCATCAGCTTTCATTTTCTCCAATGCTTCCTGGCGCTGTTCTTCTATCTTAGCCTCAGCCTCAGCAGGTGTAAGAACGCCCCACATCTGATAGAAGGTATTCATATTAAAAGGCAAGTTATACTGTTTTCCTTTATAGTTGGCTATAGGGGAATTGGTATAACGATTAAAATCTACTATAGAGTTAGCAAAATCCCAAACCTTTTTATTTGAAGTATGGAAGATATGAGC
>AUXO018530264.1_pt1 | contig 18104 bp, 29 predicted proteins | sample 768731 | NCBI WGS metagenome assembly AUXO01 (sample SAMN02715735, study PRJNA202380) | gut metagenome | biome: sheep rumen | host: Ovis aries | place: New Zealand: Palmerston North
ACCCTGATATTTTGCAAGTATAGAGCAACTGGATAACTCACGAAGCTACGAACTTCGGAATTGCGGGTTCGAATCCTGCTACTTGCATTTTTCGGAATGTAGCCGAGTCAGTTTCCTAAACTGGTAATCGTAACTGGAGCTGCAAATGCGTGTTCGATCCACGTCGTTCCGATATAATTGCTGACTTGTCTTAGTGGTTGAGGCCAAGATTCGTAATCTTGAGAGATTGGTTCGATTCCAATAGTCAGCTCTTAAATATTTGTGTCTATGGTCTAGTGGATTGGGCGCTGGTCTTCGAAACCAGTTGAGGCAAGTTCGATTCTTGCTAGACACATAAAAAATTATTTTATAGGAAAATGTGAAAATGAAAGGAAAACCTAAACGAAAAATTAAATTAAAATTTTAAGGGCTCTGTTAGGCAATCCTATGTCCTGACAATCCCTGAGGAGAAACTAGAATGTCAGGACATTCACACGCAAAAAATGTTGGTGCGTCTAAATCTAAGAATGACGCAAAGAAATCGGCTCTTTATTCAAAATTGAGTAAAGAAATCACACAAGCAGTAATTGAAAATGGCGATAATCCACAATACAATTACAAACTTCGTTCCTTATTAGAAAAAGCTAGAAAAGAAGGAATGAAAAAGGATACTATAGAAAAAGCAATTAAAAACGGTAAAAAATAAAATTAAAAGCCACCGTAAAAGGTGGCTTTATTTTTATTCTTCAGGAGTTTCTTCTTCTGGCTCAATTATTGTATCATTTTCGTCATACTCTACTTGAATATCTGTAGTGATATCCTCATCTACTTCAAATGTTAAAGTACCAAAAATATGGGCATTAAATTGGCCAGTAAATGGATACCCATCAATTTTTGCTTTATAAGTAATAGTATTATAGCTACGAGGTAGATCTATATCAACTGAAGCATTATCACTTATATTTTTTAAGTCAAAAGATATATAAAATTTATCAGAATCTTCCTTAAAAGAAGCTACTCTTGCTGATATATTACTTATATCAGATGATGCAAATCCATTAAAATTCTTAAAAGTAACATTTGGAGAACTAGAGCTAATTTGAACATCTTCTAATTCAAAAGTATGTTCATAATTAGGATTTACCCTGATTAAATCATCTATATAAAAGTTTATATTTGTATTTCTATCTTCTACCACTATAGTTTGACTTATATCTATCTCTGGAATAGTTATTAGTTTTACATAAGGCGTATCTTTTCTAAGGTTTGTCTGTCCATCTATCCAAAGTTCAAATCCAGTAGAAGTAGGCAGTGTTGTGGATTCATCTCTAATAGGCAATGCAATAGATTTATGTACACCTCTACAGTCTATAATAAGTTTACTTTGCTCTATATTTATTACACCAACTTCTTCAGCAGAAAGCGAAAATTTATTTATGTGTCCAGCTGAAAGGTCCGGCGCAATAATGGTAGCATTACCTAATTTTTTAAGGCTTAAAGTAGCATTATAAAAGGTTCCCTCTTTTATTTCTAGATTATCTATAATTAAATTCGAGTCATGGAATGGATATTTAGAAGTGCTACCCGTAACATATGCATCTAATTTATCTATTATACAATTTTTTAAGCGGGTATTATATGGTTGATTATATATACAGACGCTACTAGTACTAGTAGGTGCATAATAATTTTTTATATACAAATTATCAATTGTAATGTCACCAACATTATATAGGAGCCTAACATTATTAATATTGCCCACTTTTATAGTATTTATTTTATCTATTCTAATATTTGAAAATATATAATTTTGAATAGTACAGTCATCCGGTAAAATAATACTCTCTATAGATATTGGAGTATCATTAGTTGATATACCATAACCAGATATAAAACTAGTTAATGATTTTAAATTTAAAAGATTATCTAATTTTGGTAATTTTTTAATAGGCTTACATGCATTACTTCTCGTAATAAAATATCTAATTTCTGTTGCATTACTAAGATCAACCGTACTGAAGTCTATTAAATTTCTATTATCTCCGAAAGTAGATGTGAAACTCATAATATTTGAAAAATCTAAATTACTAATATCTTCTAAAGATAGCCAATTGTTAAATAATTCATTAGTTTTTATTAAATTTTTTGGAAGTTGTGGTAATTTAGTAATACTCTCATATCTATTAAGCCATGCATATCCACTTTGATAGTAAATTTTTCCGTTATATGTACAATAAAGAGTACCAGATTCATCGGATGTATCAAAAATATCTTTTAGTTTTAAGTTGGATGCGTCTATTTTATAACCAGTGGGTATTTTACTAAAAATCATTGTGAGCTCACCAAGATTTGTAACTGTATCCCTATTATAGAGCTCAATTGGTCGATCTTTGTCTACTTCTGACATTCTTGTTGTATTGGCTAGAAAGTCATCTCTTATTTTATTTCTAGCAAAATAATACCAATTTACTTTATCCTTATAAGAATAATTTGTACCATGCGCCTCATTACCATATAGGTCAAGCTTACTTATATCTGCAACTACACATGGGTCTAATTCATATTTCTTATCTATAACATTTTGCCAGTCGTTATCAAAATCGCTTTTATGAAATTCAAAGACATTTTGACCATAACCTCTAACATATACATCTTCTGCAGTTGATCTAATACTTTTAATAGAATAAAATAACTTCATATTTAAAGTTAGTATTCAGAAAAAAAATAGGCTGTATATTTACAGCCTATTTTAATAATTCTAATTTGTTTTTTCCATTGTTGGCTCAGTTGAATCTATATCTACAATATCCAAGTTTGGTCGTTCTTCAAAAGTATTTGGAACAATAAAGATATGCTCATCGCCCTCCAAGAATGATTTACCAATCAATTGTTTAATAGAACAAATAATTTTTCCTTCTCCAACTAGCACAGTCGGGGTATCTTGATCAAAAGCATTGTCTATAATAACTTCATCATATTCACAAAGTGGAATGAAATATTGCCATTTATGAGTAAGATTATTCTTAAATAAATAAGCTTTACTATTAAATTTTTTAACATATTCTGTAACCGTCATTTAAGTATTCCTTTAATCTGTATAATCAATTTCAAATTCGGGATTTTCGAGAACATCGTAATTTTCCCAAAGTTTAACATTATTTCTTAATAAATCATTAGATTGTATATAAACATCAATACCAGCATTTTTGTTAGCATATTGTCCATAAATTGCAGTCACTTGAGACCTTGTAGTATAATCAGGCGTTGGAAAATAGAAAGTATGCTTTCTTGTATGTGCCCATTCAGCCCAAGAATCTTGTATACAATAATTTGAGGTTAAGGAACTACCTCTTTCACAATAAATATTTATAATATTACTTTCTGAAAAAGTATAGCCCGCAAAAGCTCTAATGGATTTAGGTAAGAAAATAGTTTTAATACGTGAACCAGCAAAGACGCCAATATAGTCCGTATTCCATGTTGTCTGTCCTAATACTTCCATTTCTGGATTAAAATGTACTTCTCGTAAGAATGAACAATGCATAAAAGTTCGTGCTCCAGAAGTGGTAACATTATGCGGATAATAAAAAGCGCGAAGTCCTACGCAATAAATGAATAACTGTGTTAAGTCCGCATCTGCAGTCCAGTCTGTATATCCAGATTCCATAGTACAACTACTTAAATCAACTACTATCTGTGTATTAGAATTTTCACGTATATTTGCAGCAATAGTTAGTAAGGTGGCTTTAGTAACTGTACCATTAAGTCTTAATATATGCGGCGAGCCATCCTCACCAGTAGGATCAAGCCCTTGAATTACATCTCCAACTATGCCTGCTTCTTCACTACCACCAAGTGTAGGATAGTCAACTTTTACATAGTACCAATCGATAGAACCAGTTTCATTTATAAAATAAATATCTTTTGCAGCGCCAGTATAAGAGTATTTAACTTCCGTTATACCAGTTCTACTAAGTTGTGCAGAAACAGATTTATTCCATAAACTATCAGAAGTATTTAATGTCTCCGTAATCCTAAGATTTGAAGCGGTACTACCCGGTCTTGATGCGCCAACTGTAATTGTACAAGCGCCCTGAACCCTAAGGGATGCAAGAGGCTCGCTTGTATATGTTCTACCATTTACACGAATAATACCATAATTATTGTAAGTTGGGCCTGCAGACCAAGTTGTTCTATTTGTGGTAATTAATTTTAATCCATCACCAAAGTCAAATCCTGAGTTATCCGCATTATTTGTCCAATTACCCTTATCAGTAATAGCTTCTTGTTCAACAGTTACAGGATAGTATTCAATTCTGGTAACATAGTTACCAGAACCCTGGCGAATCCAGTAAATACCTTTGGAAAGCCCATCCCAGCGATATTCTTTAGTAACATGCGCAATATTTGGGTTTGCGGCTATATAACCACCACCGGGAATACGTTTAGAAAAGTCTGTGTTTCCATCATTATCAGAGCCATATAATACGATATTTGTATCAACATCATTCCAGTTTTTACAAGTAAACACGATAGAAGCATTATCCTGGTCGACTTCTACACGCCAAGGGGTAATATCACGTCCTTCTACAAGAACAGAGTTCCATTCTGGATGCTGGGTAATTGTTGCATTATTATTATTTGAAGGATAAATACGAACAATGCCATAGTCGTAATAGCCATCACTATTAAGATTTGGCGCCTGACTGTTATCTACTGTAATGTCACTAGCAAATTCCCAAGTAACATCTTTATAAGTTAAGAACTGGTAATCTATTACTTGCGTCCCTGTGTCTGAATCATCATCGAGTTCGATGATTTCAGACAAATCAGAGTCCTCATACTCTGTATATGCGGGAGCAACAATAGAGTCGTCAACATGCTGCCACCCCGCAAAATAAATGCTGGCAGGTATGCCCGACTTAAATTTAATACCATAGTAGTATTCATCATTATATTTGGCTAAAACTAATCTGGCTTTTTTATCAAAGGTTGTTGCGCCCTTCAAAAGTCTAGAGCCAGTAGAAGTTAATGAAATTTGGTAGTGTCCTAGAATTCCATTACCTACTTCTAAAATTTCTCCACCAACAACGGCTGGTGTGTCAGACACCATTGCGCTACTTGTTGTGTCGCCCTCTGCTTTAGTTTGCTTAAAAAGTAGGAATACAGTATTATTTTCAGAAGTTTCGCCTACTTTAGACTGGGACTTCCAATCAATACCTTCATGGTCAGCGCGAGTTGTTACTGAGTCAACAACAATGTCACTTTTTAATGCAATTTGATTTTTTTCATTTTTGATTATGTTATTGTGATCTACCGCTGTAAGAGGTAAGGCCTTACGATTTAATACAATATTAAGGTCTTTTTTATCCCTATTGTATAATAGAGCGCGGTCCAATAACTGTTCTGCAGCTGTCTCTTCATACTCATCAGTACAAGTGGCAGTTAGAACTTGGTTAATGCCATTTCCCATAATTTTTCCATATCCGTAAGCTTATTATTCTTACGGTCTCCATACTAAAATTAGTAAAGCATTATTATACCTAAAATGATTTGCTAATTTAATAATATGATATTATATTGTCGATTAAAGAGGCTTATTAAAGGAAGAGTATTTTTTGATAGATGGATTGGTAGTATGCTTGTACATTATAACTATTATGAAGATACTATCGAAATTAAAAATTCTAAATTTGAAATTCTTGAGTCTTTACCATTAAAATTTTTTAAGTTTAAGCCTTCTCAGAAAGCAAAACAATATTTGAAACAAATGTTTTAGTAATTTAATAATTCTAAAACACGTTCTAAGAATTCTTTCTGTGAATCATTTGATTTAGGATCTGACCAAATACCTGGAATACTACAAAGAGCGATTTCAATACAATCTTTATCTTTCCAATTATGTGTCATAGATTTTGGCGCTTGACCTGTAAATAATGTCCAAGCCTGCTCCGCATCAGTTTTTAATGATGAGAGTTTTTTATCTGAGTCTAATAAGTCAATAAAGTTTAGAAGATTTTTATTTAGCGGAAAATACCCTACAGTTTTCGGGATAGTGATACTGATATAAGTACCATCACCTTTTTTATCACAGGTTAGCTCAAACTCAGCAGCATTATGACCTTCTTTTTCAGATTTATTTATTTGTTTATCTTTTGACCAGTCATGTAATGCTTTATTTACTCTTTTAATAAGGTTTTCCAATTCTTTAGAAGATGCTTCTCTTAAGCTTGCAGAGTTTTTATATATAGACTCAAAAAAGTCTTCAAAATCTTCATCATCCTCATCTTCATAGAGCTCATCAATTTCTAGAGTTGGGCATCTTTGAAATACCCATTCATAAATTGCGTCAGGGCTCATTGTGCTAGTCATAAGAAGTTCATCTAATTCTTCCTGTGCATATTTTTTTTCTTTTTCATGGACCTCTTTATAGGTTTCACTTTCTGATTCAAAATCATCATGTTTTAAAATACCAATTTGTGTTAGAACAGACTTATCGAAAAGACCAATAGAGGGAGCTTTAGTATAGTACTCATTAAATTGATAAGTTCTGTCAGTCTCATCAGCGTCCTCATAATTAAAGAAACCATCATACTTAAGCTCTTTAATAGCATTAGCAATTTTAGTACGCTCAGCTTCACCAAGTTTTGTCCAATCCTTATTTAATAAGATATCTTGTAATTTTAACCATTCAGCTTCCGGTAATTTAAGATAATTTTTTAAGTTATTTAAGTCGGAATCATTTTCTGCCATAAATATATTTATGTCGCGATTAATATTGAACTTTCTTATTTGTCCAAAAGTTTCTTCAAATTTTCTAGCATACCTAAGCGCATACATGAAATTTGGAGTAATAAAGTACCAAGGAAAATTTGCTTTTGAGATATCAGAAGATTCCGATTTAGCTAGAGTTCCATGATAAAAAACTTGATTTTTGTCTATATAAAGCTGTTCTGCGAGTACCATAAAAAAATTAGTAATACTCAATTTTGTTCTTTTATCTGATAATTTATATATTATAAAAAGGTATACTTTTATGAAAAAGATAAAAAATATTTATGGTGTTTATTTAAGTAAAGATTATTTTAGCTTCTATATTATTCATAGAAGTCCAAAATTGGATACTGTCGTTAAAGAAGAAGATGGTAAAGAGCTTATTATTCAAACATCTAAAATAAATAAAGGTAAAAATTCTCGATTAAGTGTACATTGTTGGTATGGCGAAAAAGGACATGCAACTTTAGTTGGTAATATCATAGATTCCGATGATTTAGTATATGATTCAGGTTGCGGAGAAAATGGTTCAGTACCTTGGACAAAAGGTAGGTCATATAGATATACTTATCGATTTGATGAAAATAAAATGAAAGTTGAGCCTCTTCTTACAAAAGAAGAAGGATTTGAAATTTTAAGAACAGTTCCCCATAGGTTAGGTGGATGGGACCCAACTATTGATAACTATGATATTCAGTGTGCTTGTGGCGAATATATGTCTAATCCAATGGATGGTAGAGTAGTAGAATACGTGGGTAATGATCCAAAATTATTTGAGCCTAGAATAGAAATTGGAAGAAAAAATCACTTCTTAAAAGAAAAACCAGTATTTAAGTATAATGATAAGCTTTATAAGCGTATAGATTGGCGAGATTGGCATGTTAAAGAATTTTATAATCGTAATGAATATGAGGAATTTCGCCAGTATTATAAAAATGATAGTAACTTTGAAGAAGAATATCCAGATTTTGATATTATCTGGGAAAAATATTATAAGGATTCTTCCCAAGAAGCTGTAGATAAAGCAAATATGCCTGCCGCTGGATGGAGAGACCCTACTAGGAAAGTAACGTATTTTTCTAAATCACCAATAATTGGGTCTTATGAAAGAGTGTTTTCTAAAGGATATATGTCTGAGCCTGCTCCTGGAACAGTAGACTGTCCATGTTGTAATCTGCTTCATAGAGTTTATTCTGAAACAGATTGCTATATTCCTTGGTATGGAAAAATTAGACGATGGATTGTTTTTGAAACTTGGCCAATTCAGAAGCTCTATAATGACACAAAATATAGACTACAAAAGCGCATATCAAAAATAAAAAATCGTAAAGTGCGAAAGGGTAATAAAGCATGATTGAAAAACATGAATATAAAGAGGAAGACTTTTCAGAAAATTATACAGTTTGGAAAGGTGAAAAAAGGAATATTCCTTTAGACGGTTGGGTATTTGACAGATTTAATAATGCCTTTTATAAAGAATGTATAAATAAAGATGAAGTTTTATGTGTATCCTATACAGAAGAGTATCAATGGCATGCAGCTTTTGGTTCTGATGCAAATCTTCTATGGAAATATTCAAGTTCAGATGCAGCAGATGTATTCTTAGAAGCGGATAAATTTTTTAAAAAGTGGTATGGAATTGAATAATATACCGCAAATATATAATAAAGCTTATGACTAAAAAGTATGTTATTAAGGCAGATAATTTGTACTGGCGAACATGCTATAATGGTACAAAGTCTCTAACATCAATAGAAAATGCTGATGTGTTTTCTTCATATGTTAGCGCATTATTAAAATATTTTTTTATTATTCTTAATAAAAAAGGTGAAATTATAAAATGGGAAGAGCATTAATTTTTCCAGGTCAGGGATCAAAACTATTCACTGACACAGATTTGGCTAGAAGCCAATTAAATATTGTTGAAAATGAATTGGAGCTTTTAGATGCTCTAAAAGATTCTAATATTAAAATAGATAGTGTTGCAGGTTTAAGTTTAGGCGCATTTACTGCAATGTATGCTTGTGGTGCATTAGATAAAACTACTATGCTTTTCTTAGTAAAAGAGCGTAGCCGAGTAATGAATCTTTATCATAATAAAAATTGTGGTATGGCCGCAGTTATTGGTTTGGATGCTGATAAAATCTTAAAAGTTTGTAATGAGTATTCTAATACTACCGGTAATAGAGTTAGATTATCTAATCATAATGCGCCAAAGCATTTTGTAATTTCAGGTTATCTTGCTGATATTGAAAAAGCAAAAGAAAAATTAGAAAAAATAGGCGGATTTATAGTACCATTAAATGTTACAGATGCTTTTCATACTGACTTAATGGGAATGGCAAATAGAGAGTTTGCTAGGGTACTTGATAATATTGAGTTTAATAATATTAAAATTCCTTATGTATCTAATGTGCTTGGTGAATATATTTTAATGCCAAATATTTTGAAATCGTTATTATATCGTCATATGGAATGTCCAGTTGCTTGGGAAAAGTCTATTAGAACTATGATTAGTAATGGTATTACGGAGTTTATTGAAGTTGGGCCAGGACATGCGCTTTCTAAGTTTGTTAAGGAAATTGATCCAACTGTAAAAACTTATGTAATAAATAATATTTCTGATATAGAAAAACTAAAGGACTAAAAATGAAATTAAGAGAAGTATTAAATCAGCTACCGATTGTTTATATAGATAAAGAACATTTGAAGAGAGATGAAGAAGGTAAAATTGTAAATTGGCCTACTTTCCCTTGTTGGATTCAATGTAAGTATTATACTTGGGACATTGATGTAAAAGTTATGGATTTTGTAGAAAAGGAAGCACCTTTCTGGTTTGATGGTAAAGACTTTCATCAGACAACAGATTTATACAACGCAGATGGAGCAGACTGGATTTTTGAATTAGGTAAACCAGCAAAGTTGCTATGAAGTGATGGATGAAAATTTAGAAAAGTTAACTGCATGGGACAGAATTTTATCAGTTATTGATGAGGATGATGAGTTTAATCCTATTTATGATGGATTATCTCCGAAAAATTTATTAGATATCCCAGATTATGACAAAAAGTTAGAAAATGCTCAAAAATTAACCAAATTAGAGGATAGTATCCTAACCGGTATTGGTATTGTAGGCGGAGTTACTTGTGCTATAGGCGCAATGGACTATAGATTTCTTTGTGGGAGTCTAGGAAGTGTCTCTGGCGAAAAAATTGCCAATCTTATTGAAATTGCTGGTAGAGGTGGCTATCCTCTTATTATATTTTGCTGTTCTGGCGGCGCTCGTATGCAAGAGGGAATTTACTCTCTAATGCAAATGAGCAAAATTGTTACAACCCTTGCAAAATATAAAGAACAAATACCAATTTATATTTCTATTTTAACTAATCCTACAATGGGCGGCGTAACTGCTAGTTTTGGTATGCTAGGCGATATTATTCTAGCAGAGCCTGACGCTACAATAGGTTTTGCAGGCCCTAAAGTTATTGAGCCACTTATAAAAGAAAAAATTCCAAAAGATTTTCAGAGTGCGGAAAATCAGCTTAAAAATGGATTTATTGATGCAGTAGTACCAAGAGACCAGTTAAAAAATACATTAGATTTACTTATCAAGAGTACAAAATATCAAGTATTAGACAAAGATACATCTACAGTTGAATTTGATTTAGTAAACTACCAAGAAGACGTTTGGCAAAAAATAAAAGGTATTAGGTCTTTCGAGAGGCTTGATAATAAGGATTACATTTCAAAATTATTTAATAACTTTATCGAATTACATGGTGATCGAGTATCTGGTGATGACCCTACAATTTATGGTGGAATTGCATATTTTAGGGATATTCCAGTAACTGTAATCAGTATCACAAAAGGACATAATACTGATGAAATTATTAAAAATAAATTTGGTATGGTTTCCCCTGAAGGGTATAGAAAAGCTATTAGATTATTAAAATTGCATCCTTCAAGGCCAGTTATTATTTTTGTAAATACTCCGGGTGCATATCCAGGTATACTTGCTGAAGAAAAAGGCCAAGGAACAGCTATTGCGAATTGTTTACTTGCTATGGCTGATGTAACCGCCCCAACATTATCATTTATTACAGGTGAGGGCGGCTCAGGTGGCGCTTTAGCGTTAGCTACTAGCAATTGTGTCTGGATGCTAGAAAATTCTGTTTATTCAGTTATATCTCCAGAAGGATTTGCTTCAATTTTATTTAAGGATGTAAATAGAGCACCTGAAGCTGCAAAACTTATGAGAATGACATCTAAAGACTTATTAGAAGCTGAAGTAATTGATGGTATAATTCCTGAGCATGGCGGCGCAACAATGGAGCATTTAGATGAAATTGTTAAAGATATGGCAACTGTAATTGGCAATTTTATTAGAAAGTCTCATGACAAAAGTGGTAAGACTATCGTAGATGCAAAACATCAAAAGTTTAGTAAGTTTTAAAAGTCTATACTTAAGCTTTCCTATATACATATTATAATATATAGGAGAAATTATGTTAGACTATGGTCATGAAGCTGAAGCTATAGAAAATATCAACCGTGCAGTTAAGCTTACAGAAGAAATGTCTGAGATGGCTATAAAATATAAAAAGTTGGCAGAGTTAGCTTATCTTGATGAAATAAATACTATTCAGCATAGCGTTTCATACTGGATGCTTGAAGCTACTTTAGAAAAAAGTGAAAAGTGGCTTTCAATAATAAAAGAGAAGTATGATAAGCGTAGAAAGTATGAAGAGAAAGGTTCTTTTGAAGTTCTTACTTCACATATAATGTCTGAAATAACTGGTACACCTATAGAAATAACAGATATTAGCACTCTGCATTATGCTGGTATGAGTCATGCTGTTAGGTTTAAGTGTGTGGATCAGGATTTTGCATTATTTATTCCGCATCTTGCAGGTCTTAATAAAGAGACATATGGGTATTGCCATAAAGGTAAACTTGCATTATCTTATGTAAAAGACTCAGACCATGGCTTAATAGCGAGAAGCTATAGGGAAGAGGATTTAAAAGAGCCATTTCAAAAATATATTAAGTCACATCAAGTACATAATGAATATTTTGAATAAATATTTAGCAGAGGTTTATACTCTGCTTTTTCTTTTTACATATTATAAAATAAGGGGATTATTATGCTTACGCTACTTAAAATAAGTTTAATGTTAATAGTTATTGGCTTTATGATTGTGGCCATCTGTTTATTAGCTAACCATATAACAAAATTTTTAGAAGTATCTTCTATACCTATGATAGATTCTATTTTATTTATTGGGTCTATGCTTTTTTGTATTGGTTTATTACTTGTGACAATATTTTTTGCATTATATATTGTTAAATATCTTATTGCGCTTATACTTGCATTATAATTTTAGGTAGATTAACGGAATGAATACTTTAGCTGGAATAATAGAAGATATAAATAAAAGCGAATTAGTTTCTGATAATGTTATTAAAGAAATTATAAAGCTTATTGGTCAAGACAAGTGGAATGAACTCCAAAATACTGTTAGCGATATTTGCACAACGCCTGGAGAACTTTTAATTACTCTAAAAGAAGCTCAGCAAATTGAAGAAAATGCTTTAGAAGGATGGTATATCGCTTATCGAGATGAGAATAATAAATTACATTATTATAGCGGTTGTAAGATGGGCTCCGGGTTTGTAAATGGTGTTTATTCTGCTAAAATCTATAAATCTAAAGATAACGCAATAAAAACAATTGTAGATAAGAATAAAAGTGGTAAACCTGAATGGTTAGAGGCTTTTCCTCTTTATGTTCAGATTTTATTTCCATAGGAGAAATATATGTCGGATGTAATAACAGTAGAAAATATAGAAGATATTGTACGGGTTTTTAGAAAAAGTACTGGAAAAAGTATTGATGAAGTTTTACCAGAGATTAAAAATCTAGCCAAACCAAAAGAAACTTATATTAATAATTTAATGAAAGGATATATTGATCTTTTTATTGATTTAGCAGAAAAACAAGCACCAAATAGTGAAAATTTCAAAAAGTCAGCAAGAATGATTTTATATTCTTTTGTTAAAGAATACTCAGATAAGCTTTCAGAAGAAATATATTTTGGCGCCTATGATGACCACTGTTTGATAAGTGTGGACGCTGTAGAAAAAATTATTAAGAAAATAGGTATAAATCCTGAGGTAATCTCATGACAGAGTTTAAGATAATGGTTTGTGGTTCTAGAACTATTACTGATAGAGAACTAGTATTTAAGTGGATTGAAAAAGATATTTCTATTCATCCAGATGATAAAATAATTATTATCGAGGGTGAAGCAAAAGGAGTAGACTCTATTGCTAAAGATTATGCTTTGATTAACCACTTGGATATTATGTCTTTCCCCGCTGATTGGAATAAATATGGAAAAGCGGCGGGTATAATCAGAAATGAAGAAATGGTTAAAGCTTGCGACCACTGTCTAATAATTTGGGATGGACAGAGTAAAGGTACAAAAAATGATATTGATCTTTGTAGGAAATATCATAAAACTTATAGAATAATTGTACCAGGAAAAGTAAATTGTAATTATTGTGATGAAAAAATAACTTTTGTAGATAAAACAAATGAAGACAATTTCTGTAATGAATGTCATATGAATACTTATACTTCTTGTAAATGTGAAAATTACAGTTGTTTTAGCTATGCTCTTGAAGAGAATATTGTAAAGCTTTAGGAGGTATTATGCCACCAAAATATGATATATCTAAAAGTGTAACTTATAAGCATGCGCCAACTTGGAAAAAGTTTATAAATACTTTTGATAAAACCTTTAAGGATGTATTTAAGGATAGCTTTGAACTCGCAGAAATTATAAAAAAAGCTTTTGAAGATGGGTATTCTTCTACCTTAAAAGATTATGAAGGTGATTTTATTTGTAGCTATCAAAGAAATAATGCAGAGCCAACAGAAATAGAAGCGAGGGCTTATTTTAATGAATAATGCTATTGTTTATAATGATAATCTTAAAGGCTCCATAAGTCCTTCAGTCAAAAAGCTAATAGAAGACTGGCGTGTTCTTCTAGAAAATGCGAAGGAAGTACCAAATGAGTTTACATTTTATCCTGGGGAAATAATTAAAAATCCTAAAAAAATAATTAAAAAAGGTGAGCTCTCCGAGGAAGATGTAAGCCTGTACTTTGATGATTATCCAGCTATTAGTTATGAGCATATTGGTCTAGGTTTTCGTCTAGAAAGCTTATCGGAGATATATGTATGCCATTAAGTTCAGATATTATTGAAAAATTACCAGATAATATAAAGGCGCTTGTAAATGATGGCTTTATTGATCTTGAAGTAATACAAGTTCAAGATTCTTTTAATGTAACTATTAAATTTCCAAAAGGTGAACCTGATTTAGAAGTAGACTTTGAGGCGGATTTGGCGGGTATGTACTTTAATGAAGTGTCAGAGTATTCTAAAAAAGCGTATATAGAAGAGGAAGTTTATAATGCTATAGCAGCAGTATATTTTGAAAATTTTAAGAAAGGAGAAAATTTTGTCAAACTCTACGATTAAAGCAAATATTAAAGGTGATATTACTGAAGGTAAGCAGACATTGGTTATAAAGTGTTCTAACCCAGAATATTTTTATGATATTATAAAAGCTGTAAATAAGGTTTTACCTGTAAGTAAGGTAAAAGCTGACAGTTTATTTTGTAACCAGTATCTTAAAGAGAAATTGGCCACTAAAGGAATAAAGCTAAAATATGAGCGTCGTCCTAAAATTGTCGAAGAAAAGCACGTTTAATGAATCTGATGTTTTATCAGAAGAGGATATTAAGCAACATATTGGCGAAGATAGATTTCATGCATTAGAAAATGCAATTGCGGCAGATGGCGCAAGTAAGTCTGAAATTATGTATTTAATCTCCTGCGCAATTAAAAACGACGATGAAGAGGCATCATTATACTTTGATTGAAATAAATGAACATTTATATACAAAACAATGGCAAACAGATGTTGATGAGCTAGATGAAATTTTTTTGCCAAAGTCAGATGTTGATAAAAAAATTGAGTATAATGATAAGCATTCTCCATTAGGATTAGAAAACTTTTGGCTTTTTTGTCGAAGTACAAAAGATTGGGTAGAATATAGAAGTAATTTTAAGTTTTGTCCATTTTGTGGTAAAAAGTTAGATTAGAGGAAAATTACATGATTAATAGTATTAAATTAATTCAAGAGCCAGAGCGAGAATTTAATTATATTCGTGAGCTTACTCGAAAAACACAAATTAGAAAACTCTATGAAATGCTTGAAAAAGGTATTGAATTTAAGTCTGGATTGAATTATATTATTGGTGAAAATGGTAGCGGTAAAACTACAATATTGAATATTATCCGCTCAGCTACAGGTTGTGAGCATTCTTTTATTCCACAGCCAGATTATTTACCTATAACTACTATTACTAGAATGAATGACCTTTTTGAAAGTTTTGAAGTAAAGGGTGATTACTCTTATGCAATTTTTAATCTTTATAGACTTTTTGAAGATAAAGAAAAAGTTGGTAGCTCATCAGCTATGGACAGAACAGAAGACCTTAAGCTTTATCTTGCTGGAAAAGAAGAATCTAAAGGCCAAAATGTAATGGGTGACATAAATCAGCTGTTTAACTGGATGTTTGCACGACAAGATGAATGTTATCCTATTTTAAAATATATTAAAGATTGGCATGATCAGGGCCATTTTATTGAAATATCCTCTATAAATGATGAAAATGGCACAACCACTAAGCTGCTTAAAAATATTAATAAAAATCAGGTAAATACTGAAAAAGTTTATACTATTCTTATGGACGAGCCAGATCAAGGCTTAGATATAGAAAACTTAAAAGAGATTTATGGTGTTGTCAGCTATGATAAGCCAAGCACTCAACTTATTGCAGTTTTACATAATCCTATTTTGATTTATAAACTTTCAAAATTAGAAAATGTAAATTGGATTGAAACCACTCCCGGCTATCTTAACTCTGTTAAAAAAGATGTTGAAGAGTTTTATGATTGGATAAAGAAATAAGTTAAATAGGATTAGTAGGAAACTATAATGGAACCTTATGTAAAAGATGGCGCAGCGGTTTTATCTAGTATGTATCCCTATAGGTATTCTAAGGACGCTGCTAGAATACTTAAAGAATCTTATGAAAAAGCCAATGAAGCAATTAAGGATATAGAGAAAAATAATGAGTTTGTTAGGCTTTATAAAGAATTAAGTAAATTTTCTAAGTTGGCAGATATTAAAGATTATACACAAAGTAATGTTGAAGATGTATTAAATATTTACAGGTCTCTTGAACAAGAGGAAGAGAATAAACGAATTGCTGAAATATATTTTGATTAGGCTTTTTTAATATTATCTATATATTATAAATATATGGAAGAAAAGGTTAAAGATTGTACATCCTCTGAAATTAAAACTTATGATGAGTTTTTGCTTTATCTTGATCGTGACCTCTCAACAAATAAAGGGTCTTTTATTAAAGATTCTAAAAGTCTATGTGCTAGAGCAATTAAGTTTCTTAATAAAGCAGTTGAAGATAAGTATATAAGACAAACTACGATGGAGGCATATCTTTGGCTTATTTCTAGAAAAAATTCTATCCCAGTTAGGGATATATTAGATAAGTTTGTATGTATTGAAGAAGAATCAATTTCATATTTTAACTAAAGGAATATGCTATGAAACAAGATATAGTTTTGGATAAAGAAGAAAAAATTCCAGATTTTGAAGAATTGAAAAAGCTTGTAGCAGAAAAAAAGGATGCATGTACTAAACTTCAAGATTTTACAAATTATGAAAGAAAGGTTGCAGAAAACAACCTTAAAGTAATTTGCTCATTTATGAAATCTTTGCATAATGCACTTGGCGACCTTGATGCATTTGAAGTTATGGAAGATTATTCTGTAACGCTTTATGACCATTTTTTTAAGATTAATAATCTACATCCAAATTATGATGACCCTCATATGGGCTATGATGACATAAAATATATTAAAGACCTTAGTTCAAAATGGTCAAAGTTTAAAAAGGCTCTTATGAAAGACCTTAAAAAATACTTAAAAGAAAAAGTTGATGGATATACAAAAGAGCTTAATGAAAAAGACCCAATTGTAGAATTAGAGGTATAAATATGAGATGTGAACATTGCAGCCACTGTCTTGGTGGCCAGCTCCCCGAAAGTTATGATGAAGAGTGGTACTGTGAATATGGCTTTGCAGACCCATGGGACGGCGGTGGATGTTTATATATTTTAAGTCATATTAGGCGATTCTTTTATCGTATTTATGGCTTTTTATTTAAGCCAAATTATTATTATATATTTTCTGCAACAGAATATAATCCCGATACTTTTGAAACGCCTGTTTTACAGAAAAATAAACTTTTTGCGTATCAGTATGGTAAAACTGCTAAGCGATTTAGAACAAGAAAATGGGCCAATCGGTTTGCTGATAAAGTTATAGGTAGCCATTCTCATGTTTCACAAAGAGGAATAATTTAAAATGTTAAGCAAAGAAGAAATAAATAAGTTTATATCTGAAAATTTTTCTGAAGAAAGTATGCCAGAGCTTAATGTGAAGGTATCTATAAAGGGTGAAGAAGTTTCTGTAAAAAACTTATTGAAAGCCGCATATGAAAAAGGCTTAAGTCGCTCATATGATGAGGAATTAAAAAAGAGATTTAGTTTTTCTAGAGACGTAGAGTTTAAATCAAATGGACTTTTCCCGGGGTATTATGTAGTAGCGCACCTCTACTCAGAAATGCCAGAGCTTTGTTATTTTAATGGTCAATGTCTTAGAACTGTTGGTGAAAATATTTATATATCAGAAGATGATATTATAGGTGCAGTAGAGATAAATATACCATCGGATATACTTGAAGAAGTTAAAAAATGGCGGGAAATGAATACAGCTAAAGTTGTCTGTCATGACATAGCTGACTCAATTGTATATCATAAAAATGATAGAGAAGAACAAGAATATAATCTTTATTTGAGACTTAAACAAAAATTTGAAGAGCCAGATGAGTTTTCTTGTTTTCCAAAAATTACACTTCCAAAGGGAAGTGAAGAAAAAATTGATAAAATTGTAGATAATATTTATAAGAAAATAAAGGAGGAGACATATTAGTATGAAAAAGATTTTGTGGTTAGACGATTTTAGAGACCCAAAATATTTTTGTACTCTCGCTCCCTGAATAATCAATATAAAATTATTTGGGTAAAAAGCTATAAAGAATTTTGTGATAATATAATTGAATGTGGCTTGCCCGATATTATATGTTTTGACCATGATTTAGGTGAAGAAAAAACGGGTTATGATTGT
>AUXO017689830.1_pt1 | contig 18100 bp, 32 predicted proteins | sample 768731 | NCBI WGS metagenome assembly AUXO01 (sample SAMN02715735, study PRJNA202380) | gut metagenome | biome: sheep rumen | host: Ovis aries | place: New Zealand: Palmerston North
CCCTTATTATGTTTGACCCTTGGGTGTCTTGATCTACCCCCTAGCATCGTTCAGTCCTTGGGCATTTTCAAAAGTCAAAAATACCAAGGGGGATGTCAAATTTCCCGTGTCAACAGTTCTCCATCGACAAACTTCCATCTTTTTTCTTTTACAACTGTCTTGTGTTCTTCGTTGTGGTGTGCGGCACAAAGTGCTTCTAGGTTGTCAAACCCGAACATCAATTCAGCATCCCCAAAGTTATCCTTCGTCAGATATATTTTGTGATGTACCACTTCTGCGGGTTCATATATGCCTTTTGCTAGGCATCTTTCGCACAAGTGATTCACACTCTCCAAGTAATTTGCTCGGCATTTCTCCCAAGCCTTGGAACAATAGAAACTTCTGCTTATTGATCTAGCCATAACTATTCACCATAAAAAAGGCTCCGTGATGGAGCCTTAAAGAAAAGCGGAATATGACTGTGGTGTTTAGGATGGAATCGCCATATATCCTAATAGCATACTATCACCAAATTTATTCCGATAGTGTCCGATGTTATACAAACTCAAAAGGAATAAAAGGTGCAACCGCATCAAGTGCCTTGGTTCGATAATCGTATGTCCGACTTTTCTCATAATTGTAAAGCCTTCCGACTTGTGTCCATGTCATTCGGTTTATATACCTTGCTTCAAGCATACCTTGTAACATTTCGTCATTGACCTTGTCTATGGTTTCATGGGTTCTCTTGTTCTCAATGGCTATCTTCCGCATTTTCTTTTCGATCTGTTCAGACAAATAACTGTATTCAATGTTCTTGGTCTCTGTTGCGTTTTCACCATTCTGTGTCGGTATGTGTTCCGCATCGTACTTCCCGATTCCCGACATCGAACAAAGAATAGTGTCTCTTCTAGCGATCAACTGTTGAATAGCCGTGTCTGCATCCCACATTCGGGATAACCATACATGAGCACGATATTGTTCGTCAGTCATGCTTTCTTCCCCCTATCTATCCACACGATCAAGACCAAGGTCAGACAGATAATAGCCGTGATGATAATTGCCTTCATGTCTCTTCCCCCCTTTCCTTGTAATATTTGTCAATGTTCTTCTTGATGTCTTCCAAGGTCTCACCATCTTTCAGACCGACCATGAACGAAGGTGGAAGAACAAGTTCCTGATCAATAGGTCTCCAAAGATGCAGACAATTCGGTCTGTTGTTCACATATTCCGACTTTGGCGGGTGAATCTGAATGACCGCTTCATCCTCACGGAAGAATATGTCTTTAACCTTGCACATCACATCCCAAGAAGGTGTTATCTTGTGTTTCAATGGTGAGACTGATATATGTTCCCATCCACCGCCCCAAGATGCGACAAATGACATATCTATTCGGTTAATGTTGATATAACCCATGAACCCATCTTCACCCATCGTCAGACAATTGGAATATATATGCCTACACTTCAAGATTTCTCCGACTTCTCTCATTCTTCTTCCCCTTTCTCTGTGTTCCCGCAGTCAGGACAAACATTGTACGGAACATCCTGACGGGAGCCACAACACTTGCAGATATAAACCTTTTCATCGTCTCTGTCTCTGATATACCAACCTTTCATTTCGCACCTTCTTTCTGCTTCTTTTCCTCTTGGCACTTTTGCATATCGCAACAGATATATTCGTCTCCGCTTTCGCACTTGACCGTGATGCCGTACTTGCATTTTTTGCAATCTTCGGAAATTATCATTCCGCACCGCCTTTGTAATTTGGGTGTGTTGCTAAAAATATCTCTGTTTCTTTTCTGTCACAGTATGGTTGTACTTCTATGCCACCTCTATACTGATGGCTTTCAACATAGTACGGACACTCTGTACCATAGCACTCCATATAATATTCGCTTGTTGTTCCGTCAACTGTTTCTGTTTGCTTTCTATATGGACAAATCATACCGCACCGCCTTTCCAATGAAATAATCTATAAAACTTGAAGTGCAATACCCAAAAAGGAATTAAAAACAATTCAGGTTTTCTCACGCCGCTCGAATTATTAAGACCTTCTCTGTTTACTCCTTTTTCGTAACAAGAAATCTGAATACCTTTGTAGCCTTTTATTGTGTCCTTTTGGCATATCTCAATAACTGAAGTGTAATCACCATTGTCTTTCTCATAAATGGAAAGAAAATTTGATATGTATGTTAATTTATATTTCATTCTGCACCTCCTTTCAGAATTTCCAATAACTGCTCGACACTTGTTATGCCGTTCTTGTTCATAACTTCGACAATTCCGTCAACAAATGTTTCTGAAAACTTGCGAAAATCACATTTTTCACAATCGCCTTGCGGTCTTTCTTCAATTTGTCCGTGTTCTGTCTGACCGCAAAAATAACAATAGGTTTTTACTGTCGGGGCATTGTCGATAATATCGTTGATTTTGTTCCAAGCGGTAAGGTCAAAAACATCAATATATTTAACAAATTCATTTCTCAATAAAATACGGCTGATTAAATCGTTGTTCATACCAAACCACCCTTCTTTAACTTGTCATAAAGGTTGTCTGCGGTCTTGCTGATTCCTTCCGAAGTGCGGTTGACACCAAGACTTCCGTCTATATACCCCTTCTTGTAGCCTTCCTGACTTGCACGAAGATAGATTTCCGCAAGTGAAAGGTTTTCGATGTTAATATAGTTTCCGAACTGATCAAAAAAATTATTCTTCTTCTCCATGATGTTTTTCCTTTCCGAACATTCTCTGTTCTCTTTCTTCTGCATCCCTTGAAGCGATCAAGACCGCAAGTGAGAAGATGCCAAGAACACAACCGACAACGCAACCGACAAAAAATGCGATTAGTTCATTCATTCGTCAACCTCTTCCCAACTGATATATATCGTGGCTTTCTCTGCGTAATACTTCTTTGTCCTTTCATCGACAACCTGACTGTCATCCTTGAAGAACATCCCGATCATGCAGTCTTTCAGAAGTTTCAAATAATTTTCCGTGTCGGGTCTTGTCGGTTTGACCTTCCCCCATTTCGACTTGTCCTTCACATCAAAGTAGAATATGACCATAAGCCTGATGGGTTTGTCTGATGGTGCCTTCGGTTTGTTCCTGATCAGTTCCGACATGAACTGTTCTCTTGCCGCTCTGACCTTCGACTTGGTGTAAAATATCGGTTTCTTTCCCTTGAACGAAACACCCTTCTGTTGTGCCGTTGCCTTCGGCATCGTGTCAAAGTGCATATAAAACTGATGTGTCATGGTTCCCCCTTATATCTCAAACGGAACATCGGAACCCGACTTCGGTGCTTCTGCGGGTGCTTCTGCGGGTGCTTGGCTTTCCGACTTCAAGACAAACCCGACTTCAATAGCAAGAATGAAAGTGTCCGTGACCTTCTTTCCTTCCTGATTCTCATAACTGTTTGTCTGCAATTTACCGATGATTTCAACGGGTGAACCCTTGTGGAAATACTTGGTGACAAATTCTGCGGTCTTTCCCCATGCCCTGATGGTGAAGAAGTCCGTGTTCTTGTCCTTGTCATGGCGGTCAACCGCTATTCTTGAAGACAGATATGCGGTTCCGTTTGCCGTGTACTTGATTTCGGGTTCATAAACTAATCTTCCGCTAATTGATACATTGTTCATTTTCTTTACCTCTCAAAATCTAAAAAGTTGTTCTTTTCCATTTCCGTTTCTAATGCGATCTGATCTTCAATAAGAGCATCTAGGAAGTCTTTTTCACTCATTCCGTCAGGAATTGCCGTGCATTTGGCTTTCTTGCCTGATGTCAATGCGGGTGCCTTGGGTGCTTCAAGAACTATCTTGTGTCTGACAATGTTTTCCCTTATCTCTGCGGGTGTCGGGAAGAACCTTGAATGTTCCATGTGACTTTTAACCGATGCCATGACCGCTTCTGTTGAAAACTCACCAAGAACCATTTCCCATGTCTTCACCATCGCAGACGGGTTTTCTATCTTCACATTCGGATAGTTAGCACGAAGGATGGCAAGAATCTGTGTGATCTCTTTATTGTTCATCGTCAACCCCCATATCATCCAAAAGGTCTAAAAACTCATTTCCGCTTCTGACGGGTGTAACATCGTTCTTCTTTTCCCATGTGATCAACTTCTGCTTCCAATTCCGTACCTGATTCCCTTTCGCATCTTTCCAATTTCCCGCTTCGTAGTATTCAAAGAACTTTATCGGGTCAACTGAACTGTTCCGCTCCTGACAATATGCGGTCACTTCTTCAAGAGTAGGTGGTGAAAATCTTTCTTTAATATTTCTTTCTATACTCTTACTCTTACTCTTACTCTTACTCTTACTCTTACTCTTACTCTTATCGGACAATGTCTTTTCAATGTCTTCTTCTTGTCCTTCGGTTGTCCTTTTGGCTTCCTCTTCTTGTCTCTTTTTCTCTCTGAAAGCCGCTTTTTTTCGTGCCCATTCGGTTTCATATCCGACCATTGATGTCAGTTTTTCAATGACAATGGTTCCGTCTTCCCGAATGTTGATAAGTTCAAACCGCTTCAAGGTCTCCAAGGCAAGTTTTACGATTTCCACATCAGTTTCGGTGATGGTTGAAAGCATTTCCGCAGAATAAGGAATGTTTTCGCTGAATCGAAGTTCCCCTTCGTGATCAACCGATTCAAGCATCAATTTGAGATAGAAGAGAACGATTAAATTTCCATCAGGCATCCCCGATATGATTCTGATGTCATGCCGCTTGAAGAAGTCCTTTTTTAGTTTCAACCAAAAATACTTCTTATTTTCCATAACCCACCTCAAACATTCGGTTTGATTTTCAAGGCATAGAAGTAAGCCTTTTCAAAGTCTTCATTTGTAGAGTTCTTACTTAAACCGAACTTTGTTGCTATCGCATGGGCATCAAGGTTGTTTTTCTGTATAAGTGTCCGAAGCATGGAACGATAATCAGGTTCATTTGCGGGTGCGGGTTCGGTCTCGGTTTCCGATGTACCCTTATTTCCGCTCTGTTTGACCGCAGACTGATATTCTTCGGTGTCGGTGTCCTTGGTATCATCCAAAAGGAACAAGCCGTTCAGAGCGTATTTTCGTGCGTATGACGATGTGGCACCCGTAACCTGACTGTCATCCATACCCTTCTTGTCAGCCGCTTCCCGTGCGTATGCCGTGACTGCGATCTGATCACCCGTTTCGACATCAGTCAATGTTGCCGTTGCCTTGACATAAATGCGACCACCGACTTCTTCAATGGAATCCGACAAGGTTGTGACCACACCGAAAGCCTTTTCCATAGGCTTCAAGGCTTCTTGTATGCCTTCTGCGTTTCTGTAATGGTACTTACCGAAAGAGTTATAAAGGTTCTTCGGTGCTTTCAGTTCCACTTGTATTCTCATAAGTTTTTCGTTCAGAGATAAATTCTTCTTTTCTATTGCCATATTCGATACCTTCTTTCGTTATGTTCTTTCCCTAGCCAACTTCAAATACTCCGACTGCTTTGACATCCGCTTTTCATACATCGCACCCCGAAGATGCGGGTTATCATGCTGAATCTTCTGACGGGTTCTCCTGATGGTCTCAAATGACGGAAGGTCAAAATATGCACTATTCCACATGACCTTGGAGAAGGACAAACCCATGATGTCAGGGTTTGTGATGGAATAAACCCAACAGATCAGTTTTGAATCGGAATCTCTTGTTTCTTTGTGTTCTTCAAGAACCTTCTTCACGATGGCGGTCAAGTCTTTCATAAGACACCCCCTTACCTGATGCGAAGCGAAGTTGTCTGTTCCAAGTGTGCATACGGAACTTCTTCCCCTGATGCTTTCAAGTCATCAATAAGAAGTTTCTTGTCAACTGTGGGTGCTTGGGGAATCAGGTACTTTGAAGGAATATCCGCAACACCAAGGTCAAGAACGCACTTGGGCGGGTTATTCTGAACCGATACAGTAAAGGTACCACAAGGAATCTTCTTTTCACCCGCCATGTCAACCGCATATTTCATGGCTTCCTTCATGCGGTCAATAGTGTTCTCATAGACTACTCTTCTTGCTTTCAGTCTTGCTTCTTCGTCTTTCAGACCTGACACAAGGCTTTCAAAGTTCTTGATTACCTTGCAATAGTCTTCCAACTTGTCTGCAAGGTCTTCTTTTGCGACATCCAAAGCACCCTTCACCGCTTCTTCGTCAAGTTCTCCCGTCTCTTCCAATGTCTTCAAGAATGAAAACTGATTCGATATTTCGTAGATATTAGCCATATAAACCGCCTTTCTTACTTGGGAAAATCAATGTCTCTGACAAAGTCAAGTCTTTCGTCTCTTATCTCTATGACCTTGCCTTTCTGAACCTTCCGCAGATAGTAGATTTCCTTTCGGAGATTCCTATTGTCTTTTTCAAGTCTCCTGATGGTCTCTTTCTCAAAAAATGCCCTCATAAGGAAACCGAAACCAAGACCGACTGTCAGCATCATGAGTGAAAATAAAATGAACATAACCACTTCTGTCATCCATCCTTTCTTTTGTAAATTTCATCAAACCTTCCGTTGAAAGCCGCTTTCGCATCGTTCACTTCCCTGACATCGGGAAACTGTTTGCACACTTCTTTCGCAAGGATGTTCGATGCAATTGCTTTCTGTTCCGCTTTCGTGAAGTCCTTGACCCCGTCAAGACAGTCTCTAACCCGTCTTCTGCTCATGCACCCCGCTTCCGCTAGTTCGGTAAGGCTCCCGAAGTGCCGCCCTAATGACGGGTAAAGACCACATGAAGCGGTCATGCTTCTTCCCTTGCATCTAATGCAACATCGGTCTTAAAAAAATAAGACGGAATGTCCTTGGCGGGAATCTTCAAGACTTTGACCGCTTTCTGTAATCGGTCAACATCCCAATTACCGCTAGACAATGTTCTTGACAAGGTTGAAGGTGTCACACCGATAGCCTTCGCAAACTCCGCTCTTGTCGGGAACATCGTGTCAATTCTCTGTTTTAACTTATCCATTCTGAACCCCCTTTCAGTAAATTTCCGTTGCATTACTTGCAACAATTAGACATTATCAAACTGTTGCATTTAATGCAAGACTATTTGAGGACAAAAATTGCATTATTTGCAATTTGTAATACTTTGGTCATATAATGATTCGGAAAGGTGGTATCAAGGATGGAAGATATTTATATTATTAAAGACCGACTAAATGAAGCCATGAATCTTCGTGGTATGAACATCACGGAACTTGCAGAACTGTCAGGTCTGAATAAGTCAACTGTTTCCCGTTATCTATCGGGCATTTGTATTCCCCGCACCAATGCCATCGGGAAAATGGCAACCGCATTGAAGGTCTCCCCGACTTGGGTGCTTGGCTACAATGTCACCATAGACGGACAAGAGATCAGAGACCTTGACTTGCACAAATTGTCAGACCGCAACCAAGAAAAGTTGTTTGCTTATTATCAGGCATTGTTAGACAGTCAGGAGAAGTGATCATGATAACTCCAAGATGGGATGGAAGACGATGGAGAATACAAACACGGAAAGACGGAAAACGATATTCCTTCTCTTCTTCCGTTGCGGGTGCGAAAGGTCGAAAAGAAGTACAGAGAAAATATGATCAATGGTATTACGGAGAAGCATCGGGAGAAAAGACAGTTCAACGGGTCTGTTCCGAATACCTTGACGATGTAAAGCACCGAAGGGGAGAAAATTCCCCCGCCTATGTTCTTTATGAACGCTATATAAGGCTCTACATCGCACCAAGAGCCGCCCAAAAGAAAATGAATAAAATGACCCTTCGGGAATGGCAAGCGGTCATAAACGAAGCACAAGGGGTAAATAAGGCACTATCCGAAAAGACCTTGAAGACCCTTCGTGGAATCATAATGGGTATTGTCAAGTTCGGATATGAAGATTATCAATGTGAACCTTTAAGGGGAAGTCTTTACATCCCGAAAGGTCATTGGACAAAAGAAAAAGAGATTTTGCAGAAGGAAGACATCAAAAGACTGTTTGAACCTTCTGACCTTTTCTATGCACCACTCTTTCAGTTCCTATGTGTTACGGGTTTAAGGTGTGGTGAAGGTCTAGGAATACAGAAGTCAGACATCCAAGGTGACCGCCTGATCATTTCAAGATCTGTGACCGCAAGCGGAACTATTTCCGACTGCAAGAATCGGAACGCACGAAGGGTCATCCCACTTGGTGACCTTGCCAAGCATATCTTGAAAGAGACGATAGCAAGGAACGAAAGACTGAACCTTCGCACGGAATGGGTCTTCTGTTCTCCTGATGGGTCAATGGGTAATCAAAGCACGATGCGAAACCATTGGAACATTCTGAAAAGGGAAAGAAACTTTCCCGCTAACTGTTCTGTTCACGGAATAAGACATTCATTCATCAGTCTGATGCGTGATGTCATGCCCGCAGAAATGGTCAAAGAAATTGTCGGTCATTCCGTATCAATGGACACATTTGGAGTATATGGTCACTATGTAAGCGGTCAGGAGAAGAAAGCGGCTGAAATCATCGACCTGACTTTGTCGGAAATGAAAAAAGACCCCATCATGTGATGGGGTTCCTCTTTATGTCTTCTCTGATCAGTTCTTTGATTCTCGTAGCCGCTTGATTTCGTTCAGTCCATGCAAGAATATCTTGTTCGGTTTCTCTGTTTATCCTGACTTGAAGCATCTTGCACTTCTTGTTATATGCCTTTTGAGCCTTCTTCAATGGTTCGTTCATGGGTTCCCCTTCCTTTTTAGTCCATGCTTTTCTTTACAATGTTCGCATCTTAAAAGGTTTAATGCACCGATGCCCTTTACAACATAATTGTCGCAGTTATGGCATCCGCAGACTTCGACAACTTTTCTTGTATGCAAGTTCCGCTTCGTTTTCATAGCCGCTTCCCCCTTTCAGTCCATTTCAAATAATACTGCGAAGCCTTGTTTGTTCAGAGTTCCCGTGATGAAGGTCAGCCATCCCGTAAGGGGAACCATCGAAGCATCGTATGTTATGTCTCTGTTGCCTTCTGAAACTCTTGTGTCCTTGGTGTAGATTCTGACTTTGTTGTCTGCGGGAATCGTAATTGTGTAAATTACGGGTCTGTTTTCGTTTTCCATTTTCTTTACCCCCTTGCTTGATACTTTAATTATAGCACTTACTATATGAGAGAATACCACAAAACCGACTTTTATATCACATTTATTGTCAATGTTGCGTATTTTGCGACAAACACATTTGGGTGACAATTTGGGTGACACCAAGTCCATAAGTGACGGACAAACCGCCTGATCAGAGACCGAAAGTCCTTGAAATACGGACAAAGTGTGCATCGGTGCATATACATATAGGAGTTCGATTCTCCTCATCTCCACCAAAGACATAGGCTTTCCGTAAGGCTTTGAAGGTTGTGTCCGTTTATTTGGGTGACAAAAGGGTGACATTCTGTTAAAATGGATGTGCTTAAATTTCATCATTAAACCGACCAAAAGAAAAACCCCACCGCAGAAATGCGATGGGGTCTTTCTTTGCAATAGAGGTTCCAATATGGCATTGGAAGCGAATGTAAAAGGCTCTGTCACCGATGGAGCCGTGATGACAGAGCCGTAATGAAGGGTAAGAATAGAAAAGTGTCATTTATAATACGGAACACCGAAACCGACTATTGACTTGGATGTGTATGCGATATGTCTATATCCGACACCATCTTTGCCGTTTTTCAGTTTCTTGTTTCCCTCAATTACATAGATATATCCCTTCTTCTTGTAATTGACGGAAGTGACCATCCCCGTATGGGTGCTTTTTGATGTGGAACTGTTCTTGAAGTTATAGAAGACAAGGTCACCGACTTTCGGAACTGAACCCCTCTTTCTGAATCTCTTCTTGGCTTTATACCATTTCAACTGTTGGGTACATCCCGCAGAAGTACACAAACGGGTGACCTTCGTCTGAATCAGACATGAAGCCGTGCTTATAGCACACCAAGGTGTATTTGAGGATGTGACACCCTTCCTTCCCGTCTTCTTCTTCCAAGGGTTCACAATAGCCTTGTCAGCGGGTTTCCCTTCTGTCAGTCCGTTCCAAGACTTGAATTTTACCCTTGCTTGACTAGCCGAACCCATATCAGGCACCTTCGTCAACTTCGTCAACGGGTTCTTCATCGTCTGCGATGCCGTTGACATACTCTTCCTTGGTGAACTGTTTGTAAATCTGATTCACACCAACGGAAGCGAAACCCGATATGATTCCGATGGCAAGAGCCATGAACCAATTTTCTGCGGGAATATAGTTCGGAATCGTCAGGAAGACAACTACACCGAATATGCCACCGATCAGACCGCAGATAACGGGTATGAACTTGTCAAGGGTTTCGTTATTGATAGCCTTCAATGTCGCACCGACAAGGTAACAAATGACCACAATAGCGGGAAATGCAATAAAATCATTCATAGTCTTTTCTCCTATTCTTTCATGTTGATATATAACAAAACCGCCAAGACGAAGATCATGGCGGTTGTTATCAGGAATTGAAACACGATATACATCATCGTTTCTCTTTGATCTGTAACTGACTTACAAGTCCGTCAAGTCTGTGGTGTGCAGACTTGGTTGACTGTTCAACCACAACCATCCGTTCAATAAGGTTGTTATGTTTTTCGACCCGATTCGTCAGTTCGGTTATCTTTTCATTCATGTTCTTCATTCTTTCGTCAATGACCTTGTCATGAGACCGATTCGAAAGAATGACCGCAATAACTGCGGGAATACCGCCACCGATAGCGGTCAGAAGTGATACCCAAAAATCATTCATTTTCCGCAACCTCTGTCAAAGTGTAAGTGACAACCATGCTCTGTGTATTACTCTTCGTTATCGGTGAAGGTAAATTGAACTTGGATGCCAAGTAGAATTTCGAAACAGACGGATAGTAATAACCGCTATTTGTATAAAGATATGACAACTGTGTAAGACCTTTCCCCTGATCTAACATTGTGTCTTGCCATATATTTTGATTAGTAGGGTTCGCAACTACATCAGGTGTTTCAATTGCCGTAGAATAAAGAGCATCGTTATTGAGAACAAAGCATTTCCCCGCAATTACTCTGTTAGCCACATTCGGAATGAAGACACCCGTTGTTCCCTTGAAGGTTCCCGAAATTGATGTCTGATCAGCCGTGCTTGACAAATTGACCTTCAAGAACCCGCTTGCATTGTTTTTTCCTTTCGGCAAATAGACATATCCGTTTGCAATAGGCACCACCATCGGTCTTGGGGAATTTCCACCACAGTTAAGTTCTCCAACCGCTTCATCAAGTGTCCAAACCGCATGGGTGGGTGTCGGAATGTTATCCCAATTGGAGAAGTCAATAATATCGACATTGACTGTGGTGCTTAAACTTGTATTGTAGAAGAGATACAGTTTTGAAGTCTCTTTGTCAAATGCAAGATACGGATAATTGCCGTATGTGGTTCCAATGGTGACAGTCTTGGTTTTCTGAATACCTGACAAATAGTCATAAGGAAGACCGACAAGACCGACTTTTCTGTAAGCCATCGGAAACTTTGTAAATGTCAGGGAAGTTCCCGAAAATGTGAACGAATATCCATACCCGTCAGCATCAACAAACCAAGCCGCTTGTGAAACCGCAAGAGCGGAATTAGCATTGATGTTCGGTGTCATAGCCTTGAAAGCATTGGAATTTGAACCCGTTCCCGCATCACCTACATCCGAATGAGTAAGTCCGACTGATGATATGACACCATTACCCGCCGTTGAACCCCATTCCCATGCAAGAGTGACCGCACCATCGGTTATTGTCATAGCCGTTGAAAGCGGGTTCCCCCTTGTGACATCGTCAGCCTGATCAGATAATGTTGTCTGACCCGCATGGGCGGTAACCTGATTCACACCATTGTCGGGTATGAAGTAATCTTTTGCGGCACCCGCAGAAGACACATCAAGAGTATTCTTGAAACAAAGAACACCACCGAACATTTTTGAATAAAGCGGAAGCACCTTGCGATAGTCCATAGCACCCGCAAGGTTTGAAGCAAAAATGTCAGCAACCGCATCGGTAATCATGTTGTCACCTTCAAATGCGATGTCCGTCTTTCCGCTCCTGACATCCTTCAAGGCAACCTTGACATGACCTTTTAACTTCGGGAACCCGATCTTGTTCAACTTTTCTGATCTGAAATTGTCTATAATCATGTTCTTTCACCCCTTATGATGTACTCTTTGTGTAACGAAGTGTTACAACTGCCTTGCTTATTGCTTTGGTGCTAGTGTAATTTACTCCGATTTGTAATGTAAAATCGGTTGAACCAAAATCTAAAACAAGAATGTTCCACTTGAAATCATCAGCGTTTGAAATAAAGTTAAATGGTTGCTGATACCCGTCAGCCATTTTTGCAAAACCACCAATAGAAATCAGCATATCAAGGTTGGAAATGTTATGTGTTATTGTGTTATTACCCGTTGACGGGTTATTAACAACAAATGTCTTTTCATACACGGGTGAACCATCAACCCAAGTTCCGACAACTTGTTCCGTTGTCGAATAGTTATGAGTGGAACCGCCTGATGAATTTCCGTTAACCCACTTCTGCGATGTGGCATCGTACTTCAAAACCTGATTATTGCTAGGTGTGGTGATCTCCACATTTGCAAGGTCACCGACTTCGACACCATCACCGATAAAATCTTTGATGTCTTCCGCAAGGTTTGTGTAATATTCGACATCAACATCCCCGCCGCAGTCGCTGACGATATTATTCACCCCTTTTTCCGCATAAACGGAAATAGACGGAACATCAATTACTATCGGTGTGGCGAGTTCAAATGCTAATTGCGTATTATTATCCGCAAACCACTGTTTTACTCCCTCCGTTGTAGGTGTAACTGTTGAAGGTAATAAAAACTCAACTCCGTTTGTATTTTCTCTGCCTCTTACATTTCCAACTTCATTATCTATACTCGTTTCAAATTTATCACTTATTATATTTAGATTTCCATTTGCTTTATCCGTACAGTCAAAGTATGCTTTAACGATTCCACTTATCGAGCCATTGTATTGAAGTGTCGGAGTATTTTCGTCAACAAGAATATAGCCGTGTGTTATCGTCAGCCTTCCCGACTTATCATACACGCCGCCGTAAACTGTCTGACCGAAGGCGATAGTGTAGGTCTGTCCGTTGTAGGGGGCGTATGGCTTAACATTAGAGCCTAATGTTATTCGTATTTTGCCTACATTTGTGGGATAACTTGAACAGATAATTTTGAAATGTATATCGTTTCTGAACTCTGTCAGCGTAAACTGAATATTAGTAGTATTAGAAACATCAACATTTTTCACGCCGCCCCAAGCTACTTGTAAGCGTTGTGCATTATCAATAGCAAGAGTATAAGTGCCTGCGGGTAATGAAATAAACTGTGTTTCAGAACCTTCCGCAATACTGTCCTGTGTTTCAACAATGAGATTACCACTACTGTCAACGGAAAAAAGGTTATTACCGTAAACCTGCCATGACAGTATATCGGCATTGTTAAGAAAGTTAGCACCGCACCTTGTCAAGTTCAACTCGGAGTGTCCGACTATCGGAATAGGATTGTCGGGCGTGCCGTTTCCGCCGCCGCAGACGATGTCAGCCGTAAGCGACTTTAATTCACCCGCAAACGATGTGGAGAAGGAACACGGGTTCCCTGATGCGGTCTTGACGATGTCTGCATCACCGCCACCACCGCCCCCGCCTTGTGCTATCTCATTGATAGCACCCGTGATGGTCTTGTTTTGTGTCTGTAAGTCCGACACATACTGTGTCGCATTGACTATCTTGTTAGCAAGGTTTAAAACGGGTGCCTTCATAGAAGTATAACCCGTTTCACTTGCGGTATTCACAACCGATAACTCCATCAGGTCAGAATTGCCGATGCTTGGAGCCGTTGAAAGGTCTGATATTCTGTAATCGTCAGGCATGATTTTTTCCTTCCTTTACTCTGATATTAGTCTTCCACCATCTTCGGTGATTCTCTGATAACCATCTTCCGTTATCTTCTTGTAGTTCAAAGATTCTATTTGCATCCTCATAACTTCAGTCAGGTCTTTGACCGCAAGTCCGTCTATCTCATAGACATAAATGTTGTCTGATGCGATACCCCAAAGAACTTCGGCAAAGTCAAAGTCAACACTTTCGCTGATGTCTTCTTTGATACCCATACCGACAAGTGAAATCTTGAAGATATTTTCCTTGATCTCTATCTGACCATCGAAGTATTCACTTCCGTATAGTCTCTGACCTTCAAGGACAACATGAGCATGATTAGTGTCGATGGTTGTCTCTTCTATGCCGTGCGTAACTATCCTGACTTGCCAAGTGTGTCTTTGGTTCGGTGCAACATTCCGCACGATATAAAAGAAGTCTCTTGTGATGGAGAAATCAACGGGTTCAATTACCGCTTCTTTCTCTTCCGTGTAAGGTTCTTCCGATGGTTGTGGAACTATCGGAACTTCCGTATTGGCTACAATAGCGGAAAGGCTTTCGTAAGGCTTATATGAGACAAGTTCTTCATCAAGATAATATCTCAATTCATAACCGCCATTGATGCCTAGATCACGAAGCATATCAAAGATAAACTCGTGCATTATCTTGACTGTGGTGGTTTGTGCTGATGTGAAAGCCAAAGAAGCAATTGTAACTTCTTGTTCACTCCCGAAGGTTATCGGGTCAAGGTTCGTGTAAGTATAATATGAGACTTCATTCTGCGTAGTGTTATTGATCAGACCCGAAATGTCCTTGTCTGTCTTTGACTGACCTTTTCGCAGATTCGGGTTATCACCATAACACTTGACGGAGAATGACTTGTTATAAGTCCAAGTCAGTTCCATGACCGCACCCGTTGATGTGTCACCCGAATAGTCATCAGTCAGGGAAACAACATCACCAAGGTCAAGAGCCACAAAAGCGGGAAGCATACTGATAGAAAATGGTGTATATTTCATCCGCTTGATGGAATTGACAATGTTTTCCGCTCTTCGTTCCTTGGCTTCGTAAACACCCAACTGTAAGAATGGTTGTGTTCCAAGGTTCATTGTCAGTCCGTTTCCGTCTCCGAAGACCCTGACCAACTTTGCTTGTGCATCCGTGAAACTGACTGTGTCATACAAGGTTTCGAAGTCAGAGAACGAAGACCCTGACTTTCGTCTTTGCTTTGGTATGGTCAAGACCGAATCATCGTCAAATGCCCGAAGTTTCCATGACCCGTTTCTGTCTGCGTATGCGAAACCGCCCACCATTTGAGCCAATGCGGATAACAGATCACGGAATGTTTCAAGGTTTGATTCTTCGTAGATGCCTATTATTTCAGTTCCGTTTGGGAGAAGGTCACATTCTGCTTCCGTCATTCCAAATGTGGTGCCCGTCTCCGTTGCGATATACGAACAGAAGCCATAAATTTTCGAACTTGCCTGACTGATTTCAAAATTTTTATCAAGTTTTGAAAGGACATCATAAGCGGTTATGTCAACACCCGCCGCAGTCCATACCGCTTCTGCGACATAGAAGGTGCCTATCGGAACCGATTCATATATGGGTTCGTCAAGTTCGTCATAGCCTACAAGAAGAGAATCAGAAAGTGTGATGGTCTTTCCCTGATATTCTCCCCTTTCAAGGATGTCGGTCAGGAAGGTCAGTTTAAGGGTTCCGATATATACGGAACCCAATTCAACCTTCTTGTCAGCACATCGGTTGGAATACGAGACACCGATCACATCAGCATCGGTGAAACTCACACCATCAATGACACCCGACAATTTATGTGTCTGAATCTGATCTAGCATCTTTGTCAGATATGCTTCCGTGACTGAATACATGGTTAAAACTCCATAACTTTTACTGAAACTGTGAAAAGTCCATTTGTGTTCGGTGCCCATTCGGAGAATTGCACCAACTGTTCCTGATAGTCTCTTATCCTGACTGTATAGGTTGACCCCATATACACCATCGTTACCGATTCTTTAAGGGTCAGAGCCTTTAAAATATCTTTTCTGTGGGAAGAAAGGTTGAATGACATATTCCAAGATTTCTTGGAAGGTCTGACCATCACAACCAAGTCTGTTCCCGCTTCCGACTGTGATACATTCTCAATGGCATTTGAAGTCATTGTAGGTGTGTTCGGGTTCGGAAATGATTCCCCGTCAAAGTAAAGATAATAACCTAACATTTAATGACCCCCCGTCAGATAATTGTTTCTGCTTAAAGCATCGACAACCAAAGTGTCAACATGGTCACCACCGATATATATCGGGAAGACCCAAGTGCCTTCACCGCTTACACTAGCGGATGCAACCGCTTGTTCAATACGGGAAAGACCGCTTCCGTACTCTGTCTGATGGTTAACCATGCTCTGTGAACCCGCATCCCATCCCGAACTGACAATGCTTGCCATGCCATTCAGAGCCGCTTTAAGTTCGGGTGCTTTCTTCTCCATTGATTCAATGAAGGAATCGACCATGTCACCGCCCGATTCCGAGAAGTCAGACAAAGCACCGACATCAGGTTCCGAGAAGTGAAGGTAAGATGCGATGGTTTTTGCGACATTGGAAACCGCAGAAGTCAGTTTTCCGATCATTTTCTTGATGCCATCAATGAAGTTTTGAATCATGTCAGCACCCCAATTTCCCGCCGCCGTGATAATCTTTCCGAAAGCATCACCAAACGATTTCAGAAGGGCATCTTTACCATCACCAACGATATATTTACCCATTTCAACCACAAGGGTGACAAGAGCCTTGATGACTGCGGCAATTATGGCGGGAAGATTCTTCACGATGGCTACCAACATGGTGACACCCGCATCAATAATCGAAGGAAGTGCATCACCCGTCAAGAACTTCACGATACCCATTATGATTTCGGGAAGCCGTTCAATAAGTTTCGGGAGCGAATCAATAAGACTTTTAGCAAGAGTATTGATCAGGGTCAAAGCCGCTTTCAATATCTGACCGAGACAGTCACTAGACAAAAGGGTCTGAACCAAGGTCAATATTGCATTGATGGCTACGGGAATCAGAAGCGGAAGTGCTTCCGTCAGTCCGTTCAGAAGTGATGTGATAATTGATGTCGCACCCGTGACCAACTTGACAATATTTTCCGTAGAAAGGAACGAATTGACCAAGGTGTCAATGATGGATAACGCACCATTTATCAATAAAGGTGCATTGTCTATCAAACTGTTGCAAAGAGCCAAGATCAGGTTTGTCGCAAGCGGAATCAATACGGGAATCAATGTTGCAACCGAATTTGAAAGGCTTGTGAACAGACTTGTGAAGGCTGATATGAAAGCACCCGAATTAGAAGAAATCGCACCCGCTAACTGTTCAATAAGGGTTCCCACCATTGAAATCAACTGTGGTGCCATTGAAATAATAGCGGGAAGGATGGCTGAAATTACAGACTGAATGACTGATAATATCTTCGGGAAGTAGGTCTGAACAAGGTTGACCGCCTTGGGTGCAAAGTCTTGGATGACCTGACCCATTTTATCAATGTCACCATCGGTCTTCGCTAATTCACCCGAAAATTCACCGAGAAGATCAACACCCTTTCCGCTTAAATCGGTCAATGTAGGAAGAAGAACACCGCCAAGAGACTGTGAAACCGCTTGTGTAGTGTTCTTTAATCTCTGCATATTGTCATCGAAGGCACCAAACTTGTCGATGGTTTCTTCACTCATGACATAACCGACATTGTTTGCTTCTGTGGCAAGTTTTCTGAACCCGTCTGAACCCGCCAAGATAAGCGGGTTTAACTCTTTTGCAGACTTTCCAAACAGTTCCATTGACTTCTGATCTCTTTCAATGGGGTTTGAAATCTTGCCAAGTGCATCTATGGAGTCAAGGAAAATGTCTTCCGCACTACGCATCTGACCGCTTGCATCCCTGACAGAGACACCAAGAGCCTTGAACTTGTCTTCACCCTTGCTTGTCGCAAGTGTCTTTTCCATCTTCGTCAGAGAACCCGTGACTGTCTCTGTGGAGACATCAAGAAGTTCAGAAGCATAATTCAGTTCTTGAAGGGTCTTTGTTGACAGACCCGTTGTCTTTGAAAGTGTTGAAAGTTCGTCTGCGGTCTTGGATGTGTTGACAGTCAGGTTGACAAGTCCTTTACCCGC
>AUXO017008320.1_pt1 | contig 18091 bp, 15 predicted proteins | sample 768731 | NCBI WGS metagenome assembly AUXO01 (sample SAMN02715735, study PRJNA202380) | gut metagenome | biome: sheep rumen | host: Ovis aries | place: New Zealand: Palmerston North
CCATCCGGCACATCCGTCTCGATCATGCCCTTAATTCCGCCGATTTCCACCCCGGAATAATTACCGGAATACCAGCCTGAGCTTCCGGTAGAAATCGTCTGGGTCGTACCGTCGGCATATCGCAGGATCAGTCTGACTGCCGTCCCCATCTCGCATACGGAATCATCCGGTCCGAAAGCCGCCTCATAGAGAGAAGATTCTCCATGATCATCTCCATACCAGCCTTTCGACAGAGCGATACCGATCGTCGCCTTATTGTCGAACAGGTTATCACGAAAATTCTCGGTGACATCATAGGTCTGATAGGTCACGGTATGATTATAATCCGTCAGGCCGGGAGCCAGTACAGTCTGACTTCCGCCGGTTCCTCTCACTTCCTTCCCCTCAACATAGGCCCTGTAATTTCCCATTGCCGTTATGTAGAGGTACGCTTCCCGTATGGTCATGCGGCGGATCTCTGCCTGCGTCCTTACAAGAGAAACTTTATTATCTTCCTGGATCGGGATGATCCAGTCCGTTTCGGAGAAGTCTGTCTCCGTGACGAATGTCGCTGCTTTCGATACAACTTTCCAGCCCCACGTCGGCTGTACATACACTCTCCAGGAATACCGCTTCTCCTTTTCCAGTATCAGACCTTCCGCACGGATGTACATCGTATCTCCGCTTTCGACCTCACCGCTGGTCCAGATCGGATTGCCGCTCCCGTCTTCGCCCTCAAAAATTCTTATCTCGTAGGTTTTCTGGGCCTGCCCTTTTACTTTCGATGACATATTCCATGAAAAATGCGGCTCTGACTCCGTACTGACTCCCATGGGTTCCGTCTCAAAATTGACTGTGAGGTCCTTTACGACAGTAAGACCTTCCACCAGCAGTTCAATCCCGATCATGACCGCGATGATTGTGAACAGGATTGCAAGTATCTTCAGGGCATCGATCAGACATCTCTTTTTTGTTCGTTCTTCATATGTTCTTTTCATACGGTTCTCTGTCAGAAAATATCTATCAATTCACCTTTTTTTGCCACAAATCAACTATTAGGATAGCACACTTTATCTGAAAAGGAAATGTGTCATTTGGAACGCAAAAAGGCTGCCGCATTGCGGCAGCCCCTTCTATTCTTTCTTCGAAGACCGGTGGTCTCACACATTCACGCCCTTAATGATCCTGCTGATCCTCTTGTAAAGAAGCAGCGTGAGGACAGAAACAAGAACGCCCTTCACCAGATTGAACGGTGCGACCAGAAGCAGCGCGAAGGAAAGTGCACTGTTTATGGATGCATGCATTGCAGTGCCGACAGAGATCAGGGCTTCCATCCCGCCCATGAACTGTGCGTAGAAAGGCAGCAGCAGATACGCATTCAGGAAAACGCCCGCGATGATCATGACAGCCGTGCCGACAGTCAGGCCGATCAAAGCCCCCCTGCGGGTCTTATTGACACTGTAGATGATCGATGCCGGTGCAACGAGCGCACAGCCGATCAGAAAATTCGCCAGCTCTCCTACACCGAATGTAAGTGTTCCGTTAATAACAAGATTGAGCAGGATCTTGACCAGTTCGATCACAATGCCTGCAATCGGCCCGAAAGCGAAAGCACCGATGAGGACCGGTACCTCCGAGAAGTCCAGTTTATAGAAGGATGGGGCGATGAACGGAATCGGGAACTCGAACAGCATGAGAACAGCCGCTATGGCTGAGAGCATGCCGATGGACGCAATCATACGGACCCTTGATGTACTGCCTGCCTGTGCTTTCTTAATTTCTTTCATTTTACCGGCTTCCATTGTTTCTGTTGACATTTTGAACTCCTTTCTGATTTTGAGATGGATCTGTTTCACAGGGAGTTCAACGAAAAGCCCCGGATCCTTTCGATCCGGGGCTTATTGCGCGCTCATAAAACCGCTCAATTCTTCTCACATCCAGACTATACTGTCGGTACCGGAATTCACGCTCTGCGTGTCACCGGTTCATTCACCCATGGTGATCGCGGACTATACCGCCGGTGGGGACTTTCACCCCGCCCCGAAGAACTATCCTGTTCAATTCACTGAAGTTAAGTAAATTTAACTTCCCGTACATTAATTATATAAGCCTTTGCTTACTTGTCAATACCGTATTTAGTCGTTTCATCATCCTCCGATGATCAGCATGCCGGCACACGGGATCACCGAAAGTCTGCACCATCTTTTATCTCTGAATGAAATCAAAAAGTCCTTACCTGGCGTTTATGCTGTTGATGAAAGCAATATAGCAGCCGAAATCACCACATCTTTTTCGATTCACCTTATCATCCTTCTCGTAACCGATCTCTTTCCTCCAGGAGATGTCTCTGCCTTCTTTTTCGAGGAGATCGGCCAGTTCATCAAGAGCCGTAATGACCGCATTGTGCCGCGCGGTTCTCTCATCGTTGCGCTCTTTCCTCACCGGTTTCGGCATCAGTTTCCATCCTGCCCGCGTATCGATATAATTCGTTCCTGCGCGGACCAGCTTATCATATACATCCTCTCCGCCTTCCACATCCTTCAATGCAGAAAGCAGGGCTTCATGAAGTCTGTTCATATCCTCAAAAGTAAGTACCGACGGTTTTTCCAGATATTCGGCATAGGTCGTAATCATTTTATACCTCCTTTTATCGCACAGATTTTCCTTTAAAGACAATTCTATGTTCAGCTCTATTCATTATAACGCAAATCTCAGAAAATGGAAATTCCCGCGAATTGGTTGCCTGACCGGCGCAATCAGTGTAAAATTGAACCACGATAAAAGTGAAAAAGGAAAGACCTTCTCTCCGGAGGCCGTCAAACTTCCTGTTCACATACAGAAACGGAGACACATTGAAGAAATTAAAATTTATCGGTGCTCTTCTTCTCTTTATACTGCTCGTTGTCCTGAATATATGCATCTACAGCCGCATTTTCAGACTTCATTCCGAGCGGGCTGCCAAAGAAAGCTCCTCCCAGACGGGTAAAGAGTCAGCCGGAGAAGACACTGCTGAGACAGAAGAAAATACAGATGGATCCATTCCTTCAGAGAATACTGTATCCGTCGGCGAAAAGGCAGAAGAGAACGGGGCTTCAGGTCAGCCCATAATTCACGGAGCATCGACGGCCCGGCACAGGAAAGTACCTGCTGTAAATGATGCGGTCCTGGCCACTATTCCGGCTTTTTCCGTAATGAACGAATCGGAAAATTTATTCCTGAACGTGATCGCGGGTTATGATGACAATGATTATTCTTACACGATGGTAAACGCCTGCATACCGGAGGATGGTTCCCCGGCAGACCAGCCGGCCCCCGTGACACTGACCTTACCTCCTAATGAACTCGGGAGGACTTATGAACTTCAGGTCTATTCCACAGCGGAAGGGAAAATCGTCTTTCTCAGAAAAGGACTTACTCCCGGCAGTACGGTCACAATTTACAACCTGACACCGGGAGATATCTGCGGATATCAGATCTTTTTTGAAGAATATCCGATCACACTGACAGAACAGGATACGGACAATCAGCAGCTTACCCTGCCGAAAAAGTTCTATACGAGCGGAAGTTTCCGTACCCTGCCGTTCGAAATGCGGGGCATACGCACGGATTCTCTCCATAATGTTCGGGATCTGGGCGGATGGGCCACACTGGACGGCAGACATGTGAAATATGGACTTATTTACAGAGGATCTGCGTTTGACGGCGGTCAGGAAAAACTGATATCCGATTCTGACACTGCCCTTTTCAAAGATCGTCTGGGCATAAAAAATGAACTGGACCTTAGATGGGATTCCGAAATTATGCTGGATGATGTCTCGATCCTCGGAAATGATATCAATTACCGCCGCGTCCCGATGGAGCTTTACATTACATTTATCGAGGATGAGGAGAACGGCGAACAGTTAAATCAGATCTTTGACATGCTGCTGGAAGACGGACCGCTCTATTTTCATTGCGCGATCGGATGTGACCGCACCGGTACCCTTTCATTCCTGCTGCTCGGTCTGCTCGGAGTCTCGGAAAGTGATATAAATAAGGAATATGAGCTGTCCTCCTTCTCCACATATGGGCTGAGGACCAGAGACAATCCCGAATCGTATTACAGAGAAATGATTTTTCATATCAAAGAGAACTACGAGGGCAGTTCGCTGGCCGAAAAGATACAGAATTATCTGCTCTCGCGAGGCGTCAGCATCGAAAAATTAAATGCTTTTAAAGCCAAAATGGTAGAGTAAGACCCCATTTTTTGGTAAAATATCAAAAGTGAACCGCTTACTTTTGCGAAAAAGTTCTATATCAGAGGAGGTTTTTCCATGGCCGGAGATATACTTTCCATTGTACGAAGCTATGAGCAATCAGAGAGCCCGGCGATCAATCCGGAAAGCAGACCCTGCTTTCATGTGTCGCCCCTGTTGGGATGGATGAATGATCCGAACGGTTTCTCTTCCTATAAAGGCGAATATCATCTCTTCTATCAATACTATCCGTTCGAGACCACATGGGGCCCGATGCACTGGGGACATGTGAAGTCCAGGGATCTTATCCGCTGGGAGTATCTTCCCTGCGCACTTGCCCCGGACAGCGATTACGACAGAGAAGGTTGCTGGTCCGGCAGTGCTCTGGAACTTCCGGATGGCCGTCATGCTATTATCTACACAGGACGTATGCCGGTCAATCGGAACGAAGGTGAGGAACATATCCTCCAGGTACAGTGCCTTGCATATGGGGACGGTGTGGATTATGAAAAATTTGATGGCAATCCGATCCTGACCGAGGAAGATCTCCCCGAAGGAGCCAGCCGATACGACTTTCGGGACCCGAAAATCTGGTGGGACCAACGCGAAGATGCCTACATGCTGCTCGTAGGAAATATGGCAGCAGACGGTGCCGGCCAGCTTCTGCTCTTCAGAAGTCGCGATACCGTCCATTGGGAGTTCCTGAATATTCTGGATGCAAGCCATCATGAATACGGAAAAATGTGGGAATGCCCCGAATTTTTCGAAATCGGCGATACCGCTTTTATTCTCACATCCCCTCAGGAAATGGTTTACGGCGGAGAGTTCCAGAATCGCCACGGAAATATGGTCATCAGCGGAACGTATGATCCGATAAGCCATACGTTTGCCAGAAAAGAAGTACATGCTATCGATTTCGGCTATGATTTCTACGCGACGCAGACGATACAGGCAGCAGACGGACGCCGGATCATGGTCGGATGGATGCAGGCCTGGGAGAACGCTGCCATGAAAAGAGGCATCGCATGCCCCGGTTGGACCGGAATGATGACGCTGCCCAGGGAACTGTCCGTCAAAGACGGAAAACTCATACAGGCTCCTGTCAGGGAACTTGAAGCCTACCGGCATGACCGCGTCACAGTCAAAGTCTTTTCTCTGTGCGGTGAATCCGTCTTCCCGGATATTGAAGGCAGATGCATTGATATGAACATTGACCTTACCTTCCCGGAAGGATCTTCCTGCACCCGATTCGAACTCGCACTGGCAGAAAACGATGAATACCGCAGTGTATTTGCCTGCGATCCGAACTCCGGGCTGATTACTTTTGACAGGACGCAGTCAGGCTACATAAATGATGCCCTTCCGGTAAGGCGTCTGCAGCTGCCTCCGGAAATGAAGAAATTATCCCTCCGTGTCATACTGGACAGGTATTCAGCGGAGATATTCGTGAACGGCGGAGAGCAGGTACTGACTTCCGTCATCGAGACACCGCAGGAAGCAAGCGGAATCTCTTTCTTCGCAGATGCGCCTGTCACTCTCAACATTGAAAAATACAATATTTTGATTCCGTGACCTAACGTAAAGCGGATGATCACAATCTGCCCGATTCCTGAGTACAGGCGTTCTTAAAGAAGTGAAAAAGCTGTCACACGAAGGCTCAACGCCACTATATAAAGTGGTGAGAGTGCCTGGTGTGACAGCTTCTTTTTATACTTTTTTCTATTTATTCATCCGGAATGTTGAAAACGCATAGGAAGTCTCCGCCGCTCCAGTACTCGCTTGACGGCTGAACAGAGTTGATCCTTGAATCCGATCCCTCATCATACTTTACAATCGAACCGGAAGACGGGTCCCACGATACAGAAACAAATGTATGGCCGTATTCACCGGCTGTCGTACAGACGATCGATCCGTATCCGATATCCGACGGGTCCGTGCTCTGAACAAATCCGTGATCAAGCAGATACCCGAACATATCACTTCCGTAGAAGCCACCCTCTCCCTGATCAGTATATCCCAGATCCCAGAGTGCCTTCGCGACCAGTCTGTCACAACTTATATATCCGTCTGACGTCGGAGGAATTCCATTGGAATCCCCGTACCGGTACCCGTTTTCTCTTGCCTCGATCGTAACGTACTCACAAGCCTCCACGAACTGTTTTCTGGTAATCGGAAAAGTCGAGCGAATATGATACTGATAGTAAATATACCGAACAGCATCTATCAGTCTGCACTTTTCGCTCCCGTCAAAATACGTCTTCTCGTCCTTGATCAGAAGCTTCTGCTCAGCCGCCCAGAGTGCGGCAAGGTAATAGGTACTGGATACGCTCAGGTTCTCAAAACCGGTTATTTCCTCCGTAACAGCAGGCCGGCCCTTCACGAACCACAGAGTCTGAAGAACATCTCCGTGCGTCATCTCCGTGTCAGGCTTGAATCGTTTTTCCGCATCCACTGCGCATATGCCGTTCTTATAAGCCCAGAGAGCCGCGTACTTATCCTCCTCTCTGACATCCGCCAGCTTCGTCGTCATCGCTTCCGCCTTGTTCTCCGGTCTGCAATTCCGTATCCAAAGTATCCTGACAAGATCCATTCGGGTACAGATCTTCTCTGCATCGACTGCTTTTTCTATGAGCCCCGCATCCATTGCCCACTCATTGACCGTGTCATCGGAAACTGAGCTGATCTCGGAGTCCAGATAAACAACGTCCCCTTCTCTGCGCTCATCCGCGCTTACATTCCGGACATCGGATCCGACGGCAGTAAAAAGCAAAGCAATTCCGAGCAATAATGAAATTTTCCTGTTCAAATGTCTGATTCTTTCAAGCAACATCTTTACCTTTCACTGACATCCGTTCCTCAGTTCTCGTGTACACCTTCATGAATCATACGGTCCATGTTCACCGCAAGTACGTTTCCTGTCATGCGCTTTCTCAGTCTTTCCGTATCAAAGTTGAGAAGCTTCAGAATGTGATACTGGAGAAGGCCGGTCAGGATCCTGTTCACATAAGGTATATCTTCCAGAACGAATGACCTCTCTAACTTTGTATCATCATAGTGTGTGTAATAGTTTCGTGTGAAAATAACTTTCTGTATGAACTCCTCCAGATCAATTTCATCTCCGAGAGTGAGATTCAGTATATCACCTTCCGCAAAGGCCAGATCAGCCAGCCTGCTCCTCAGATAGATTCCGTTCTTATTTCTCTCCTGACCCTGATCCAGAAGAAATACGCGCCATTTCTCCGCTTCTTTCTTCGGATACTTTTCGGTCAGCTGATCCACCCGCCTGAAGTACTCCTTCACCTTATTCGTAATAAATCTGGCATGAAGTGTTTCCAGCGCCTGGACCAGATTCAGAAAGATCATTTCATCCGTCTCGTTCTCATTCATCGCTGCGCCGAAATACAGATCAAGTATGGGCCTCAGCTTCGGATATACCTCGCACCAGCGGGCAAACCTCTCCGGGCTGCTTATTTCCTCGAACCGATAAAGATAATCCAGTCTTCTTCGTTTAATGTAATGAAGATCCTCATCGATCCCCATAATAACGTCTGACTGGGTTATTCTGAGACCGGAACCCAGAACAACTCCCCGGATCTGCGTATTCAGAGACGGGTGGGAATACCTCGCTTTACGGAAACCGGGTTTCTGAGTAATTCCAAGGCCGATCAGATATCGTATGGACAGGACATCCTCCATGATCGTTTCCCAGGAGACCCGCTTTTTATACCGGAAAGTGAACCAGACGCTCTGTTTCAGTGAGAATTCCGTGTCATAGTTCTCAAATCCGCTCCATGTATTCCTCGGTGCCGCCTCCACCTCCAGATCATCCCTCAGCTTGAGAATGACCGGATTTTTGTGCATCCAGATGACAAATTCATCCTCCTCACCACTCTGCCACTTATAACAGCACAGACCGGCCCACTCGACGATTTCTCCGAATTCGAAAGAAGCCCCGGAGAATCTCAGCGCGTGTTCATCTTTGACTTCCAGTCCCCAAAATGCATAAGATGCATAAACAATGGCTTTGGTATAAGGCAGATAATTTTTTCTGGAACGTCTTACAGAACAGTCATAAAGCAGGATCTGAGCACCTGTAAAAAGTGTTCCGCATATATACGGTATTCTTCCGGTATAAGGAGGAGACAGCCTTTTTCCGTTCTTTCCCTCCGGCATAATGATTTCCAGACGGATAGCATGCGTCTCATCGTCAATATATAAAGTTCCCTGATAAAGTTCAGGCTTACGATAAAATCTCCATGAACCACTATACTTTCGATTTTCCGTCATTGCTGCTCCCTCGAACCATGCTGCATATGAAAAGTGATCTGTCTTGACTCACGAACGCTTCGTTTTTTATTATAACATGATTTTATGAAAGTGAACGTTGAACATTTTCGAACCCATAAAAAGCTGCCCCGCAATGCGAAAGTACATCGCGGGACAGCCTGTCCTTCCGATATTATGTTTCGGATACTCTCATCACTTTTTAAGATACCTGCATCACCCGCCCTGACGGGCGTGCCGATCAAGCAGCCGCTTTTCCCTTTTCCCGGGAATCAGACAGATGTACCTTTATCGGCGAAAACGATCCTGGGAATTCTCTTCCCTGTCCTGTCTGCAGATCCTTTATCCGTATCCATCATAGACGCTGCCGGTCTGATCTGCTCACCTGTGGCGATTGCACTCTCTATCTTGAACGTTCTGCCGCCTGTAGGCAATGTTTCAACATTCATCGACTTCCTGTCTTTGCTCATCAGCAGGTCGTTCATTGCTATACCGCCGTCCACCTTATCAAGTATCTCTTCATTGATCTCTTTTTCGTTCAATACTTTCTTATCTGACATAATTGCCTCCTTTGCAGCAATAAAACTGTTCATGCTTCTATTCAATTATTTATACGCCTTTCGAAGAACGAAAGCCAGTATTTATGAAAAAGCTTTTTGCAGTTCACAGATTTTTCATGGTCCGCTTCCTGTCAGATAATGCTCCGAATGTCCGATCAGCGTTTTTTATTCACTCTGTCGAAAGTATCCAGCACTTTCTTTTCCGGTTCCCCCGTAGCGAGAGACACAATCACATTTGCCGCAAGTCCGAACAGGAAAGCCGGAAGCAGCTCATAAACAGCTAAAACGCCTCCCATGGGAGCTATGATAAATTTCCATACGAATATCATTATTCCCCCGACGAGCATTCCCGCCAGCGCCCCCTGCTTGTTGGAGCGTCTCCAGAACAGCGCAATCAACATTGTCGGTCCGAAAGCTGCGCCGAAGCCGGCCCATGCAAATGACACGACACGGAATACGGAACTATTCGGATTCCATGCAAGGATAAGCGCGAAGAGCGCGATTCCCGCGACCGTTGCTCTTGCGATGATCATGGAGGTCCTGTTACTCATTCTGATATTCAGGAAATCATGTACGATATCCTGCGAAACACTGGATGATGCGGCGAGAAGCTGCGAGTCTGCGGTAGACATGGTAGCCGCAAGAATACCTGCAAGAATTACACCTGCAATCAATGCGAAGAAAAGTCCGTTCCGGCTCATGAGATCTGCCATCTTGATAATGACTGTCTCCGAATCGGAGCTCGTTGTGAGCATCGGGATCTTCCCTGCTACAGAAACACTGTACCCTATAACACCGATAAAGACAGCAATGGCCATGGAAAGAATGACCCAGATCGTAGCGATGCGTCTGGACGTGACGAGTTCCTCCTCCTTGCGGATACCCATGAAACGGAGAAGAATGTGAGGCATGCCAAAATATCCCAGTCCCCATGCCAGTGTGGATACAATACTGAACACACCGAAACTGGAGGCCTGTCCGGTCGCTGCGTCGTATCCCTGGGTCGGATTAAGATATCCCGGAAGAGCTTTTGCATTTTCGATGACCGTTCCCATTCCTCCGGCCTGATTTATGCCGAAAAAGACAATGGCGACCAGCGCGATCGACATAAAAATACTCTGTACCAGGTCAGTTGTGGATACGGCGAGGAACCCGCCGAGTACCGTATAGCTGATAATGATCAAGGCGCCAAAAATCATGGCCGCATGATATTCCACTCCCAGAAGACTGTTAAAAAGAGTTCCGACCGCTTTGAATCCGGAGGCTGTGTACGGAACAAAGAAAATGATAATGATAAGAGCTGCCACTAACGAGATCAGATGCTTGTTGTCGTTATATCTTCTGGAGAAAAAATCGGGAATAGTAAAAGCACCGATCTCGTCCGAGTAACGGCGAAGCTTTCTGGCAACGAGAAGGAAATTAAGATACGTACCGATTACGAGACCGATAACAGTCCAGCTCACCTCCGCAACACCCGCTATATAAGCAAGTCCGGGAAGCCCCATGAGCAGATAGGAACTCATATCAGAAGCTTCCGCGCTCATAGCCGTGACGATCGGACCGAGCGAACGTCCGCCGATAAAGAAATCACTGGAAGTATTTCCGCTGCCCATGCGGTTAAAATAAAGACCGATCAGCAGCATACCGCCCAGATAACATATGATTGTAACAATGATAACAATCTGTGCACCTGTCATAATAAATCCCCTTTTCATTAAATAATATGACCGCTCTGCGGCCTTCGCGCATTTTTATATACATAAGATGTATAGCATCTCGCGAATAGACAGCATTATATCACACATGCATTAAGAATAAAATAGAGAACAGAGTACAGAATAAAAATAGAACAAAAAAGATGGTTCCACATAAAAAACAGCTTATTTAAGCGGTTTTTTATGTGGAACCATTTTAGACATTATTGTTGATGAAAGACAGTATTTTTATCGTTTATGACACAGGGCAGTCTTATTTTACACTCTGTAATCCCTGAATAAAAACAGGAGTCATTCGATCGGAATAATTGGACAGGGAGTACTCTCCGCCGCACAGGCACCAGTCATAGAGAAGCGCTCTCTCCCAGAGCGCGTAGGACCTAGTGATCTCATTCTCTGTCATATCTGAACGGAGCTCCCCCTTTGCTTTTCCTTCCAGAACAATTTTTCGGATCAGTTTAAAATATGTGCGGTTCCGATCCAGAAGTGATTTCTCCCCCTGCGCAAGGAGCTGCGTAGAGAGGAGCCTCGCCAGGAGATCCCTCGATATGCCATCCTCGATCATTACGAAAAGCTCATGATTCAGATAGCATAATTTCTCGGCTGAGCTCAGATCCTCATTAATATTTCTCCTGATCTCTTCATACTTCTCATCAAAAACATAGGCCAGCGTACCGAGAAGAGCATCCTTTCCTTCAAAATAATGATAGAAAGAACCTCTGGATGTTCTTGACTCACTGATAATATCTTCAATCGTCGTGTTCTCATATCCCTGTTCATAAAACAGTTTCCATGCAGCGGATATAATTTTCCCTTTTGTGTTGCGCGTATTCCTTTTGTCTTTCATATATCCAGATAAGTTACCCTTTCAAGCTTGCAGCGTTCTGCCAATTTCAGTGCTTCCTGCATGGAAAACGGGTTGATGACCATATCGGGTCTGTGCGCGTCACAGCCGAAAATCACCTTATTGCCGACTTCTCCCGCAATTTTCCAGAAAAGTTCTCTGGGATAATGCCGCCCTTCATAAATGCCGAGGAAATTAATTTCCAGAGGAATATCCAGTTTTTTGGCATGTATGCACAGATGCCTCATCTCCCTTTCATAGTCCTCCTCGGGACCCACAAAATACAGGAGATCCGGATGGGCAACACATGCAAATCTCCCTGTTTCCATGGCTTCTTTTACCTGCACAACATATCTGTGAAGCTTCCGGACACTCGGCGACGGCATGCCGCTGTAGGCATCCCCCATCTCGTTGCCGAGAAAATGCTGTCCAAGTATAAAATAGTCAAAAGGATACTGATCCGTAAGCTGTGTCAGCGCTTCAAAATAAGCCGGATAATACTCAACTTCCAGTCCCAGCTTTATATCGATATCATCTCTGTATTCTTCCTTCAGATTTCCGATCGTGGCTGCATACTCTTCGAGCTGAGAAACATCCATGCGATATGTTGACCTGTAACCTTTCGGAAACGGATACGGTGTATGATCGGAGAAGCCAAGCACCTTCATTCCGCCTTCTATCGCATTCTCGATATATTCGCGTTCCAATCCTTCCGCATGACGGCATCTCCAGGTGTGCGTGTGGTAATTGGCAGAGAGTACCGGTATATCGGACGCGTCAAAATTCCCCTTTTTAAGGAGTGTCTTTATAAAACGTTCCGGATGTATCATCTTCTATTCCTCCCTGTGGCAGTGTCCATACATCTGTTCATCATCTATCATACAACCATGCCCCCTGCAATTTCCAGCCTTTTCATGGGCTTTTACCTTTTTTCCGGAAGACTTTTTCTCTCTTTTTTCATATTGAAGACGTACAGGACCCGCGATATACTTGTCATATACATTTCTTATCTGTGCACTCTATTCCAGACTTTTCAAATCACACGATCTTTTTTCTATCCCTCGTTTCCCGGACTGCTTTGTATAACATAGAAAGGAGTATTTTATGAGAGTAATCATACAGGATGATTTTGACCTGAAAAAAATAGCCGTGAGCGGGCAGTGCTTTCGGGTCCGGCTTCTTAATAACGGCTACTGGAGATTTATATGCAGGGATGAAGTCTGCTACATCCGACCGCTCTGCGACAAGTACGAATTTGATGTCATATGCAGTCCGGGAAGCTGGGATTCTTTCTGGATGGACTATTTTGATCTGGACCGTGATTACGCGGAAATACGCGAGAGTATCACAACAGATAATGCCTTTATCCAAAAAGCAGTACAGGAAGGGGCAGGAATCCGGGTCCTGAGACAGGATCCCTGGGAAATGCTGATCACCTTCATCATTTCCCAGAGAAAAAATATTCCCTCGATACGGAAGACAGTGGAATGGCTGGCTGAACATGCCGGTCATGAAATCAATACTCCGTTTGAAAGATTACATGCTTTCCCAAGCCCCGAAGAACTTGTGGAGTTCGGCAGCGAAGGACTTGAGTCTGCTTCGCTCGGTTATCGCCTTCCCTACATTGAAGACGCTATCGCGAGAGTCTACGGAGGCGTTCTCGATCTTGATGCACTTGGCTTACTGGAGGATGAGGCTCTTTTCGACAGGCTCATGAAGGTTCACGGCGTAGGCAAAAAAGTCGCCAATTGTGTCTGCCTTTTCGCATACGGCCGGGTCTCCCGCACACCGATCGATACCTGGATCCGCCGAATGATCGCAGAGGAATGTGACGGCCGTGATCCTTTCCCCGGATTCGGCGATATCGCAGGCATTATCCAGCAATATGTCTTCTATACAGAACAGGTACACAAGTATGACAACGGTCCGGGTGCCCGCATGCGTGTATAACAGACAGATGTTTACCTCTTGACATATTTCTCCTTAACTGCTATTGTATTCGAAAGTAAGAGGTAGAGGTCGCGCGTTTTATCAGTAGTATCACGGATGTGGCAGACACAGGCGAAGAGATGCGAAAGGAAAACGCGCCGAAAGGTCCTTTCTCTGCGGAAAGGATTCTTGGGCATGCAGTTAATAACTGTATGACTGTCATCTGAAAAGATGGGGGGCTATCCGAAGATACTGTAATCTTTGATGCCGTTCCTCATGAACGGTGTTTTTTATGCATGATATTCGGACTGCAGTTACTTTCCCGAAATCTTTTGTCGATTTTGAAAGGAGAATAAAATGGCTATTTTCAAGGGTGCAGGCGTCGCAATCGCCACTCCGTTCTTTGAGGACGGGTCTGTAAATTATGATGAATTCGGCAGACTGATCGAATTCCAGATCGCAAACGGCACAGATGCCATCATCGTCTGCGGAACAACAGGCGAATCAGCGACCCTCTCAGAGGAAGAACACATTGAAGTAATCAAGTACTGTATCGACAAGGTTGCGAAGAGAATTCCGGTCATTGCCGGTACCGGATCAAACAGCACAGATACAGCCATTATGCTCTCCGTCGAAGCGGAGCAGGCCGGCGCTGACGGTCTTCTGATCGTTACTCCTTACTACAACAAGGCCACACAGAAGGGTCTGATAAAGCACTACAAAACGGTGGCTGCTGCTGTCAGTATCCCTATCATCCTGTACAATGTACCGAGCCGCACCGGCTGCAACATTCTTCCGGCCACAGCTGTCACTCTCTGCCGTGAAGTCGAAAATATCGTAGGAATAAAAGATGCGACCGGCAATATCAGCCAGACAATCGAAATGATGCGTCTTGCAGACGGTTGTATTGATCTCTATTCCGGAAACGATGATCAGGTCCTTCCGCTCCTGGCATGCGGCGGTCTCGGAGTCATTTCCGTGCTCTCCAATATTGCTCCCCGCAAGACACATGATATGTGTGCTAAATTCTTTGAGGGAGATATCGCGGGAAGCAGAAAGATCCAGTATGACGCAATACCGCTCATCAACGCTCTTTTCAGTGAAGTCAACCCGATTCCCGTCAAAAAGGCCCTTGAGTATATCGGCATTCAGGCGGGCCCGCTGCGCATGCCGCTGACTGAGCTGGAAGAGGAAAACGCCGCCCGTCTGAAAAAAGAGATGGAGAATTTCGGACTGATCTGATGATGTTCACCTGGAAGTCTGATAGACAAGAATATCTCCCTGCCTGACGATCAACGCATCTGTCGCGAGGAGTATCGCCCCGTCGCGGATAAGGACCGAGACATCAATGCCGTCCTCACTCTCAATTTCGGATACACTGCGGTTCCTGAAAGTGCTGTTCTCATCTATTGTCACACTGATCGTATTATGCTCGGCATTTTTATTTCGCTGTGGTTCCTGCATCTGCGTATACTGTTCCACAAATCCGGCGGATATAATACCCGTCGGTATAGCCACAGCTCCGACTCCGAGGAATGTTATGACGACAGCCATAATACGTCCGAGAAGGGTCACCGGATATATATCTCCGTATCCTACGGTAAAAATAGTCGCAACACTCCACCAGATGCCTGAAAAGGCATTCCGGAAGGCTTCCGGCTGTGCATCGTGTTCCACACTGTACATGCAGAGAGAAGCCCCCATGATCAGGACCAGAATAATAAAGACAGATGATAAGATCTGATTCTTCTTCTCACTGAGTACAGTCGTAATGACGTTAAAGGAATCATATGTTGCGTTCAGACGGAACAGATGGAAGATCCTGACGACCCTGAGCATCCGGAAGGCCGCAAAACCGTAAAGGAAGAAAAACGGCAGAATTGTCATCAAATCAATGATTCCGTCAAAGGAAACAATAAATTTCATTACAGCCTTCGGTCTGTCAAGATCCGGATAGAGATACTCCGCGGTCCAGATTCGAAGGCTGTATTCTATGCAGAAAATACAGATCGTTATCGCCTCGATGACATTAAACACTTCGTGATAGGCGCTCAATTCCTCGAATGTGCTCATGACCAATGCGAAAATATTCAGGACAATTGCAACAGCTATGACAATATCAAATGCCCGGCTGGGAATGTCTTCGCGATTTCCGATCTGCAGAATGTCAAATATTCGCTTCTTAGATATCTTGTTCTTCATATGCAGATCACTCTCTCAAATTCAAGTCTCAAGCGGATCCATTGCAGCTGCCCGGCTCAATACTCTTCCTCATATGCGTCATGATCCGATTCCTCATCGAAAAGAATCGTCAGCTCAGGATTCTCATCCGCTGCCGCTCTGCACATCGCCTGCAGTGCGGAATAATACTTGCCGAGTGCCTCCTCCACATATTCGTTCGTTATGAACACGATCGTTCTCTTCTCACCGCACTCCGTCAGCACATCGAACAGGGCATCCAGATTATTTCCATAATAATCCGGAAGGGGAAGCGTTTCGGAAATTTTCCCGTGAAGTTCTTTTCTTGTCCTGACTTCTCTTATATCAATTCTATATATTTCCATATTTATAACCTGTCTTTCCGCAGATAGCATCATGAGATACGTATACTAAAGGATCTTTCACTCTATCTGCTCTTTAGCTGTACGTTCCTGTATAAATGATGAACCGCCGATTACTTCTCCCCATACAGAAGTTCAAAGTTCTCATAGTGATCGCCTGTATAATAAATCAGACCGTCATTTGAAAAAATAATGCGCTTTGCACCGCGCTTGGATTTTCCCAGCGTATCGATATCACATTCGTGATACTCACGTCCTTTTTTCTCCGGAAGCCGACCTTCATAGTTGCCGAAATAATCGCCGCCGATACATTTGCCCGGAGCATAAGGCTCAAGAGAGCCGCCGGACCAGCCCAGCTTCTTTGCCTGCTTTTTGGTGATGAAATTCCCGGGAAGCTCACCATATGTGTGGAGATAGAGCGCGACATCCTCTTTGGTCGTATAAATACCGTTCCTGTCGATCGCCGCAGGTTTGCTTTCGGATTTCCCGGAAAGGTCAATGTCTTCAACGTCTGATCCCACTGAGCGCTCTGTCAGCGATACATCCTCACTGCCATAGGTCCCTGCTACGTCCTCCGCCGGAGACAGTTCACCGCTGTCATGGGAGTCTCCCGGATTCTCTGTCAGAGAAAGATCACTGCCGGCGGCGGATACCGACAGATCAGAAGATTCCTCTGTCACGGAAGCCTGGTCCGTCCCTGAGGCGGGCTTTTTTCCGCAGCCGGTAAGGCCGGCCATGATCAGCATAAAAATAAGTATAAGGCCAACGATGCAGGTCTTTAATTTTCTTATACGCATAAGTGTCAAAACCTCCTTGAAAAAATCGATAATACAGCTACTATTATCTCACAGTTTTCTGTTCTTGTGTCATCAATTTGTCTAAAAACAAAACTTATCAGCCACTATAATTGACAAAAATCACAAAAACATTTAATATTATTGTAAGAATGTTTGTTTCTTAAAACTGCGCATAAATCCGAAAAGACAGGTTTTCTCCATAAATTTGCTCTTGTCCGAATCTGTTTTTCGACAATTAATTCGACAGTTTTAAGTCTTACATGAAAACGAATAATGATGAGATACGGCCCTACTTACGTCGTATCGGAATGGAGGGATGTAAAATGTATCAGGATGAGTACAAACGCTGGCTCGCTGCCGACCTCGAAGATCCGGATCTTAAACCGGAGCTCCTCAAAATTGCTGATGATGACGAGGCAATCAAAGAGCGCTTCGCAGTTTCTCTTGCGTTCGGTACAGCAGGTCTCCGCGGAACACTCGGCGCAGGAACGAACCGCATGAATATCTGGGTCGTTCGTCAGGCTACACAGGGTGTTGCCAACTGGGTAAAGACGCAGGGTGGAAATCAGACAGTCGCTATCAGCTATGACAGCCGTTTAAAGAGTGATGTATTTGCCAAGGAAGCCGCCTCTGTTCTTGCAGGCAATGGAATCAACGTTCGTATCTACGATGCACTTATGCCGGTCCCGGCTCTCAGCTTCGCTACACGCTACTATAAGTGCAATGCGGGTATCATGATCACAGCTTCCCATAATCCGTCCAAGTACAATGGCTTCAAGGCTTACGGCCCGGATGGGTGCCAGATGACTGACGATGCAGCTGCTATCGTTTATGATGAAATTCAGAAGACAGATATTCTCACAGGTATCACAAAGATGTCCTTTGCGGCAGGCGTTAACAGCGGACTGATCAAGTACGTTGAAGATGACTGCAAGGATGCTTTCTATGAAGCTATCGAAGCACGCCAGGTCCGTCCGGGTCTCTGCAAGACTGCAGGCCTCAAGCTGGTCTACTCACCGCTGAACGGCACAGGTCTCGTACCGGTCACCAAGGTCCTCGGCGACATGGGCATCACAGACATCACGATCGTTCCGGAACAGGAATATCCGAACGGCTACTTCACAACGGCTCCGTACCCGAATCCGGAAATTTACGAGGCAATGAAGTATGGTGTTGAGCTTGCAATC
>AUXO015067697.1_pt1 | contig 18085 bp, 28 predicted proteins | sample 768731 | NCBI WGS metagenome assembly AUXO01 (sample SAMN02715735, study PRJNA202380) | gut metagenome | biome: sheep rumen | host: Ovis aries | place: New Zealand: Palmerston North
TTATATAATCAATGTTCTACCTTTCTGTTCAAATGCAAATGGAAAAATACCTAAGTTTCCACTTGCCAATTCTAATATTTTTTCTTTGTCAATTCCTTCTTCAAGAAATATAGTATATGTCTCATAGTCTATTCTAGTAAACCAAGATCCCTCTACTACTTCCCAATCTATCCGTGTCTTCTTATTAAAAATTTTTCCGTATTTATAAAGACAAGCAGTTACATACTTATTAAATCTTGGCACTCTAAATTTTTTCCACACTATTTTTTCAACATCGTCATCCACATCATCAATAATAAAGTCTAATCTCATCTCTTCTTTTTCTTTAAGACGGGATATAATAGGATGAATATTGTGAATGCCTGATAAAAACCTAAGGAGTATATGTCTATCTTCCCATTTCAAGGGTGCAAAATAATAAAATATCTCCATAGTTATTATCTTTCTTTCATTAATAAATATATAAGTTCCAATCTATTATATCTTCTAGTAAATTCCCTAAATGCCCAGGAAGTTATCACAGAGCACATAATCATAAGACACAAGACCCCATCAAATTTTCCATGATAGAATGAAGATACTATATTTACTATAAATAGACAATACCAGAAGCAAAGAAAAATCTTATAGAAAGATCTAAATCTATCTTCTATTACTCTATCTATAATCTCTAAATAAGCAACCGGACAAAATAAAGTAATTAGGCTTACTTTTTCTGGATTCCTAAATTCGCACTTGGAAAGACCCCTAATAAACTTTTCCTCGGTAAGATAGGTTTCATCTTCTGATATAACCTTGAATAGTTCTCTTTCATGCTTCCTTCCAAAAAGATATATAGATTCTTTTTCTCCAACTAATTCTCGAAGACGATCAGAACTTATGCTCATATAGTAATCTCCTAAATGTTTCTTCGTCTATTGAGTTACATCCCGCTGAGCATGCATGTCCTCCTCCTCCATATTTCTCTTTCATATACTCACCACAAGAAAACCCTCCTAAGTCTTTGTCAGGTTCTGTATACATACTTACTGATATTCTTCCTGCATTATCTCTAACCTGAACTACTAAGAAGAGGTCATATTTTTGGATTACTGACTCGAAAACTAGAGAACCAGTTATCGGGGTTATAATTGCTATTCCTTTTAATCCCTGTTCTCCTACACTAACTTCAAAACCGCAATTCTGAACCCAACTCTCTGAAGAATGTTTTATCCAGTTAAAGATAATAAATCCGTTATCCATTATCCATTCACAATCCTCACATAAATTTTCCCAATCACCTTCAAGTTTTTTCAAGGATAATCCATAAGTATCTTTTAGTCCATATTGTAAAGGAACTACATCTTCTTCCCAGTTAAATCTCTCTTTATCCCAAACATCATAAGCTCCTATATATTGAACAATAATGGGAGCTGGTTTATTAGGATAGAAATATTTCCAGACAAGTTCAACAGCCGCAGTTCCTATGGTTCTTATTCCTGGCACCTTATTAAAACCAAAATTCTCTGAGTCTTTAATGGCGGTTTCATGGTGATCAATCCAAGTTAATTTCCCAGAGTCTGCTAATTGTTTCATGTGAAGTGATGGAATACAGATATCAACCATAACAATCCCTTGGTACTTTTCGATTTTATCATTAACATCAAAAAGTTCATCTCCATAATTCCACCCAAAGACTTCTACTCGAACACCCTTAGACTCATAGTACTTTTTACAGATTATGGCAGAAAAAACTCCATCGTAATCTGCTCTATGATAACAAACTAAAATTTTTCTTTTATCCATCTTTTTATTGTTCTTTCTATTGTATAATATCGTAGTGTTGTTCCTTCATTGTCAAAAAAAGATACATGACAGAAATTTCCTCCGGATAAATTATAATCCAAAATGTTTTTTCCTCTAATATACGGTTTAGGAGGTGTTATGTATCTTTCAACTACCCCATTTAAAATACAGGAAATAGTGTTATATTCAGATTCAGTTTTCCAACACAGAGGGATTCGAAGAAATGAAGAATCCAACTTTGTCTTTTCAATAATTTCCCTTTCACAGGTAAATCCTAAATTCTTCTCCACTATTCTTAATATACTTTTAGCGGTATATCCCTCCCTCTTCATCCATGACTTTAATTCATCATTATCAAAATAAATTTTTATTATTGCATTCATTCTATATATAAGGAAATCATGTTATATTGGAGTTTAGTTTTCATCAAGAGCATCATTTAGAAGGAGGTAAAGTCCTTATACTAGAGAATGAAATATGGAAAAAGAATCGTGAGGATAGCAATAGATAATTTTCCATACGAGAAAGTAATAGGGAGGGAAAAGGAAGATGTTAGGAGAGAACTTTTTATAAATATAAAATCTATAGAACCTAATAGAGATGGAATTTTTGGTGACAGAGTAAGGTGGAGAATAAAAATTCACTATATTCTTAATTATGTAAAAATTTCATACTTTCCTATTTGGCCCTCTAGAAAAGGAAGAATTTATTATAGTTGGAATGGAAAATAGAAGATTAATTTTTGTAGGAGATATTCACGGAGATTTTAGAGAGATGATATGGAAAGCTACTGAACAATATGGAATAAAAGGAGCTGATCTTGTCGTCTTAGGAGATTTTGGTGTTGGCTTTGATAATAGGCTTAAGAATGACTATAAACGAGCCCTTAAGAAGATAGAGAAATTTGATCTTGAGATTTATACTATTAGAGGAAACCATGATAATCCAGATTTCTTTAATGGTAAAAAAGAGAAAGAACTTTTAGAACTATACCCGAAGATACATTTTCTAAAGGATCATACATTATATAAGATCGCTGGAAAAGATATATATACGGTTGGAGGAGGAGGGTCTACTGATATTTCCAGCCGTACCCCAGAGAAAAATTGGTGGAAGGGAGAGTATATAGAAGAAATCCCTCTTAAAGATATTCCTAAGTACTCAGATATAATTATTAGTCATGAGGCTCCTTTATCCTTTGAACCCGTTATATCAAGATTCCCAGAGACTCCAGAGGAACAGTATGAAAAGATTCTAAAAGGAAGGAGATTTTTAGAGGATGTTCTTAAAGAATGTAGATGTAAGTATTGGTTTTACGGACATTATCATTCGCACTACTCTGGATCTTACGGAGAAGTCTTATATAGAGGATTAGGAATACAAGAATTTTATGAATACAATGGATGAAGATTATTATTCGAATTTGATAAAAGCGGATGACACTACTTCTACAAAGTCAATTCATGAACAAATTTGTGAGGCTCTATTAGAAGATCCCGATAATGAGACAAAACGATTAGCAGAGGATTACCTACTCCAATGTTTACTAGATTCTGTAGAAGATCCTGAGAAAAGTCCTGTTTTATATCGATTTTTCAAAGAATGGGACGATCGTAATTATAAGTTAGAAGTCGAGATAGGGCACTTAAAATTAGAGATAGAAAGATTGAAAAATGAAATTTCTAATCTCTTCTATAATATGATACAAAATTGAAAAGAATAGAATCTATAGTAGTTGTTGGAAAAGAAAAATCTGGGGACGTAGGAGAACTTAGAAAACGAATTGGTGAGAAAAACTTTGACTACCTAATAAAGAAGGAGCTAATCTATCAAGGAAAATATTATCCGAATCTTTGGAGAATTACTGACAAGGGAAAGAAAAGAAGTTCTGCTTTAAAAAACAAATGGAGTAGAATGATAGCAACCATTTTTTGGAGATTACACTTGATATGATAACAAAAATAATTCTTGATAATATAAAATTCGATCAAGAAAAAACGGAAGAAGTTATAATTCCAAATAAGATTATAGACTCCATTAATTCTACAGTTGAAGATTGGATTAAATTTCCTAGGATCATTCAAATTTTAAAAAATGTAAAGGGATTTTTTGAAGATCAATTTTTAAGATCTCTAGAATTTAAATATGATAAAGAAAAAGAGTCTACATTAGAAATTTGGATGGACTGGAAAGGAGACACATATAAATATTCTGCGGTTTTTTATGAATCTGAAAGGGTTATGGAAAGCTTGATAAAAAATGACTCTTGGATATTCTGTAGGTATAAGGAAACCCCAGATTTTGTGCTAGATAAATCCTTCTTGAACGAAAAAGGTTTACGTGACTATACAAAATTTTCTGACTGGTTATCTATGAGCCTTTTATATTGTTTTAGTCCTGGTGAAGAATTGATAAGAGAGATGAAAGGGATTATTATAGTAGATGAATGGTTCAACATAATTACACATAAGAATTTCCTAGATAAATTTAAATTTGAATTTCCAGACTTAAATTATAATAAGATCATAAATGAGGTGGTGATAAATGGACTTGGATTTTCAGAATATGAACGGCTAGATGAGGACAATACGAATCTCTGTAGTTCTATTATTAAGAGCGTTAAGATGAGAATTGAGACAGCAGGCTCTGGATTCATTAGACTAAGTAGAATAGTCCCTTTAATGGTAGCCTCCAAGAAATATGGATTAATATTAGCTTCTTCAGCCCCACTAGATATGAGTTTACACCATAATCTAGGAAGAGCTTTAATGGAGTGGTACCTAGAAGATAATTTAATGAAGCCTATAATTAGACTTCAAAATTGTACGTCTGTGGGAGCCTAAAATCCTTATATATGAAACAATTTTGGACAACTTTCAAGTCCAGAAAGTTTGTTTTGTTGAGGGGGCGGATAGAAAGAGGAGATCCGCCTCCATTTTTTTTTGACCGTCTGTGAAAGCCTGAAATCCTTATATATGTAGGGGAAATTAAACCCTTACAGAAAGATGAAAAAGTATCCTGGTATAAGGTAAAATATACTTGTGCCGGTTAAGTTTAGGTCTTGCACACGGACCAGAACTATACTTTAACATCTAAAACCTTTAAAATCGAGACAAAAAGGATGACCGTCTGAGAAAGGCTGAAATCCTTATATATAAGATAAAAGTTAACATTATTAACATAACAAACAAACTTAATTTTAGGACTTATGGAAAATAACATCGAGAAAAATGAAGTTAAAGAGCAGCAGGTAGCTGTTCAAGTAGAGAACAAAGGCTCTAAGAAAAAAGCTCTTATCGTCGGCGGAGTGGTCGTCGCATTGCTGGCTTCAGTCGGCACCGCAGCGTACTTTCATTGGGCAAAGAAGACCAAGACTGACGAGTTCGAGGAGTGCAAGTAGTATCAACCAGAGCCTCTTGGGGATTGACATGCCGTCGGTCCCCTTTATTTTTTTTTCTGTTTAAAAAAAAAATAGTGGAATCTAAACCACTATTTATATTTTTATGTCCATTCTACTTCTGGTTCTTCGAAATTATCTAAAGAGGGACCATCAATAATCCCGTCTTTACATTTCCAAAGAAGCGTTATATCTGGAAGTATTTTCTTTGGAATTTCATATTTTTTTATTCCATAATATCTACATAGAATACAATTACCAAAATAAAGAGTATATGCGTCACCCCTCTTTTCTAAGCTTATCTGAAAATTTCTATATAGCCAATCAAAAAGAAAATCTACATCTTCTATCCCTTTTCTCCATCCAATTTCTGACAACTTAAGAATCAATTCTATCTCTTCCATTATTAAATAAAAATTCAAATTCTTTTATCCTAGAATATAACTGTTCCTCAATTTTTCCAGTTACTTCTTTTGTTAAAATTGTTTTTCCTAATTTATCCGATGTTTCTACCCAAGAATCATAACCAGAGATGGCTTGTCTTAGAATATATTTAGTTTTATGGTTTTTTATTTTTTTGCAACAGAAAATTAAACGAGAATTTTCCGCTTTTATTCCATATTCCCCTTCTCCCTCATCAAACCACCTAAATTCAATAAGCATAAAAATCGTTCTGGACAATTAGATTTATTAAAGATACGTCTAACTAAGAAAGGAGAAACTTTGATTTTTTTATATGAATAAAAAACCCCTTCTTCTCTTCTGACTCCTTCCATTATTTGGATAGACTCCTCTTTATTTTTAAGTAATTCGAATATCCAAGTATTTCGTTTCATTGGTCTCCTCTTGAAATAGGGTGAAATATATAAGACAAAAAATTGTTTGTTAGATCCGATGAAAGCACTTAACCGAATTATTAAATAAGAGGAATCTTCTGGATTTCTAGTATAATAAATATTAAACATTACATCTATTTTCTTCATATATATATATATAAGTCTTTGTGGTCACACTCCGTATTCCTTATATATATATCATGAGAATTACAGACACGAGAATTTATTTTTGGGCATCAATCCTAGGAAATTGGACCAAAGTTAAGGGAGGGATTATAGTACCTGGGAAATATGAACCAGAAGGAAAAGAATTTAGCCTTCCAACATCTGAGCATGTTTTTATGTATCTTAAGGCATGGTTTTTTAAAGACTTAGAGACGGCGAAACTTATACGAAAGACTGAAAATCCAAAAGAAGCAAAAAACCTAGGTCGTCAAGTTAAGGGGTTTGACGAAAAAGCTTGGGAAGAATATCGAGAAGAAGCTATGATGACTGCTCTCCGATTAAGATATAAATATGATGAGAGGTTTAGAAGTTACTTACATCGTCCAGAGTTCATAGGAAAATCTTTTGTAGAGGCTAATCCATATGATAAAGTTTGGAGTTGTGGTTGGATAGAAACTGACCCTAGATGTGACTTACCAGAAATTTGTTGGCCTGGTTTGAATTTATTAGGAAAATTATTGGGGAAATTGAGAGATGAAACTGCCATTTGATATACACGTTTTCTTAGAAGACATAATCTATTGTCCTTCTCAGATCTTCTATTACTTTACTGATGAAGAAGATCAAGCTTGGTATATATATGTTCGTCAGAGAAGAGGCCCTTTAACTATAGAACTTATAAAGATTAAGGCGTTTGATAATGAAGGAGAACCTATAGATGAATGCTCTACAACTCTTCAGCCCTCTAGAGTATATGATATAAATGGAGCTGGAAGTTTAGAGGAAGAAGAGCTAGAAATTAAAGAACTAGAAGATGAAATAATATGGTTTCTTCGTCAACGTTTTCCGGGAGTTAATTTTCCGGATAATCCACCACGAAAGAAAAGAGAATATTAAAGAATAGGAGTAATTACCTATTCTTTTTTATTGGCACTATATCATTCAATCCTGCCCCCAACATTTTTTCTAACCCGGGATATTCTTCATAGAGACTATTACAAAATTCTCCAAAAGTTTTATATTTTGGATAGAGGGGAGAAGGTAATTTGCTACAACTTCTATATAGTGGACATCTATATTCTGAACATGCTAACCCAAGTCTACCTCCTTTTATATCTCGTTTTAAATAAAGAGTTCTCCGTTTTGTTGCCTCTATCCTTATTTTAAATATGTTATCCTCAATTTCTTCAAGGTTAAGTATCTGTTTCATTTTCTCATATAAGGCTTTCGAATCCCCACACCCCAAGATCCTGCCAAAACTTTCAATTCTTTAGGCAGGAATAAAAACGTGGGAAAAAGAGAATAGAATTTTAGTTCTACTCTCTTTCTTATTCATTATAATATTCCGCGATTATACAAACTTATGTTGGTTTTTTGTTTCAATACTACAGAAATCTTTTCGTCTTTAGAATATGAATCCTGATAGCTGAAAAATCCATCTTTATCTGGCTCTTGTATTATTGTTCCACAGCTAATTTCTATATCCTTCCAAAGACGAGAAAATTTAGATGTTATTCGTTTTCTATATGGATAGATCCCTGGAATAAGCTTCTCCAAGGAATCTTCATACGTATATTTCTCTCCATCTTCTCCAACCTCATAAACCTCATCAAGCCATTCATAGAACGGAAGACCCTTTGGATTATTTTCGGTCATAATCCTCTTGATCTCTAAAGCGTGTTTCCAATCTGCATTCTCGAGATCTAACACCTCCCATGAATAACGACACAGAGGAATATTCATAAGTTCTTCATCTGGACTATCAACCACTCCTGTAATATTAACTTCTTCTATGATGCTCCTCAATAGGTCGATCGAATTATATTCTAACAGATTTATCTTATCTATTATTTCTTTCTTCTTATCTTCTCCTATCTTTGGATCAAGGTTATCGTCTATATACTCCTTAACGATTTCTTCAGGTAGATTTTTGAAATTGACTAAATACCTGATTCTGCCAGTTCTTCCCAGCAAATTTGGATTTACATCAAGGGTATTAGTAGTGAGAATAAAGAGGTGTCGTGATAAATTTGAACCGGCATTATCTATAATTCTCAACAATACATCATCATCCTCTCCTAACTTAAAAATCTTCTCTGCTTCATCCACCAAGATTGTACAGCTAAAATTTAAGGAACGAATGAAGTTTAAGATTGCTCCGTCGAAAGAATTATCAACAATTAAGACGGGCATTTCCATTTCATTGGCTATCTGTTTTGCTGTCCACGTTTTGCCTGAACCCTTAAGACCGTTCAAGATAACTCCTAAGCTTTTTTTATTATCTCTGAAATATTGACTATTCCATACGGTTTTTATTCTTTCGTTCAATTTTTTTGGACAGACATTATAGAATTTTCCAACGAATTCAAATTTATCGTATATTTTATTTAGACCGATTCTTCTATCAGCAGGAGCTCCAGGTTGTACTATTTCATAGACTCCAGGACCCGGAGTTACATGAAGTATTACATTACCAGGGATTGGATAAAAAACTCCTCCTTCGTTAATCCATTTATTATTCATGGCTTAATACATATTATTTAATAATTGATTTAGGTCTACATAATCGATCCCACATTTCTGAGCAGTTACCAAATCTTGATTAGATTGGTTATAAAGACCTGACTGAAGACCTATATAAATACATTCTTCTTTTTTCAAATTAGAGAGAGCATTTGATATTACCCACTCCTTAGGTTGATAAATACTTGTAGACATTAAAATTTGTGCGCATCCGTATTGTTTTCTTAAGAAACTGGACAAACAGCAACACCAACTTTCGAGAACCATAGACCAACCCTCAATCCCATTTATATCATTCAGAAATTCTTTTTGAACAATTCCAAATACATAAGAAGGATTAAAAGCTCCAATCTTTGTCCAAACTTCGAATCTTGGCTTTAAATCATATACGGCTCGAGGCAAAAATCCTGGTCTTCCGTCCGATTGATACGTTTCCATAAGGCCATCCAAGAAATCAATAAAGATAACCCTTTTTTCTCTATTTATAGGTGTACCATCTTGACTTCCGGGTTTAGGATTTCCCCAACCGTTATTGTTATTCCACCATCCTCCTCCATTATTTTGAGAAGATCCGGATGATCCCCACCAACTATTCTCTTGTTTGTTTTGCTGTTCTCCCCAACTAGTTCCACCCCACGAAGGTTTAGAAGTAGGAGATCCAAATCCAGTTCCAAAACTCATCTTACTTTCCTCAAATTCTTCTACTATTTTCTCATGTTCCGTTTCCTCTACAGAATCAAGCTCCTCATCTTCTTCTTCATCATCTTCACCAGAAATATCAGAATCGAAGGGAAGCTCCTCCTCTTTCATCAGATCAGAATAATCAGGGGGAATGAAGCTTTTCTCCTCATCCCCTTTAAAAAATTCACTCACTTATTTTCTTTATAAAGAGGTCTTGCATGAGGCAACTCTTATTAGTTGAGACACAATTTGTATGCTCTGAGTTATAATCCTCACACCACCCAGTTGAACACACTTTCTCGATAAGATCAGACAAACGGATAGTTGGATTTTTTTCGATCAACTTCTGAAAAATATCCTTCTTTCCCTTAAATCCCTCTTCAAGAGAACCAGGAACGGGAATCATGTTAAGGTTTTCATAATCATCAGTTTCCCCAAGTTCACCACAGAAATCTTCAAAACAACGTTCAGCGTCATTCAAAGCACGAGGATCGCCTATCTTATCACAAATATCACAATACGAACATCGAGTCTCACATACTAACTCGTTATCTGCAACATCGAATAAAGGACGAAATTTAAACTGAAATTTTTCTCCGTTTTCTCCGTCAACTCTAATCATCTTAATTTTTTTTTGTTGTTCGCTCATATATCTATTATTTTATTATCTTTCTATATATAAAGATTTCAGACCCTAATCTTTGAAAGCATAGTAATTATAACAGAGAGATCCTCTATTGAAATTTTAGGATCATAATAAAGTGTCCAATAGAGATCATCATCAATATCCACATACATTAGATTAGGCCCATTTCCATATCCCATATAACAGCCTATAACGGCCCTTAAATTTTTATTAAAATCTACCCCTTTTGTTCTCAGTCTACTAAGTTTTTTATTAGATTTTCTCCTTATAAGAACCGGAACCTCTTTTTCTCTTGGATATACTAAATATAATTTTCCATTCGATAAATAAATAAGATAAATTTTTTTAAGGCCTTTTATATGATGTTTTGCTTTATATACAACATTTATAATTCTAGGGTCTATAACTTCTATTATTTTAAATTCCATTTCATATATAAGGGAAATAAAAGGTAGTCTTATAAACTACCCTTTATGTTGGAGCAAGAAGATTCGAACTTCTACTCTAACAGTCAAAGTGTTATGTGCTACCACTACACCATACTCCAATAAAGAATTTCGAATTGCCTTTTCCTCAATCCAAATATTCTTCCATCACCAAAACAGACAACTCCATCCCTCTCCGAAATATTAACTAAGGGGTGAATTCCATCTGCCGATATAATTTCAAAACCACCGCTTCCATGATCTCTTCGGTCTAGGGTCATATTTCCTTCGCCATCAATAAACTTTATACGAGCTCTATCAGATAACCACTCCGGAACTTTATCGCCTAAACGCCAGATCTCTACTTCAACCGGATATTTTTCATTTTGACCTCTCTGTTTATAACTCATCTTTCTTTACCATTAATTCTCCTTGTTTCAATCGTTTCAGAAGAGATGCAACAAAATGCTTAATCTCTGGCTGAACAAAGGAACATACATAGCCTTCTCCAGTAAAACCATCCTCTCTTTCACTCTTCCAGAAATCAATCATCCTACTAACTACCACAGGTCTAAGTAGAATTTCTTTAGAGATCGATTCATGAGTAGTATATAAGTTACTCATCTCTGGAGAAGGTTGGGGGATGCGGAAAAAACGATTAAACATACTAGGCTCTTTTCTTCCATCCCGGTAAATCTCGAAGAATTCCTGGCTCGATAATCTCCGGGTCTGATAAATAGGCTTGGTTATAGAAGAGGCGGCTATCTTTTGAATTTCTACACCACTAAACTCCGTCATGTCAGAAACTTGGGTAATCAGAATAAGACGATGATTTCCAAATATCTCCTTATCATACTCTAAAGATTCCATTAAGGTTTCGGGAAGTTCACATTCCGCCTCTACCCAACAACAAGCCTGATATAAAGACCCGATTTTCCGAGCCACTATCCCTTCGCGCTTGTTTTTCGGGATAATTAACAATATATCGCTAACTTCACCTAACTCTGACATTTTTTGATGGGCTACTTCAGACATAGGGAGCTCATCTAAAACCACCACCGATAATATAGATCTTGATGGCTGCTCCTCAACGTAAAAACTATTTCTCATATGTTACTACCTCCATCCAACTTCCATCTTCAGAATCAGTAATTTTGTATATAGGACGACCCTGCTCTATTCCATCCAATAAGTTTTCCCAAATTGGTGAAGCTTCTCGAATGGTCAATAATTCAGCAGATCCATCCAACCCTAAATAATAATCTGAAGGAGTCTCACCATGATTAATTCCATCACAAAAACCAACCTCAGGACCAACTCCAAAGACAGTTATAATTTCTAGTCCATTCTCTTCGATAGATTCCTTCAGAGAACTAATCTTTATTCTTCTATTTTCCATATCTCACCAGTCTTCATATTAATTACTAATCCCTCCTGAAGCAATGTTAGACCTTTTCCAGGATTTGACTTTCTCTTATGCTTCCTCAGGATTCCCCTATATGTCAATGTTACTACCATTTCATATATAAGGAAAATAACTCTAGTCCCCGAAGGTTTTTACATTTCAAGGACTAGAGAAAATTGTAACCTAATAATACTTTAACCAAGAAAATAACTTCCGACTCTTCAAGTAATCTAAGTTCTCCTCATTCCCATAAGCCTCCTGTTCAAACGCAATTTTCTTATAAGCCTTTCCCCAGTTTCCTCCATTCATTATACCTCTAATAAAATACTCGAGAATATACCAAATATAGAAAATGAGGGGAACACAAAGAAACAACCAAGCAGATAAACCGATGAGGATAAAGGGGAGAAGTATCAGGAATGACGCTAACATAACCTCTAATTGCTGACGACCATGAATAGACTCGTGATTTATGTCTACTTCATTCAAGGTACGACGAGCAAATATAAACGGCCAAAATGTTATAGCCAAAAATCCCCTAAACGGAATTATATTGTTTATAATAACCCACATATTACAAATTCATGTGTAACCAATGAATAATATAGAGGGGAATCATGAGAGGCCAAAGACATGCAAAATAGACCTTCTCAAACTTAGTATTATTCTCCCACTTCTTCGTAATCTGATAGGTGACGAGAATACCAATCAACCACACTACCAATACAATAATCCAATAAATCATAACTCAATATTTTTTAAAATGTTATAAGAAAGAAGTTACATTACATCTTTCTTTCCAATCCTTCAAGAAAGCATTCCAAACCCTAAAGTTATGCCTCTTGTTACCACGCCTCTTCAAAAGCTCATTATATATTTCAGTATCCATATTATCGAATAATCCCCAAGCCGTTTAAATTACTAATCCATATAAAATAATTTACCAGAAGGAGGACTAAGATTTACAGGTTCTCTAAACTTCTTCCTGTCTCTGAAATTCTTTCTCTTATTACCTCTCATCCCCTTTAACCAAGAATCAAAAATAGGGTAAAATGAAAAATTATTACTGTCCATCATAAATTTAATCTCTAATTACTTTTTTTTTAACCAGCGAGTCAACCCTCCTTCCATATTCTTACCGTCTAGAAAACGCAGATCACCAAAGTTCAAAACCAAGATTTGAACCTAGTACCCGTCCTTTAGTGACCTGCAGAATGACGGGAGAGCTTTTAACGCTCATTGAATTTAATCATTGTAAAATATGATTGAAATTCTTAATAACCAATGTTCGAGTTTCCAAGGGTCAGATATACTGGTCAACAAGGAATCCAGAACTATAAACTTCCTTCATTGGATTTCAGACCAAAGGAAGTCAAAATTAGTTCAAACATGGTAAGTTTCGGTGAAGATTAGTAGCCAAACTTCCTAATAAATTCGAATATGGGTTTTCCAAGAACTAGACATTAATGTCCGGATCTTGGTTTTTATTTTATTTGTCATCAGTAAACTTGTGTGGACCATGGAAGTAATAATGACCGTCCGGAGCAAGTTTACCTGTGTCTATATAATTTTTAATTGTTGGATGAGAGACTCTTAACTTAGAAGATGCAGCATTAATTGTTACATAAGTACCAACTAAATTATAATGTTCATCATATCTAAAAATAATTGTTTTCACTTTTTCAGCTATTGTATCTTCTTCTCCTTCGTAACACCAAAGAGAATTAAAACTATATCTACGATGAGAAATTTTAAGCCCAGACTCATTTACTCCATGTTCAATAGAAGCTTCCTTAACAGAAGAATATTTCTTTATTAATTTTCCTTCTAATGAAAATTTTGAAATTCTCTTTGATTTCTTCGCTACAGTTAGCGGATTAGACAAATTGTCACTCTGTGACCCTGCAGAAAGATTAGAAAACCGGTTATCCATAGTGTCAGTGCTAATATGATCGATAACTTCATCTTTTCCTAATAGTCTTCCAGAAAAAGTTTCATATATTAATCTGTGAGCAAGCCACCGACCTTTTTCATGTTTTATTGCAATATATCCTCCACAATTAGAACCAAATATTAAGATCTTGGTTTCTTTTACTCTAAATAAACCATTTAGGTTACATTCAAAATATGGAACTCTAAGACATTCCTTCCAATCAGACTCTTTAGGCTCTCCATATTTTAAAATATAATTCTCAATATAAAGATCTACTTTTTTCCAGATAAATGATTTATATTTATGATTGCGAGTAATACTATCTCTTATCTTTCTTTGTTCTTTTTCATCAAGGTCTTTATATAAAATTCTTTCTAGCTCATTTCCTTCGTCATCACATTTTATATATGCATATCTAGAATTTTCTAATAATGACCTGTTTAAGGAATTTTGAGAGAAAGATGCGAATCTGATATTTGATAAAGAAAAATCGGTACGTATCCTGTTAATATGATCCACAATGGGTTTATTTTTGGGATCAGAATTAAATAGAAACGTTCTTGCTAATAAAACATGAATTCTTGCTATTGATTTCTTTGTTCTATCAGTAGAAGTTAAAGTTACATAGGGATAACCATCTCTTGTTTTATTAAATTTATCTCTTATTTTTCCACTAGATATCGTTTTTACTTGTCCAAGTTTATTTATTTCATATAAACCTAAAAATTTTTCATTAACACACTCTAAAGGCACAAATTCTGTATCAGGAATATCTTTGTATTTTTCTACTAGTTCCATAATAGAAAGCTATTTAATTTATTAATTACTCAAATCCTCTATTTCAGGAATCCACTCAAACTCATGACGCGCAAGGGCTGAATTAAATCCCCTTAATGTCATAGCCTCTTTTGCCTCTTTCCTTTTTTTTTAAATAGGTGATTTGTTGGTACATGCTTTATTATATTCATTCATATCCCTAAAATTTTAAAAAAGTGATAGAATGGGTTTTAAAACTCTAAACTATCACTTTCTATTTTAAAATCTTGGTTTAAATCTTTCCGTTATATCTTCAAGATCTCCTCCATCTTTATTAACTCTATAAAAGACCTGATTTGTTCCTTCCTTATCAAGACCTCCACGCTCTTCTATGTATGGCCCAATCTTAATAAAATCAAAACTCTCAGGATTGATCTCCTCTGAAATATCCTCTTTTCCACTATACCACGCAACCTTAATTTCCGGATGATTTTGATGAATATATTTAGTTAGTCTCTCAACTTCCTTAGGTTCATTATCTCCACCCATAAATCCAATGCACGATATTCCTCGGTTTTTAATGATTAACTCTTCTAAAGATTCTTCATTAAGCTCATCTCCAATGTTCTTCCAAAGTTCCTTACTATGACATCCGGAACAATGAATAGGACAACCAGAGATATTTATTGCAAGAGTTATTTCATCAGGGACTTCTTTAAACACTACTTCAGTATCTGTATATTTCAGCATTATCCAAGAATAAATTTTTCTAATCCTTGAACCGTAAGAAGACCGGCATTTCTAGAGACTTCAGCACCATCTACCAATTTTATAAGAACTGGTACATTTCTGATGCCATACTTCTCTGACAAATTCTCATCTTCCTCTACATTAATAGAAATAATCTCTATTTCTGGATGTGACTTTTTAAACTCCTCAATGTTTTTTGTTAACACTTTACAGGGTCCACACCAATCTGCATAAAACTTTAGTATCTTCATATTAATCAACTTTATTACTGTATATTCTTGTTTTCTGCTCAATCTGACGACCACTAGACCAATTTCTTATCTTGGTCAAATACCCAATAATTCGGTCGTAATTATCAACATGATTTCCTCCACATTTAGGACAAACCTTAAATGGCTCTTTTGAAATATATCCACAGTCAGTACACTCAGAATTTACACAGTTGAATGTGAAGTACTGACATCCATTCTCAGCAGCAAATTTCAAAAGTTTATCATACTGTTCTTTACTGAAATGATGGTCTATGTTTATGTGGGCTGCAGATCCTCCGTCAAGATAATCTCCAATGTAATCTTTTCCGTGTAGAATAAACTTATCTAAGATTGAAATGGTTTTATCATTTGGCTTATAAATATAGGATGCATATAGATTAGTGTCTTTAGGAACCCAATATCCATCCTCTTTATCCCAATTATAATTCTTAATTGCCAAAGACTCGGCAGGAATACACTCAGTATTTAATGTTATTTTATGGCCAAAATACTTTCCATTTGCTTTTGTATTTGAATCTTTTATTGTTCCAAATATAAACTGACAGAAATTTTTATAATCATCATTGACATTACACTTCATTCCTAAGAATTCTGCAGCCTGATTAAGACCATTTAAACCAATAGTAAGATACTGTTTATCAAGATTAATAAACCCAGCCTTGTAAACAGGAAGAAGACCACAATCGTACATTTCCCAAAGCAATTCATTATATGCTATATGATATTTATATACTCTTGATAGAATTGCATTAATATGTTCTCCAAGACCTGTCAAATTGTCTTTTGTTCCTCCAGTTTCTCTTACCCAGTCTTGTGTTATTCGACTGAGATTTAATGTTATTACGGACTTACTTCCAGTCTGAACTCCGAGGTTTCCATTTGTGTAGTTGAATTCTCTAGTTTGTATTTTGTTTTTTAGACGACAACAAGACGACAAACTATCAACTGTATCACTGATGTAGGTAAAGAAAGAATGCCCCCTTGAATATTCTTCCGCAACAAAATTTGCTGAATCTTCATCTAGAAATTTTCCATCTTTATATACAAGTGCAAACGATTCTACAGGAAACGTTAATATACACCTATTACGCTCTTCATTAAACCACATCATAAATTCTTTCTGGAGCCAACACAGACTTTCCCAAGTTGGCTGTGTACCGTCTGGAAAATAGAATTCTCCAAACATTCCATCAAAAAAAGGTTTATCAAAATAGCCAAAATTTACGAAAGCACTTTGCATCCCACGTGCCGCCGCTGGTTGATTAATAGAGTATACTATCTGTTGGAAGTATTGATGAATTTGACCTTTTATGGTTTTTTCTCTTTTGCAAGCACTTGAAGAAATTATCTCATCACCTCTTAGATAATAATCATCTCCCCACTCCTTTTTAGAAAAGAAATCGAAGTAAAGGAGCGCTTCAGGGCACGCCACCGCGCCTGCAAACTGGGCACTTGTAGCAAATATTAAATTTATGAACATTCCACAAAAACTATCAAGATTTTTTGGTTTAGCACTCAGCCCACCTATCTTATATATACCATCTGTTAAGAATGGGTACATAGTCATAGATACGCAGTAACCTGCAACGGCACCACAAAAAGATGACTCGTCGTTTTTGTAGATAATATGAGATTCAAGATCCTCTATATATTGTTTAGGATCAAAGTCTGGATATAATTCTTCCAGTTTGCCCATAATCATTGCTCGGGAAACATCAATATTATCCTCTTTATGTATTTCAGCATTTAATACACCAACGTTTCTACTACCAACATTAGAGTTATCGTCAATTGTCGAGTTGGCAGTATTATCTGTTTTCTTGTATTTATTTATAAAGCCTATTTTTCGTTTCACAAAATCTTTTGTCTTGGTATGATCCTTTCTATTAGCTATATACTTCTTAGCAACATTAGGATCATATTTATCTAAGAACTCACCAACAATCTCGTGAATCTTATCAACAGTTATTACCTCTACCTCTAGCTTGGAAAATTCATTTTTTAATTCTTCAAGCTTCTCTTCTTTGGGAGTTACCTTACAGGATTTACAAGCACGATTAACCGCACTTGATATCTTCTTAAATACGAATTTTTCCTGTGATCCATCCCGCTTAATGACCCTTTCAATTTTAGGCTCCATAAAACAGTATTTTTTAAATTGTTAAACATTATATTCGATTCCAAGACTTTCCAGATATTCTCTAGCGTCTTTAATCTCTATTATCTCTGTTATGTCATTATACTTCTTGGTAAACTCGACATAATCTTCTTGTTTCTTTAAATATTCTTCCACGCCTTGAAACCAATCAGCGCGGGTTTTCTCAGAGAGCGTTTTACCAGCAATAAATTCTTTGTCTAGCATAATCATTAATGTTTTTTGACAATCTCTTCCTTGTAAAATTTCGCTCTCTCTGGTTACCGCGCTGGAGATAATAGTAGGCGTGATTAATCCAGGCTGTTTTTGATATTCATAGTATAAAGGATCTGTTATTCCTCGTTCTATCACAAAGT
>AUXO010231313.1_pt1 | contig 18080 bp, 14 predicted proteins | sample 768731 | NCBI WGS metagenome assembly AUXO01 (sample SAMN02715735, study PRJNA202380) | gut metagenome | biome: sheep rumen | host: Ovis aries | place: New Zealand: Palmerston North
TTTTTATTTTTTAATACTCTACTCATATTAATCTACCTCTTTTCCTATTTTACTTCCTAAAAAGAAACCTACTACTACTGAAACTACGTTTTGAAGTTCGCTTGGTATTGGAAGTTGTCTTACAATACAGTAAGCAAACAACAACATAGTTATAACAGTAATAAAACTTTTTATATCAGTCCATGCTTTTTTCATGTCTCTCCTCCAGTATTTTTATTCTTGTTTCATGATTTTCCTGTTTGAGTGCCATTGAATTTACTTTATCGCTTAATTTATCCACTTCTACTAAAATACTATTATTAGTACTACATACTTGGTCTAGTTTCATATTAGCTTTTATTATTCCTTCTTTTAATGAATAATCATCTTTTTGGTTAGCTTTATTATCACGTTTTACAGTTAAGATTATGTTTATTACCAATCCAATAAAAGCAGCTAGAGAAAAAATAAAAGACATGTCTATTTGTGTATTATTACTCATTTTTATTCTCCTTTATTTATTTTATTCAGCTTCATATTCTTCGGCTGTTTTTACATTTGTAAAGTCACTTCTTAAATTTAAAATAGCATTTTTGTCATTTTCTGTTCCAACTATTATTTCACAATTAGCTGGTACTCCTGTAAAATTGTTTACATTAAACTGTGAAAAAGATGTTAAATCAAATTTTCTAATATCTAAAAATTCTAAGGATGTGCAATTTTCAAAGTTTCCCCACATAAAGCCACCACTAACATTCAAACCACTTAAATCAATTCTTTTTAATTTACTACAACCAGAAAACATATATCTTGGAGCTTGAACAGTTGAACTAAATTTTGAAGTATCAACTTCTTCAAGCGAAAAACAACCACCAAAAATTCTTTCAAAAACACCAGTAAAATTACTAAAAGTAGCATTTCCAAAATTTACTGTTTTTAAATTAGAACAATTTTGAAACATGTAAGTAATGTTAATCACATTTGAAAAATCAAATTTTGACAAATCTATATTTTTTATTTTTGCTGAATTACTAAACATATTTTGCATTGTAGTAACATTTGAAGTATCAACATTTTTGAAAATAATTTCTGCAGGAAAATATGCGAATGCACTTGCTAAAGAAGTGACATTGCTATTTATATTTATTTCTAATGGTTTTATTATAAAACGATCTGTAAAAGTATTGTTATAAGCAGTATCTTCACTTATTGTTGTATTTATATATTCGTCTAAATCACCCCCGGCACTCGGCAAATTTTCTATTTCTGTGTCAAAATCGCTAGCATTTATTGTTTCGCTTGTTCCTTTTTTTGCTCTAATAGCGTCTGCTACGTCTGTTAAAAAATTACTTAGATTATCTGTCCTAGCCATTAATAATCACCACCTAAAGCACCTGTAATTTGAGTGTCAACATACGCTTTGTTTACCAATTGATTATCAGTTGTAGGTACAACAGAACTTTCTGGCAAAGTTGTAAATGTTTTTTTACCACTAATTGTCTGTGCTTTATCAACTAGAGATAAATTAAAAGTATATATTGATACAGATGAAGTATCTATTGCATTTGTTCCTATTCTTATACCATTTTTTATAAATTCAATTTTATTTTCTCTATCATTATAAGCGTTATAAGAAAAAGAACCAAAACTTATTGTTTCACTAAATACATCTGGTATTTCATGTTCTACCTGTAAATAAATTATGTTTTCTGCTAATTTGTCATTATTTCCTATTTTTGTGAAATGACAATAACCTACAATTTCATTTTCCCCATTTTTTGCTTTTAATCCTATTCTAGGATAATTACTGGTACAGCTCATTAAATAATAGCCTTTTTTTAAATTATTTAAGTCTAAATAATTACCACCTATAAAATCTGTAACATCTCCTAAATAAATTGCCTCTGTTTCTCCACCTTGTATTTCTATATTTCCATTGCCTAGTATGCTTTCGTTATTTATAGTTTTTATGTTTGATCCAGATACTAATGTATCTTGTTTTCCAGATATATCTTGATGTGATGTTAAATAACCAGCATCATTAGTTAAATCAGATGTTTTTGATGGAATACTAGGTTTATTAGTCAAATCATTATAATTACCACTAAATACTGTATCAGTAAATACTGCATTAGCCGGAACGTCACTTTGTACAGTATGATTATTTACTTTTTCCGCATTATCTACTATTCCATTGTCGTTTGTATCATACATTGACTTTAACATATCACCTGAAGCACTTCCGTCTTCACCATCTAGTATAGTTGCTGTATGTTCTCCATTTTTATCTGTAATAGTAATAGTTGTAGTTCTATCTGCTTTTGAAGTTATTACAGTTGGGCTATAACCATCTTCACCATTAAAATCACCATTATCAAGCTTAGATTGAATCAAATTATATTGTGCTATTCTATTAGTTTCATTTGTTTGTCTTGCTTCTTCATTAGCAATTCTTGTATTTTCATTTTGTATTCTTTCTTCTTCACTTATTACTCTAGCTTCTTCATTGTTTCTTCTTTCTTCTTCTTTTGTTTCATATTCTGGGATGTAGTTAGTATCTAAAACTGTTACTATAATATCTTCCATATTAAGCACCCCTTTCATTATCTGTAGTAGTGATTTCTGTATTTAATCTAAATGTGCCTTTTACTATAGTTCTTTTTATAGGTATAGTTTTTGTAGGTGTTATTATTTCAACATCAAAGAAATAATCGCCAGTTTTCATATTGTCTGTATCTGTGCTATCAATAAATATTTGATATGTTCTTTTATCATCAGCAGTATCCATTAGTGTTATTCCATTATCTAGACTTTTTTGTAATATAACTCTTTTATCTGTTTCTTTGCTTTTTACAGAAAAATACATCTGACTAATTTCAGATGTATACTTTTCTATGACTATGTTTCTTTCGTAGGTGTCACCTTTAATTAATTCAAAGATTTCATTTTCAACCATATTAATGACCTTCTTTCCATTCATTATTTATTTTTTTATAAACTTTGGACTTTTTCCATTCACCATTTACTTTTATAAATGCAAGTGCTTTTTTCCATACACCATTAACCTTATAATTTGCTTGTGATTTTCCCCTTACAATAGTCATTGCTTTATCTTGATATGATGCTAATAAAGTTCCGTTTATGTTTGTGTATAATCCAATTCTGACTGTACATGATTTTCCACTACATTTATCACGCAAGGAATCCCATTCTTCTTCAGTCAATGACCATGTATAAGAACCGGTGTTAGGTATATTATTTCGAACACATAAATGTTCTCCGGTAGGGTTTGGTTCCAACCATACATTCATTGGATAGCCACCAGGGTTACTAAATGTAAAATGTGGGTTTTCTTCATCCGTAAAATCATAAGCATTAGTAATAGTAGCTTGTCTATTAATTTTTGTCAGCCACATTGAACCGTTTCCACTAGCTGAACCTGGTAAATAACTTTGGTTTATACTTGAAACTCCAAAACTAAAGCCTATTGCTTTTGAGCCGTCAGCATCATGATATACTCTTAAACTACCACTACCTACTGTAACTGTGGATGAACCATCATATTGCATTATATTACCACTAGCATTAGCTCCATTTACGCTTACGCTCCACGTGACCGGAACTGTACTGCTATAATTCCAATCATATCCACTTGTAATTGGAGACATAACTAAAGACCATGAAACATCAGAGTAATTATTTACACCATCTGAAACGTAAGTTTCTGATACATTTAATGTGAAAGCATGATGACCTCTAGAACCATTTCCAGAACAACTTGCCATAATTTAACCTCCTTAACTATATTGGAAATAAATATCACCATCTACACCTAAATCACTTGATGGACTTGTAGTACCGCTTAAAACATTATTCTGTTTTGAATTTGTTAAACTGGTAATATTATTTGTGTTAGTAGAAACTGTTGAAGTTAAATCACTAATGTCTTGATCTGTTTCGTCTTTATTTGTATCAACCTTAGCATCTAAGCTGTTTACCAGAACTTGCAAATTCTGTAATACTGTTAATATGTTAGTATAAACATACAAAGCACTTGGAACAGTATCATTTGTTGAATCAGCAGAAAGTGTCGTTACAATAGGTAGGTTATTTGTAGACATAGATACCTCTACGACCTCTACTTTACTCCCTTCAATTGCTGAGTTTGTAAGAACTACTTTGTTATTTGCTATTGTGTATTCATCTTCGCTTAATTTTTTACCATCGACATAAACAGATACAAAACTATCACTTGTATATGTAGTAGGTAAATTAAAATCTGTTTGACCTTCTACTGCTACATATGATGTAGAATCTTGTGAAAAATGGCTTGATGTACCAAGTGTTGCAAGCCAGTCTTGTTCTGTTCCTTCATATCCATTTTGTACTGCAATCTCATATGCAGAATATCCTCTTTCTCCTTTAAATCCTAATTGAGCCTCTAAATAATTCATTTTTTACCTCCTATTCTTCATCAGCTTCAGGATAAACAATTATCTTTTTTGCTCCATTTTCGTCATAACCAAGCATTGTTGTTGTATCATTTAAAACTAAGTCATACCAAAATGTCTGTTTTTTATTAGAAAGAGGAAACTTTTTAGTTTCCTCTTCCGTTAATATTATTTCAGGGCAAATTGTTGATTCTGTATACCCTATATCCCTTAATGTGTAATCTTTTCTAAATATTTCTTTTTTTGTATATCCTTTTTTTTCGAATATAACAAACGATATTTTATCATCCAATTTAAATTCATAGTCTTCTTTTTCTTTTGTTTCAAAATTATATATTGGATATTTAAAAGCTAGTTTGTTAAAACCTTTTTGTGGTGCATCACCACGTGTTATATATAATGTTTTTTTATCTTCACCTATAGCTATCATTAGCCCACCTCCGTTTTTGTATATTCCAAAGTGATCGCAACATTTATATTATTGGTTTGTGTCCAATATTCAATTCGAACGGGATTATTAAAAGCAAAACCATATTGATTATAATTACTTGAGTCATTCTTGAAATTTATTGGTACATGGTTAAATTGATTGTTATATCCAAAACCTTCTATATGTGTAATTTGTTCAACATCAGTACTTAATGTTAAACTATGCTGACCGGTATTTTCAACTACAGCTGTATACGTTTTTGCATAAATGTGCTTTCCGTCTAACCATATTTTATTTGTTATATGTTCCTCAGTAGAATAAACTTCACATAGTGATGCATCCCAAGAACTAATTTTTTCGCTTGTTAATGAATTCAGCAATACTATATTATTGTGTACATGACCGTCTAAATTATTAACTTTATATTTATCATTGTCGGTATAATCGTTATGGCTTAATGTCATACCACTTACTTTATCAACTTTTTCATTAAAAAGTCTATTTACTGTTGTAGTTATTATTTTATTTTGAAGGGCTCTAGTAGAAGTAGAAGAAAAGTTTGCATCTATTTCTTTTATTTCTCCTACTTCTTTAGCTGTTTTTTCAATTAACCCTAGTTTATGTCTTCTTTCGACATCTACCGGAGTTCTAACTCCGTTTCTATCTTGTCTATCATCTGTCATAAAATCCCTACTTCCAACTTACTTTACCGTCTGCTGTAACTTTAAATCCCATTTTCTTAAGAAGTAACATTTCTGTATCATAATCTAAATTAGATTTATTTAAGTATTGTATTATTTCATAGTTATAGTCATCGTAACTATTGTATTTTAATTTAGCTAGTATAATCTTTTGCTCAAATGGAACATTCATCGAATTAATATAATTGAATACTTTTCTTTTCTTAGAGTTAGGAACGGTTTTACCGTTCGTGTATTTATCATTAGTAAAGTATTGTGATTCTAAATTCATGTACTGATCCATATTAACATCCAAATCTGATAAAGCTCTTAGTGTATCTGTGTCACCGTAGTTTTTATCATACAAGTACGCTTTAGCTTCATTAGTTAGTCCAGAATTTTTGATGCTATTAATTATATTAGATTTTCTTTGATGGTTAAGGTAGGTTTTCTGTTCATCTGTTGCACCTGCTATTAAATCTTTGTAATTAGATTTTATTTCTGAAATGCTGTTTGTTGTACTAAAATAACTATTTTTCTCATTGCTAGTTAGTCCTAAGGAATTCAAATAATCTGCTTCTTTTTCTTTAACACCTTTCCATTTTCCATCTGTTCCTTTATAGTATTCTTTCTCTCCTATAGTCGCATAGTTTTCTAGTCTCTCTAGCTTGTTATATGAATCTAATGCTTCTTTAGAAATTCTATTTATTTCATTTTTAATATTTTGTGACTTTTTGTATCTTTCACTTCTAGACATAGTTTCATCATTCTGTACTTCACGTCTTTCAGCATATAGTTTACTAAGCTCACTACTCATAGAACTCATATATTGTTTTTTAAGTAAATCATCGTCAGTTGCATTATAACTATTAGCTTTTACGTTTAACTTATCATTTGTATCATAGAACTCACTAACATACTTATTGTCAGTTGTAGAATTTACTACGAACTGGTCTTTTATTGGAGCAAGTGCTGTTCCTAATACTGAATCATTATTACTAGAAGCTTCTTTAGTTATTGTAGGAAGAACTATATCGCCAATTCCACCTGAATACTGATCTATTAAGTAATTAATTTTATATGGACTTGCATTTAGTTTTTCTCCAAGCCACTTACTAAATTCATCTGTAGTTTCATCATATTGTTCTGCTTTTGGCTTACTTTGGAGCCTTGTAGGAAGCAAATCACCACCGTACCATGCTTTACCGTTTTCGCTGCCATAAGCTTGCATAATAGGAGCAAATAAGTTATTTTCTTCAGGATTACTTACACCTATCTGACTGTTAACATTTTGAAGATAACCATCAAATGCGTTTTCATCTCCATTTGCATATTCTAATGTTCTTCTTGCAGCACTTCCGAATACACTTAATGCCCTACCTTTAGGTATTCTGTAAAAACTTCCGTCACCAGTTTTAATAACATAATAGTTATCTTTTATATAATCTGGCAGAGCTTCATAATCTTCATCTTTTTTACCACCGTTATTGAATGCTAGTTCGTTAAATACAGCAGGTGCTACTCCAAATACTGTTGCTTTAACTAATGAGTTAGCCACTCCTTTTGCACCATTTTCTCCTGAAAAGTTTCTTATAAATTTATCAAGTCCTTGTACATTTGCATTTAAGAAAGTAAAACCATTTCTATTCATAGCTTTTGTTATAACTCCACCACGTGAAAAATTGGTAGTTACTTCTCTTGCATTATACATAGCTTCTTGTACAGAGGCACCATTTTCAATAGATGACTTGAATTCTGCATATCTTGGAGCAAGTTCGACTATATTATTAGCCTTAGATATTCCTTTCAAGAATCCACTATTTTTACTGTTAACACCAGTATATAATCCACTATCTGCATCATATTCACCCATTAGGTTACCAGAACCATACAATGCCTTAAATTGACTAGCAAGTTGATTTTTGTTATCTGTAAGTTCTTTAAATGCTGTTGGATAATTCTTTAAAAAGTCTTTTGAGTACTTTGAATTAAATGATGCATCTTGTACGTCTTTAACCGCATTTTTAACAATAAATGTTGGATTCCAACTAGTAAGTATATTTCTTCTTATTTTACTTGCTTTCTGTAATGGTTTAGTAATAATTTCTAAATCTTGTTCCATATTCTTAACTTGGTTTTCCATATCACGGTTTAAGGTATTGTATAAGTCATCAGATATTCTAGCTGATTTTTCTTTACCATCTACAAATGCTGTTAAATAGTTTCCTTTTTCATCTCTATACAAGTTACCTTGTACATTTTTGTAGTCACTATCATCAAGAGTAAAATTGATTGGATTTTTATCGTCATATAAAGTATTTACTATTTCAGAATATAATTGATTTTGTCTTACTGCTTTCTTTTGCGAATAAGTATATCTTGTCAAAGCTTCTTCAACTGGGAGTAAGTTTTCAGCTCCACCTTTACCTCTTTTAATAGTTGATACTGGTTTAACTTCACCAACATCATCTATATATTGGGATAAGTCTCTATCTTCCATATAAGGAACGTAGTGAGGGTATAATTCAGTAAGTCTATCAGATGTCTCTTGTGTTATTACTCCTGCATCTAGTAAATTATTTTTGACATTTTTACCATAATTCCAAACATCTTTACCCCATTCTTTAAATTGTGGATAAATGTTTTCATAGTCTTTTACTACTTGTTCTGATACATCTAAAGGAACAACACTACCTTTTTCAAATTTATGTCTATCAATATTTGAATAGTGAATCAAATAATCATTAAACGCTTCATCAAGACCTTGTGACTTAGCATCTTTGAATAGTTGCTTTATTGACTTTCCAATAGCAACACCATTGTTATCTGTTTGAGCGTTGTTAATATCATTCTGTGTTTCGGCATAAACGTTGTTTAGCATATCTCCAGCATATTTTATTTTATCGTTTCCTGATTCTTTAGCTAGATTATCTATTTCGACATTGCTATTAACAAACATCCTCTTAAATCTATCTGTTGCCTTTCTGAGCCCACTTTTTTCTATTGTTGTTTGTTTGTTCTTCTTAGCTTCTATTTTTGCTTGTCTTTCTTCATCTTTTCTTCTAAGTTCTGTTCTAAGTATTTCTTCTACTGGATCTGTTTCCTTTTTATAACTATCATCAAAATCATAACTATCTTCCCTAGTAGGATCCTTTGGTATATATCCTAATTCATTTTTAGTTGGTGCTTTATCTTGCTCTATTCTTATGTCATCACCGTATACGTTGTAATTTCCTATAGGTGCTATATCATCATTTCCTTTTGAATATCTTATATCCGGATTATCTGTAGGATTTAGATTATCTACATTTTTAATTTGTTCAGGTTCAAGTGCAATATATAAATTTTTTCCAACATATTCTCCAGTTCCTTTAATTATTATACCGTCATTACCATGAGCCCATACTTCGCTCATTATGTCATGGCCGTCAAAATATTGAATTGGGTGAATTGCACTAGGACTTGTTATTTCAAGTGGATTTTTAATATTCAAATAAAATTTTTTTATGTTTTTTCCATAAGTTTTCGCCGTTTTTTCTACATTAGTAAAGAAAAAACCTGTATGTTCGCTTTCAGCAAAATTGCTTCCAATTTTTTTCTTGTCAAATACAGTAAAATCGTTCATTGTCCCATGATAAACCTTTAACAATTCTCCTTTTTCATTAGTTACTTTACTGTCTTTAAAATATCTTTGTTGTTCTTTGCTTAGCAACCTTCCTTTATTATCTTGAGTTGGGACTTTCTTACTTATAGAATACTTTGCATCGCTAGCTCTAGCATATTGTCCTTCGGCTCCGTCTATCCATGCAACATCATCAATATTAACTGTTTTACTATATAGCTTACTTTCATCACCACCAGCATATTGACTAGCTTCCATTTTGGAAGGACTTACAAACGTACCATCTTCTATTGGATAAGAACTATATACTGTTATTTTTCCACTATCAATAGACTTTTGAGCCATATCTTCGGTAAAATCGGGATCCATTCCCGAATATTCACCATCTTCAAAAAATGCTTCATTGAATGTTTTTATATCATCCGTACTTCTTATCCATGTGTGATTATCATCTGGTGCAGGATTAGATTTATTTATTATATCTAATTGTTTTTGCTTTAAATTATATGTATTTTCACTCAAAGAAAAAGAACTACCTTCCAGTCCTTTATTTCTTTCGTTATACACTTCTTTAGCTACATCATCAAATATTTTTCTGGCTCTTTTAGATTCATCTGTCCCCCAACCCGTAGAATCAAATTCTTCATAATCATCAAAGGCATTATTAATATCTTTCATTGTTGGATTTTTAATGTTGTTTTCATCTAAATAGTCATTTATTATCTGTTTGGCTGAAGATTTATCTCTTGCTAGTTGTTGTGCTTCCCTAGTTGATACATCTTCAATATATTCATTTAAATTATTAGTTTTTCTTACTGGTGCTTTCTCATTAAAAAAAGAACTATTATCTAGTTCTTTCCTGATATTCTTAGTACTATTTTTATCAACTTGTTTGCTTCCATTTCCTCTAGGTTGTTCTGATTCTGTTTCAAATAATTCAGAAACTGATTCGCTTGTTTCTCTGTATCTAGAGGATTTAGTATCCCTATCAATGTTTCTTTGCCCATATTCGGAATCTTTAACAAGTAATCCATTATCTGATTTCTTAATTCTTTCATTTACCTCAGCCTCCACATCTGGTTTAATTTCTTCTACATGTGTTATATTATAAACATTGCCTTCGTCCATGACATCTTCATATACAGTATAGGATTTACCATTTGTCTCACTAGTATAATTAAAATGTCCATCTGCCTTTTTTTCGTTGGCAATTTTAAGTGCTTTACTAGATGCAGCTGCACTTAATTCATCCATTGTTTTTGTATCTAATTCAAAAAATTTTTTACTAGTGCTATATGATTTATATTTTTGTTTTTCTGGGTTTTCTTTAATATAATCATCAATGGTTTTATCACTAAAAATATTGTCACTATTATAATCTTTTTTACCATTTTTTGCAAGTGAATATTTAGTATCTTTAATGCCTAATTTTTTAGCTTCTTCTGGAGTAAGATATTTTTCTATGTTGTTTCCAAAATCTTCATAAGGATCTACTTCACCATTTGTTTGTTCTTGTACTGGTGCTATATCTTCGATTTTTTTAGATGCTTTCTTCGACTTTTCAGTAACTTTTTTTATTGGAATTATATCTTCTGCTTCTTCATTTACCACTCCTGTTGTTTTTTCTGTTCTTTTTTTTCTCTTTAGTGGAAATACTTTTTCATCTTCTTGTGGTTTCTTTCGATTTCTTTTTAATGGAAAAATCTTTTCATCTTCGGTATTCTCCTTATTTTGTTGTTTGATTTCTTCTTGTTGTTCTTCCTTAATTGGTTTTACTTCTTGTACTTTTTCAACGGTTTCAGTTTGTTCTTCAGTTACATCTACTTTATTTGTATTTTCTATATTTAATTCATTTTCGTTGTATATATCTTGGAAAGTTTTCTTTACTTTTTCTAGTTGTCTTTTTTCTTTGCTACCAGCAGTAGCTACTTTTGATAAATACTTTACTTCATCATACATTTTATTAAATGCATTTTTATCACTAGCAGATAATTTATTAATAAAATCTTTATCAGTAAATAAGTAATCCCCAATTAATTCGTTGATAGTTTCAGACTCGACATCTGCACCTTTAACATTTTTATATAGGTTCTCCATTTTGCTATATACTTTATCATAGTCGCCTTTTGTTTTTGCATATTCTTTAATTGAATTTTTTAATCTTGTATATTCGTCAGCATTTATACTATCTTCAAAAACATGTCCTATTTCATGCCCAGTAAGTGCATTTAATGACTTTTGTGAATCTATATTTAATGATACTTTGCCATCTTTGGTAAATCCATTTATAAAGGTGTTTTTGTCTAATAGCACATCATTATCTTTAATCAAGTCATTATTAGTAAAATCGAAATCTATTCCTTTGTCTTCAGATACCTTAGCAAGCATATTTACAAAGTCGTGGGTTTTTTTAGAATTATTTAATATGCCGCTATCAATAGCTTTTTGTACAATCGTTTTTTGTTTATCACTATAACCATTTAAATCTGCTGAAAATTTTTCACGTCTTCTACTTCTTTCATTATAACTTTCTCTTAAATAATCATCTTTTTGTGTTCTATTTTCAACTTCTGTACCCAAATATTCTTTACTTTTTTCTATACTCCTATTTACACTTTCAAGTTGTCCCTTTAGTTCTTTAATTCTCTTTTTATCGTTTGCTTGTTCTTTAGCAAATTTTCCAAGTTCATCGAAGTTATCTATTCCTTCATCAGCACTTCTATCTAAGTCATTCCTTATCTTTTTATTGAGTGCATTGATTTCATCTTCTATATCTGCTTTTCTCTCATTTAATCTTTGATATTGTGTATATCTTCCTTCTCCTAAAGCTTCTTCTATTGTATCAGTACTTATATACCCATTCATTAAGTCTGCTTTAGTTTGATTTTTTATTTGATTTCTTTGTTTACTATTAAGCTTAACACCTTCATTTTCTCTGGCTGCTATTCTTTTTTCTACTTCTTTATCATAAACTTTTTGTTCATTTTGAGTTAAACCAGATATGTAATCTCTTACAGCTTCTTTATCTTTTAAACTATATTTATTTTTATATTTTACATTGTTATTTTTATCGTATCCTACAGGTATTTTTTCTTTATTTATAGCAGTTTTAACTACACCAGGTGTTTGCATTACAGCACTAGTTACAGCACCTTGTACAAATTGTCCTAGCAAATCTTCATCTTTTAATAATCTTTCAAAGGTAATAGGATTACCATTTTCATCTTTTTTATTTTTCATGTATGTTTGTTGCTTTGCCCATGCATCTATTATTCCTGTAGCAACATTTTCAAAACCTTCACCAACAGATTTAATGCCCATTTCAGTAAAATTCTTTACTAATTGATTACTTATCTTTTGAGTTAACGCAGTTGCTATTCTATCATCTAATTTCCCTATACCACTACTTAATCCTGTTGCTTGTACTGAATTACCATAACCACCTACAAGCATATTTACTAATGCTGATGATACTCCACTAATAGCACCATACATAGCTGCTTGTTCATTTGTTGCACCGTTTCTGTAAGCTTCTCCCATAGAACGACCTGCGGTACTTGTTCCACTCATTCCTGTTGTTAATGCTGTGATACCTTTAACACCCATTCCTGTTCCTGATGCGGCTCCACCTGTTGCAACATTAAGTCCTATTCCTCCCGCTATTTTGGAGATGTTATCTGTTTTATTTCCTGATATAGACCATCCTGAATTATCTATTATTTCTCTTGACGGTGCAAATGCTTCATCATATAGATTCTTTTGATATTCCTTTCTTAAATCATTAGCAAAACTTTTATTACCCGTTGCTTCAACCACATTTGCAATTCCATAACCTATTAAGTCTCCTATACCTTCAGTTATATTTAAAGCCCCATTAGCAAATCCAGTTGTTACGTCTCCAACCGTTCCTAATATAGTTTTTGTAATATCCCCAACATCATAACCATCTGAAAAAGCTCCGGCATCAAACCAACTGTTCTTTTTTTTCTTTTTTTTGGTTGTTGTTTTTACTGGAGCTACGTAATAATCTTCCCCGGTTATTTGTTTATAAAAGTTTGGCTGATTATTATTAACTTCACCATTTACTATTTGGTCATATAAGCTAGCCATATTATGCCTCCTTACTGTAATCCATAAGCTTTAAGTAAACTTGCTACATCTTTTTTACTTATTGTTTTTGATTGATACGCATTATTAATTGTATTAACTATTTGGCTTTCAGTTAATCCTTTTGTTGTATTTAATGCTGATTTAACATACCATTTTTGTGCTTTAGATGATGATAAATTTGGTGAGTATGTTGATTTATATGTTTTTGATTCTGTTTCCTGATCTTTACTAATACTTGCTGATTGTTCAGCATCTTTCTGCCTTTGATAAGCAAGTTGTTGTCTTTGAAGCGACATTTGTGCATTAAACTGTCTTTGTTGTTCAGCTAGAGCATTTTCTGTATTAATCTGGTCAAGAACATTTTTCCATCTAGCATAGTACCTATCTTCTGTTTCATTTTGTGCTTTTAACTGTTCTTGTAATAATCCATTTTTATATTGGAATCCTTGAAGCGATAAAGACAACCTTGTTTGTAGTGTATTGTATGCTATCTCCGCAAGTGCTGAATTATTTGCTAGCTGAGCATCCTTAATTGCGTTATCATAATCAACTATTGCCCTTGTATAAGTCTCCCTAGCAGTTGATATTCTATTTTGATATGTGTTATACATACTTACTTGGCTTGATTCAGAATAACCTGTATCACTCATTCCTTGATTAGCAAGTACTTCCGCATTGGCTCCATATCTATTACTTTGCTTTTGCCAATCTGCATATGCTCCTTTTTGCTCTTTTAAATAATCTTTTTTAGTATAGTCTTTTTGTTGATCTATTTTTTCAATAGCAAAATCAGTATTAGCCTGTTGTAATTCTTGCTGCTTAGTCCCGTAGTCTTCAGCTGCTTTTATTTGGTCATTATAGTATTTATCACTACTATTTATCATGTTATTATACATATTATTGACGTTATTTAGTGCTGCTTGTTTTTCATTGTTTACTTCTTGAAAACGTCTATCATTGTAATCTACAGCCATCTTTTACCTCCTTACCTCTTAACATAACTTCCTATATAAGCTTCTAATGTACTTGAATAAATACTAAATGGTTTATTAGAAGTAAATTTTAGTTGTATGCTTTTCCATTTTTTCTTTTTTATTCTTGGTACAACATAACCTTTTGTATTTAAATATGTTTTTATTAAATTAAATTCTTTATTGTCTGTTTTTGCATAAATACTAATTTCACTACCTGTCATATCAACTGTGCATCCCTTTTTGTTTGTTGTTTTTTGATATGCAGGATAACCAAATTCATCTTGAATAGTAGTCCAATATGAAACGATGTTAGAGTCTGTTTTTGTTAAAGTATAAATTTTATTATTCATGCATAAAAAAAGCTCATTGCCATCTACTAATGCATGAGTTATTTTTTCGTCAAATTCCCAATAAAACCATTCATACTCTAAATGATTATTTACACTATTGTAAACTCTACTATCTGCAAGATATATTTTATTCCCTATTACTGTTAGTAAATATCCTTGCCATTCAACTAAAATCATATTCTTATAGTCTTCTTCATTTAATAATTTACTATCAACATACGTACTTCTATGTGTTATAACCTGTTCTGTAGTAACATCTCCACTAATTGCTTCAAGACCATTCAAACTATAAAAACAGATCGTATCATTGAAGTTAATTCCTTTTGCTACACATCCTGTTGATATAGATGAATGAGTAGAAGGATAAATTTTTCCATAATCACTATCTATAGTAGGGTTATGGTAAAAAATAGTGGTGTTTGTTTGGCTAGGTTCTTTCATAACCCATAAAGCATTATTTCCTGCCACTAATGACATTATTTTGCTATCATCTACACCTTCATCATAATAATCTAAATCACTTACATAAGTAGGATCATTTAAACTACAATGATATAAAACATTTGGATAATCACTATTCCCACTAAAGAATACTCTATTATCAAATAATTCTATTAAATTACAGTTTTCTATTCTTTTCCTATATCCTTGTACTTTCTTTTGAAATTCTATTATTACATTGTCTTGACCATCGGTTAATGGTTCACTTGGTGCTGTATCAAATGTGACTTTTCCTGTACTATAATCCGGAGTGAATCCTTCAGTTATTTCTTCAAAGTCTATTCCATTTCTAATAAACACTTTTACTTCAGAATCTACATCAAAACTATCAACATCTAATGCATACTCTAAAGATTCACCATCTGAGCAAAATGAATTTTTTCTACGGTCAGATAATAAGTTAACATCTTCGTATATTGTCCCACCACCAGATGGGCTTCTACTAATTGTAGTAGTTGGTATGTAACCTTCAACTTCTTTTACTTCGTTGCCATCATATACTAAATATTTATTTCCATCTAAAATATACAAATTTTTTTTATATACAAAATAATTGCTTTTGTGTTCATTCATAGTAGAATAGATAATTCTATCATCTTCATATAAATCAGTCCCAGAATGTACCATTAAATGTTTAATATCATTATATGTATAAAAAAACATTCCATATATTTCATTATCAAAATTTTTCTTTTCTTCTATATCAGGTCTTGTTTCAATACATCTGCCACCCTCTTTGCTGTAATTTTTCCACATATTTAAAGCATCTGGGCTTCTATACAAAGCTACTTCATCGCCTCTAGATGAAAAATCAACTCCTGTAAAAGCATGATAATTTCTAGCTATTAGTGTTCCAGGTAATGACTGGCTTGCCATTAATCAATTCCTCCATCTATATACACTATGCCTGTTCCTAATCTTCCATCTAACATTGAAAGCATTTCTTTATATCTTCTTGCATAAACTTCTCCATATTGGCTAGAAACATCACTTTTTAAAAGGTCAGCAGCAACACCATAAGGCATTATTTCAAGTACATCGTTTGAAAGTTCAAAGATATAATCATCTTCAGTATCGGCATCTATATGATTTGGATATTTATAATAGTAAATTTTTGCTATACCATCTTCATTAAAAGTAACTTCATTTAAGATAATATTTGTATCAACACCTGTAACTTTTTCTAACTGATATATATTTTTGTCTATATCAGCAAGTAATATTGTCTGTCCCTCAGATACTTCGAGTTGTTTAATAGCAGGTATTTTTTTATATCTAATTAATTCATTCTGAATTTGATTTATAACACTATTCATTTTCAAAGCTAAATCTTCATCTTCTGTTAAATCTTCAGCTTCATCGTTATATTCTTCTATTAAAGAATATACTTTTTGTTTCATCTCTTCTAAGGTCATAAAATCACTCCTTTACTGGATTTATATCTGTATTGTCTTTGTATATGTCTTTTATTTCTTTTATCTCTTCTTCTAAGTCCCTAAGTTTATAAACTTTTACGTTTGGAATTATATATCCCTCTAACTCACTCCAAAGTAAAACCGTGCCTTCTTTTAATTTTTGTGTTAATTCGCTATGCTCTTTTGATTCAATCCCATCATATTCACTTTTTCTATCAATAATAGTTTTAAGTGTTAAATTTTGAAGTGTTTGTTTCACTTCTCCGTTATCTGTTTTTTCATTGAAAGTTGTATCCTTTGTTATAGTCCTTCCGTAAAATTGTTTTAAGCTTGGCTTAATTGTAAATAATTCGTTGTTCATTATAATCCTCCTCTAGGTCGTGTTCATAGGATTTGCACCTATATTTTCTCTTTTAAACACGATAAAAAAGGGAGCTGTTAAGCCCCCTTAAAAATTACATAGCTGTTTTAAGCACGTATATTTCCTCAGGTCTAACAATTTTAGCACCGAATACATATAGACCTTTAACTGCATCTGTGAATGCATCTTCTGGTCTATAGTGTTCAACTTTATCAATTTGTTCTGCGAATGCAATAGCTTTATCAGTTCTTAAAATATTATAGTAAACGTTGTCAGCAGAGCCACTACCAGTTTTACCAGTTGGTAAGTTGTTTTCAATACATACATAAGCGTTATTGATTTTACCAACAGCACCTTTTTTAAGAATTTCAGGGTTATTTGTAGATAACTCTGTTAAACTCATTCTATAAGTAGAGAATACTTTTGGTGCTACTTCAAAATAGAACATATCAGATACTTTACAGTTGTGAGAATAAAGTGTTGCAAAGCCATCTTCAACACTCTCCATTGCATTAGCTTTAGTTAAAGTGATAACACTAGAACTTGTAGAGATAGTTGGAGTATCAGCTTCTACATCTTCTTTAACTACGGCAGCAACATATTTATCGCCCTCTTCAGCAAGACCTTTACCAGCTTCATCTGTTAATGCTTCCATTAATCCTGGAACAGATTGAGCTTTTACAATATCTTCTACTTCAAAGTTAAAATATCTGTATTGATCTAGCTTTAATAGTTGAGAACTATCTGTTGCACTCTCACGTGTAATAGCTGTACCTGGTACGTAAGTTCTAATAGTTGGACGGTTTACTGATAATATTTTTACTTCTTTTGCATTTTTAGAATCTTTTTCATATTGGAAGTTACAATGGTTTCTTAATGAAGTTATTTTATTTAAACTTCTTAAAATTGATTTAGACCAAATTGTTTGCTGGAAATGTGCTATACCATTTGCTACTGGCATTAAAATCATTCCTTTCCCATAGATAGGAAATTAAAACTAGGCTCTACCAGTCATAGATTTTCTTACAGCTTCCCATACTTCTGGATTATCTAGGTCTTCATCTGTTAACCTATCAATCTCTTCTGGGCTGTAATAATCTTTCACTTTTGCAGTTGCCCCTTGTTTCATACTTCCCATCTTCTTAACCTCTTTTTTAGGCTTAAATTTCAAGAACATTTCATATTGTTCTTTAAGAGATAGGTCAGA
>AUXO012403475.1_pt1 | contig 18080 bp, 15 predicted proteins | sample 768731 | NCBI WGS metagenome assembly AUXO01 (sample SAMN02715735, study PRJNA202380) | gut metagenome | biome: sheep rumen | host: Ovis aries | place: New Zealand: Palmerston North
TATGGTCGTGGACGTATCGTAGGTGACTACAGAAGAGTTGCTCTTTACGGTATCGATCAGATCATCGCTTGGAAAGAAGAAGATAAGAAGAACATCGGCTGCGGCGTTATGACAGATGATGTTATCCGTTTAAGAGAAGAAGTTGCTGATCAGATTAAGGCACTTAAGAAGATGAAAGTTATGGCTCAGTCATACGGTTTCGATATTTCTAAGCCAGCTACAACAGCTAAGGAAGCTGTTCAGTGGTTATACTTCGGATACCTTGCAGCTATCAAGACACAGAACGGTGCTGCTATGTCAGTTGGTCGTGTATCAACATTCCTTGATATCTACTTCGAGAGAGATCTTAAGAAGGGTATTATCACAGAGGAACAGGCACAGGAGATCATCGATCACTTCGTAATGAAGCTTCGTATGGTTAAGTTCGCTCGTATTGAGTCATACAACCAGTTATTCTCAGGAGACCCAGTTTGGGCAACACTTGAAGTTGGTGGTATCGGATCAGACGGACGTTCACATGTAACAAAGAACGATTATCGTTTCTTACATACACTTGAGAACATGGGACCAGCTCCAGAACCAAACCTTACAGTTCTTTACTCATCAAAGTTACAGGATAACTTCAAGAGATATGCCGCTAAGATTTCAGTTCTTACATCTTCAATCCAGTATGAGAACGATGACGTTATGAAGCCAATCTGGGGCGATGATTACTCAATCTGCTGCTGCGTATCTGCAACACAGACAGGTAAGGAACTTCAGTTCTTCGGCGCTCGTGCTAACCTTGCTAAGGCTCTTCTTTATGCTATCAACGGTGGTAAAGATGAGAACCCTAAGTTCGCTGATAAGGAAACAGGTGCTCCACTTCAGTGCGGTCCTGCTTATGCTCCTATCACATCAGAATATCTTGATTATGATGAAGTAATTGAAAAATATAAGAAGATGCTTGACTGGATCGCTGACATCTATGTTAACATCCTTGACTTAATCCACTACATGCATGATAAGTACTTCTATGAAGCTGCAGAGATGGCACTCATCGATACAGATGCCAGACGTACATTTGCTACAGGTATCGCTGGTTTCTCACACGTTATCGATTCACTTTCAGCTATTAAGTATGCTAAGGTTAAGGTAATCCGTGACGAGAAGACAGGTCTTGCTACAGACTTCGAAGTTGAAGGCGATTTCCCTAAGTATGGTAACGACGATGACAGAGCTGACGAGATCGGTGTATGGCTCCTTCATGAGTTCATCACAGATGTTAAGAAGAGACATACATATCGTAATGCAGAGCCTACAACATCACTTCTTACAATTACATCTAACGTAGTATATGGTAAGTTCACAGGTAACCTTCCTGATGGAAGACGTGCTTGGACGCCATTTGCTCCAGGTGCTAACCCATCATACGGTGCTGAGACAAGCGGACTTCTTGCTTCACTTAACTCAGTAGCTAAGATCCCATACAAGTGGGCTCTCGATGGTATCTCAAATACTCAGTCAATGAACCCAGGCGCTCTTGGACATTCAGATGAAGAGAAGGTTTCTAACCTTGTAAGCGCTATGGACGGATACTTCGATCAGGGTGCACATCACCTTAACGTAAATGTATTCGGTAGAGAAATGCTTCTTGACGCTCAGGCTCATCCAGAGAAGCCAGAGTATGCTAACTTCACAATCCGTGTTTCTGGTTACGCTGTTAAGTTCATCAGCCTTACAAAGGAACAGCAGGATGACGTTATCTCAAGAACATTCCACGACAGACTTTAATCAGCGTGCTGATTAATGGTTCAGTAGATTAGATTTATATTACAGCCCTGTAAGGATACTCCTCACAGGGCTGTTTTTGAAAAAGAAATTATTTACCCCCAAGGAGGTAGTTATGGCAGAAGAAAAGATTACAGGAATTATAAATGATACAGAAAGCTTTGGAGCTGTTGATGGACCTGGTATCAGATTCATCGTATTTATGCAGGGGTGCCATATGAGATGCCGCTATTGCCATAATCCAGAAACCTGGGCACTTACAGGCGGTACAGAAAGAACACCAGAAGATGTTCTGAAGCAGGCACTTAGATATAAAACATATTGGAAAAATGGTGGCGGAATCACAGTAAGTGGTGGTGAGGCCCTTGTACAGATAGATTTTGTAACAAAACTTTTCCAGCTTTGTAAAGAACAGGGAATCAACACCTGTCTTGATACATCTGGAAATCCATTTACAAGAGAAGAGCCATTCTTTAGTAAGTTTAAAGAACTTATGAAAGTTACAGACCTTGTAATGCTTGATATTAAACAGATCGATAACTGCAAGCATAAAGAACTAACAGGATGGACTAATGAAAACATCCTAGACATGGCAAGATATATGTCAGATAATGGAATACGTATGTGGATAAGACATGTTCTTGTTCCAGGAATCACAACTAATGAAGAAGACTTAAAGAAACTTGCAGATTTTATAAGTACACTTAAAACAGTAGACAAAGTTGAAGTTTTACCTTATCATTCATTAGGTATACCAAAATATGATAAACTTGGTATAGAGTACTCACTTAGAGATACAGAAGCACCATCAGATGAAGAGATTGATCTGGCAGAATCAATTCTTGGTATTAAGAAAGCGTAGGGTTTATGGGACTACTTATTTTTATAATTATTTGGTACGCTCTTGTAGGAAAGAACAGTCCAAAATTTTATAGATTCTTTCATTCAGGTGTAAAGGGTATATTCTCCGTCTTCAGAGGTTGTGGAACAATCTTTGGAGTTATGATACTTGTGGGCCTTTTATCCAGTAGTACAACATTTATCGGAGCGGGCTTTGTTATCGGAGTCATATTACTTATCCTTTCAGGTATAAATAAGAATAAAGATAAGAAAAAGATTTACAATACGGCTGAAAAAAATATCAATGCAGATGATTATAAATTGCCTGAATCAGTTAAGAAGAGAATTAAGATCATTAAAGAGTTCGACTCAAAATATGAGCTTAATCTTACAGAAGATCAGATGTCGAGAATAGCTGAAGCATCTTATTATTCACCTTCCTGGAAGAAGGAAGTATTTGATATGAATAAGTCTTATCATGTTACAAATGAGTGGATAAAAACAGATAATTCATGGCTAAGGGCATATCTTAGCGCATTTACAGTTATGCAGATCTCTTCGGATTTTGAAATGCAAAAGCAGATAGTGGAAGATACCGTAAAAGAAATTCTTATGACGGTGAGACCAAGAGATTTCGTTTCGATAGATGCCTGTGTTGATGCAATAAATAGAAAATATTATACATTGCTGGATGAACCTAAATTCATGTGTCTCATCAGATTTATGGAAAAGAGAGGTTATACGGTTGTACTTCCAAATGGTGCAAAGAAGATGAAAGTGGAAGATATAGATCTTAAGAACTTAGAAAAGCTTTATGATCAGATGGATGCAGCAGATTTAAAGACTGATGCAAAGAATAATAATCAGTACTACCATAATAATGAAGAAGATAATGACAGAGGAATGACTCCAGGATTCTAATAAAAAAGGCGCCTTTTGATGAGGCGCCTTTTTTATGGGTATAACCAAAATGCTGTATGTTTTTTTTACTGAGCCATTGATGGATCAAACATGCTTAATCTACGAATGTGTCTTTCGTCATTTGAAAATGGAGTATCTATAAAGTTATCAACGATAAGATTTGCAAGTCCTGGTCCAATGATTCTTCCACCCATGCAAAGGACATTTGCGTTATTATGTTCCTTTGTTGCTGCTGCTGAGAAAGCATCGTGGCAAAGAGCTGCGCGGATGCCTTCAACTTTATTAGCTGCCATAGACATTCCGAGACCTGTACCACAGATAAGAATACCCAGATCTGCTTCCTTAGAAACAACTGCAGAAGTAACTTCTTTTGCGTATGTAGGATAATCTACAGAAGATGTGTCATTACATCCAAAATCGATAAATTCGATTCCTCTTTCTTTTAAATGTTTAAGAACTTCAAGCTTAAGTTCATATCCACCATGATCACAACCAATTGCGATTTTCATTTTTGTTTCCTCCAAAATAATGTGTAAAAATAAATATATATAAATAGCATATAGAAATAATATAGGCTATCTATTAATGATGTAAGAATAAAATGTGAAATGATAATTAAACAAGAATAACTTTATGACCTGCAGACTTAATAAGTCTATTCATTATGGCACCGCCGAAATCATCTCTGTTAAATCCTTCACTATAAATGAAATCAGCATTTATAGCATCACATTCTCTAAGAGCAGCATAAAGTCTGGAAGCCACCGTAGTTCCGTCACCTTTTTCTCCAAGAAGAATGATATTGTTACATTTATAAAAAGACATTTTATCTTTTGTAGTAAGAACAGCGACTTTAAAGCCTTCTTTAGTTTTTTCCTCAACAAGAGAGTTGATCTTATTTATTACTTCATCAGTAACAATAGATTCGTTCTTTTCTGATTCTACTATAAAAAGCTGTCCATGAGGAGCGTAGTGGGTATATTTCATACCAGGTGCTTTTGGATGAAGATTCTTATCAGGTGAAATAAGTGCTTTATCAATTTCAACTTCACCTATTATAGATTCAAGCATCTTTTTGGTTATAAAACCAGGACGGCAAATAGTAGGAATATCACTTGTCATATCAACAATAGTTGATTCAATCCCGATTCCAACAGGACCTCCATCAAGGATCATATCGATCTTTCCGTTTAAATCTTCAATAACGTGTTCCGCTGTTGAAGGAGAAGGACGACCTGATGTATTGGCAGATGGTGCAGCGATATAAACGCCGCTTTCCCTTATAAGTCTTGCTGCATCAGGATGAGAAGGCATTCTGATGGCAACGGTATTTAATCCACCGGTAGTTTCTTTTGGAACCAGTTCCTTCTTATTAAAAATAAGTGTCATTGGACCAGGCCAAAAAGCTTCCATAAGAGCCTCTGCTTTAGGAGATACATTTTCGGCAAGCTTATAAACATCCTTTATATCAGCTATGTGGACAATTAATGGGTTGTCACTTGGACGTCCCTTAGCTTTATAAATATCCATAGATGCTTCGGGACGAAGGGCATCTCCGCCAAGACCATAGACAGTTTCAGTTGGAAATGCAACAAGGCCGCCTTTTTTTAATATTTCGCTGGCTACTGAAATAGCATCTTCTTCATTGGTTTTTTTAATGATAGTTTCCATTAGATTTATCTCTTTTAAAATATAATTTACAAAACACTCTAATAGGTATAACATTAAATTAATTGCAAATCAAGGATTTATAAGGGGTTTTTGGAAATTTTGGTTGACACAGGACAGTGTGTATTGTTATAATCGGAATGTAATAAGTTGTAACAATTTTGTAATAAATAACGACCAGATTTAAAAAAATCTTAACATAATACTATATCTTGAGGTCAGATTTTTTAGGAGGACAAATAATGTATAAGCCATCAAAGAAGCTTATAACAGTAGGAATCGCTACTATGTTCTTAGTATCATCAGTAGCAGTTAATGCAGGACAAAGGTATGATTCTTCAAACGTGGGAATTTCATCAAAGGTAGATGAGTATTTAGAAGAAGGTAATTCAGCTTCTGGACTTACAGAGAAAACAGGTGTTGTAACAGAAGCTAATTCAGTAACATATAATCCTAATACAGCTAATATCACTAATGCACTTAAAGCTGTTAAAGGCGGTGCAGTTTTTGATAACAAGAAAGATACTAATAAGGTTAAATATCCTCAGTTTGAGAACAGAGCCATAGTTACAGTATCAGGAACACTTAATATCAGAGCTGAGGCAAGTGCTGATTCAGATATAATAGGTACAGTTCCAACAGGTGGTATACTTTATATAGAAGAAAAGGGTGCAGAATGGACTCTTATTTCATCTGGAGACTGTTATGGATATGTAAAGAATGAATATATCGCATTTGGTGATGCAGCAGGTGACTGGGCATCGGCAAATGGTTTATCTAAAGTTGCAAGAATAAATACTACAACCCTTAATGTAAGAACAGAAGCAAATGAAAATGCAGATTGCATCACCATGGTTGCTGAGGGTGAAGAATATGATCTGGTTAATAGTTCAAACGGCTGGACATGCATTTTAATAAATGGACAGAATGGATATGTTAAATCAGATTACGTAGATATTAGATTTAAAGTAGAATATGCATCATCAAAACAGAGCGAAAGTACAGAAGAGAGCACATCATCATCTGAAGAAAGCTCAGCTGAAGATAGTTCATATTCAGAAAGCTCATATTCAGAAAGTTCATCTAGCAGTTCATCATATGATGACGATGATGACGATGATTATTCAAGTTCATCATCATCTGAAAGCAGCAGCTCTCAGTCAACAGTTTCTGTAACAAACGATGGTATTTCATCAACAAAACAGGCGCTTGTAAATTATGCTCTTCAGTTTGTTGGTAATCCATATGTATATGGTGGTGAAAGCCTTACAAATGGAACAGACTGCTCAGGATTTACAATGCTTGTATATAGAGAGTTTGGAATTTCTATTCCACACGGTGCTACAAGCCAGTCATATTATGGAACACCTATTTCAGTAGATGATGTAGAACCAGGAGATCTCCTTTTCTATACAGATGATGAAGGTGGATATGGTCATGTAACTATGTATATTGGTAATGGCCAGGTTGTTCATGCAAGTACTCCAAGTACAGGAATCATAATCTCATCTATGGATTATAGAACACCTGCTGCAGCTAGAAGACTTATGGACTAATTAAATAATGAAGTGTTTTGCTCCCCGATCCTTATCTCCTTCGTAAGGTCGGGGAGTTTTTTATTCATTTACCAGGGGTTTTTATTTTGTGTAAAAGGGTGGATTTTTGCCTTTGTAAGTGTCACACGATTCCAAATTTGTAATTTTTGTGAAAATGGCATAAAATTATGCATAAATGGTTGATAGACATAAATGGTTGACAGTAAAGTTATCAACAATAAAAAGTGCCAAAATAGGGGTTATGAACATAATTATCTACATTATCAACATTTTTGGCGTTAACATAATAATGATTGTTGATAACTTTTATATTCAAAAAGTTTGTAGAATATAACAATTTGAACTATCCTCACAGGGGGAGAGCCGGAATAGTGCATAAAACATTGGTTTTTGAAGATGTATTTGTCTGACAAAAAATAAATAAATTATTTCATTGATTGAATATGGCGATTATGATATAATCATTATAACGTTAGAGATAGTCGAAGAAATTAATATTTATAAAGAAAAGGAGAATATATAGGGGTTCGGCTGTTTATAACTGATTTCGCGACAAAAGGAGTGAGTTATATGAATTATATAATCAGTGGGAAGAACATCGATGTAACAGAAGGTTTAAGAGAAGCAGTCTACGATAAGCTTGGAAGACTTGAAAAGTATTTTAATGAAGATACAAAAGTTCAGGTAACATTCTCAGTTGAAAAAGATAGACAGAAGATCGAAGTTACGATTCCGATGAAGGGTCACATCATCAGAGCAGAACAGGTTAGTGATGATATGTATGTATCGATCGATATGGTAGTTGAGATAATTGAACGTCAGGTTACAAGATATAAGAAGAAACTCGTTGATCAGAAACAGGATGTACAGTATTTTAAGAGTGATTTCCTCGAGGAAGAAGATGCTGCTGATGATGAGGTAAAGATTTATCGTAGTAAGAGATTCGCCGTTAAACCAATGTATCCAGAAGATGCATGCGTACAGATGGAGCTTCTTGGCCACAACTTCTATGTATTCAGAAATGCAGAGACAGATGAAGTCAATGTAGTTTACAAGAGAAAAGGCAATACATACGGACTTATAGAACCAGAGTTCTAAAAAATGTGATCGGTCACGAGGATCCGGGGTCATAGTTATACAATATGGCTCCGGGTTCTTTTTTTCATTTTTTAATCGATAAATATTTTTTAAATCATCTTAGTTTAAAAAAATGTTCTTGTCACAATGGGGTATCGAGTGTAAGATTAAATAGATATGAAAGAAACTAATCCTTTATATCTTCCTTTATATTTTTGTGAAGGTGTTTTGGATCTAAAAAAGGCGGAGGTTTAATTTTTTATGAAAAAGTGTAACATTTGCGGCGCTGATCTTGACGACAACGCTATCTTATGTAATGTGTGTGGTGCTCCACAGCTTGCTACAGATGTTCAGAATACAGCAAGCCAGGTTGAGAGCAGTGCGAACCAGTTTCAGAATCAGGCTGAAAGCAGCATGAATCAGTTTCAGAATCAGGCAGCATCCAGTATGAATCAGTTCCAGAATCAGGCAACATCCAGCATGAATCAGTTCCAGAACAATGCAAACTCATTCCAGAGTGGTGCAGATTCATTCCAGGGTGGTTCAAATCAGTTCCAGAGTCAGGTTAATCCATTTATGACAGGAAACCAGATGCCAGGAGCAATGACACCTGGGGCAGTTGATCCATATGGAAATCCAACACAGTCAAATTTTCCAAGACCTACTCAGTCATACTCACCTGAACCAAGTAAAAGTGGTTCAAAAAAGATAATCCCTATTTTAATCATTGCAGCAGTTGTCTTAGTTCTTGCAGTTGTAGGACTAAAGTTCTTTGGCGGTGGAGGAGCACTTAATAAGTCTGTTGAGAATTATTATAAGGCTTTAGGCGATTTAGATGGAAAAGCATTCTTTAATGCCGCGTTCCCTGAAGAAGTTGTTGATGCACTTGATGAGCAGATAAAGAGCTATGGTTCAATGCTGGACACAAAGGATGTTTATGATTATGCTGTAAAATATATTATGTCAACTCTTGGAAAGAATGGAACAGAGAAGACTCAGTATAAAGACATTAAGATTAAGAATAAAAAATATGCTGATAAAGACGATCTTGAGGATTTCTCAGATGAATTAAATCAGGCATTCTCTACAAACATTAAAGTAACAGCAGCTCAGAAATTTGATGTAACATATAAATATTCAACAGATGGAAGCACATGGCTTGATGGTGAGGATGAAGCTGTTGCTTATAAAGTTGGTGGAAAATGGTATGTTATTAGTGGATTATTCTAAGAATAATATAAGATTTTTGGTAAAATAGTAAAAATGACTAAAATCCATGGCGTTATATTTGTAATGCCGTGGATTTTTTTTCTTGCTAGTACTTGAAAGTAATGCTATATTTATACGAGTAGCATGGCGTTATTAGAACCTTGCGAGTTTTTTTAAATCGAAGATTTAAAATAAGAAATTTATATAAATTTTCTGGAGGAATAAATAAATGGGTCTTGCTGAAAAAATATTTGGCTCACATAGTGATCGAGAATTAAAAAAGATCGAGCCAATTGCAAGAAAAATCGAAGCCCTGGATGAAGAGATGCAGGCGCTTACAGATGAAGAGCTTAAAGCAAAAACTGTAGAATTTAAAAAGAGACTGGAAGATGGGGAAACACTTGATGATATATTAGTAGAGGCTTTCGCTGTTGTAAGAGAAGCTGATTACAGAGTGCTTCATATGAAGCCATTCCATGTTCAGATAGTGGGTGGTATCATTCTCCATCAGGGACGTATATCAGAAATGAGAACTGGTGAAGGTAAGACACTTGTGTCAACACTTCCAGCTTATCTTAATGCCCTTGAAGGAAAGGGTGTACATATCGTTACTGTAAATGACTATCTTGCTAAGCGTGATGCTGAGTGGATGGGACAGGTTCATAGATTCCTTGGTCTTACAGTAGGTGTTATCCTTAATCAGGATAAAAATGAAGAAAGAAGAGAAGCTTATAATTGTGATATTACATATATTACTAATAATGAGCTTGGTTTCGATTACCTTAGAGATAACATGGTAATCTATAAAGAACAGTTAGTTCAGAGAGGACTTCATTATTGTATCATAGACGAAGTTGACTCCGTTCTTATAGATGAAGCTAGAACTCCTCTTATCATTTCAGGCCAGAGTGGTAAGTCAACTGACATTTATAAGATGTGTGATTATCTTGCGCGTCGTATGAAGAGAGGTACAGCTTCAACAGAAATCTCAAAGATTGATGCCATCATGGGAACAGAAATTGAAGAAGATGGTGATTATCTTGTAAATGAGAAAGATAAGTATGTTGTATTTACTGCTCAGGGTGTTAAGGAGATAGAGCATTTCTTCCATATTAAGAACTTAGCAGATCCAGAAAATCTGGATATTCAGCATACAATGCTTCAGTCATTAAAGGCTCACGCACTTATGCATAAAGATCAGGATTACGTTGTAAAAGACGATGAAGTTCTTATCGTTGATGAATTTACTGGTCGTATCATGCCTGGACGTAGATTTAATGATGGTCTTCATCAGGCTATTGAAGCTAAGGAAGGTGTTAAGGTTAAGAGAGAAAGTAAGACTCTTGCAACTATCACATTCCAGAACTTCTTTAACAAATATGATAAGAAGGCTGGTATGACAGGTACAGCTCAGACTGAAGAAGATGAGTTCCGTGAGATCTATGGAATGGATGTTGTTGTAGTTCCTACAAATAATCCAGTTCAGAGAATAGATTATGACGATGCTATTTATAAGACAAAGAAAGAAAAGATGAAGGCTATCGTAGAAGACGTTGCTGCTACTTATAAGACTGGTCAGCCGGTTCTTGTTGGTACTATTAACATCGATTCATCAGAAGAATTAAGTGCTCTTCTTCAGAAGAAGGGTATTCCTCATAAAGTACTTAATGCTAAATATCATGAACTTGAAGCTGAAATCATCAAGGATGCAGGCCAGATCGGAAAAGTAACTATTGCTACTAACATGGCTGGTCGTGGTACTGATATCAAGCTTGGAGATGGAGTTAAGGAACTTGGCGGACTTAAGGTTATAGGTACAGAACGTCATGAATCAAGACGTATTGATAATCAGCTCCGTGGTCGTTCTGGACGTCAGGGCGATCCAGGTGAATCAAAGTTCTATCTTTCACTTGAAGACAATCTTATGAGACTTTTCGGTTCAGAAAGAATCATGGGAATTTATGATGCATTAAGAATTCCGGAAGGTGAAGAGATTCAGCATAAGACAATCACAAGCTTCGTTGAGAAAGCTCAAAAGAAGATTGAGGCAAACAACTTTGCAGTACGTAAGAGTCTTCTTTCTTACGACCAGGTAAATAATGATCAGCGTGAAGTTATCTATGCTGAGCGTCGTAAGGTTCTTGATGGAGAGAACATGCGTGGAGTAGTTCTTAGCTATGTTAAGGATACAGTAGAATCTTATGTGGATAGAGTAGCAAGTAAGGAAGTTCCTGCTGATGAGTGGAATCTTCAGGAATTAAATGATACTCTTCGTCCTATTGTTCCATTGGAACATATTTCACTTACTGAGGAAGAATTAAAGAAGGCAGATGTGGATGGATTTAAGGCACGTCTTTTAGATGAAGCTGAGAAGCTCTATGAAGCAAAGGAAGCTGAATTCCCTAATCCTGAAACAATGCGTGAACTTGAAAGAGTTATCCTTCTCAAGGTTGTTGACCGTAAGTGGATGGATAATATAGATGATATGGATCAGCTCCGTCAGGGTATCGGACTTCAGGCTTATGGTTCAAGAGATCCAGTAGTTGAATATAGAATGAAGGGCTTTGAAATGTTCCAGGATATGAACAGAGCCATTCAGGAAGATACAGCAAGACTTATACTTCATGTAAGAATTGAAGAGAAGGTTGAACGTGAGCAGGTTGCCAAGGAAACAGGAACCAATAAGGATGATACCGTTAAGAAGGATCCTGTTAAGAGAAAAGCTAAAAAGATAGGCAGAAATGATCCATGTCCATGTGGATCAGGTCTTAAATATAAGAACTGTTGCGGAAAAAATCTCCAGTAATCAGGAGAAAGTTAGGAGTTTTTTAGAATGCTTGAACTTGACGAATATAAATTTCGTTATGGTGAATACAAAGGCCCTCTCGAAGAGATGAAACAAAATCTCGATGTAGTGGGTAAACAAAAAAGAGTAGATGAACTTGAAGAGGCTATGCAGGCTCAGGGATTCTGGGATGATATCGAGAATAGCGGCAAAGTCATGAAGGAAGTTAAGAATCTTAAGACAACTATTGAGGACTTTAAGAAGATTAACTCTGAATATGAAGATATTGGCGCTATGCTTGAAATGGCTGAGGAAGAAAATGATGATGATCTTACTGTGGAAGCAGGAGAAATGCTTGATAATTTTGTAAGGGAATTTGAAACATTTAAGATTGAAACACTTCTTTCCGGTGAGTTCGATACTAATAACGCAGTTGTTACTCTTCATGCCGGTGCTGGTGGAACTGAAAGTTGTGACTGGTGCAGTATGCTTTTCCGTATGTATACAAGATGGGCAGATAAGCACAAGTTTACGGTTGAGGTTTTAGATCAGCTGGATGGTGATGAAGCAGGAATAAAAGCAGTTACATTTCAGGTAAATGGATATCATGCTTATGGTTACTTAAAAGCAGAAAAGGGCGTTCATAGACTTGTCCGTATATCTCCTTTTAATGCGGCCGGTAAGAGACAGACTTCATTTGTGTCTGTGGATATCATGCCTGAAATTGACGATAATATCGAGATTGAGGTTAATGATGCGGATCTTAGGATTGATACTTATAGATCCAGTGGTGCTGGTGGACAGCATATCAATAAGACTTCATCTGCGATAAGAATTACACATCTTCCAACTGGCATTGTGGTAACGTGTCAGAATGAAAGATCTCAGCATCAGAATAAGGATAAGGCTATGCAGATGTTAAAGTCTAAGCTTTATCTTCTTGAACAGCAAAAGAATGAGGAAAAGCTTTCTGATATCCGTGGTGAAGTTACGGATAACGGATTCGGCAATCAGATACGTTCTTATGTTCTCCAGCCATATACAATGGTTAAGGATCATAGAACAAGCTGTGAAGTTGGTGATGCTGGAAGGGTTCTGGATGGAGATATCGATCCATTTATCAATGCTTATCTTGGGTGGATCAATGCTGAAAAGAACAAAACAGAGTAACACGCATACATAGTGTATGTATTATTAAGAAATGAGAGGTGCTAAAGTGGTTAACGTTGCGATTCTTGGATATGGTACTGTAGGCTCAGGGGTATATGATGTAATAACAAGAAACAATTCCCATATAGGTAGACGCGCAGGTAAAGACATTAATGTTAAGTATGTTCTTGATCTTCGTGATTTCCCTGGAGACCCAGCTGAAAAGATTCTTGTGCATGATTTCGATACAATCTTAAATGATGACGATGTTGATATTGTAGTAGAAGTCATGGGTGGCGTTGAACCAGCTCATACATTTGTAAAGAATGCACTTCTTCGTGGTAAGAGTGTCTGCACATCAAATAAGGAAATGGTTGCCAAGTTTGGTGCAGAATTACTTGAGATTGCTAAAGAAAAGAATAGCAATTTCGTATTTGAAGCTTCTGTTGGTGGTGGTATTCCTGTTATCCGTTCAATTAATGAGTCACTTACTGTGGATCATTTTGATGAGATTTCAGGTATATTAAATGGAACAACAAATTACATCTTAACAAAGATGGATAAGGAAGGCCTTGCTTTTGATGCGGTACTTAAAGACGCTCAGGATAAGGGATATGCAGAAAGAAATCCGGAAGCTGATATCGAAGGATATGATGCTTGCCGTAAGATTGCAATCCTTGCTTCTCTTTGTTATGAGAAACAGGTTGATTTTGAAGACATTTATACAGAAGGTATTACAAAGATTTCAAGTGAAGATTTTGCTTATGCAAGAAAGCTTGGTTATTCCATCAAGCTTCTTGGTACTGCAAGAAAAATAGATGGTAAGGTATATGCCATGGTTGCTCCATTTATGCTAGATGAGGAGAATCCTCTTCATTCTGTAAGTGGTGTATTCAATGCTATCAAGATGCATGGCGATATGCTTGGAAATGTTATGCTCTATGGTAAAGGTGCAGGTAAGCATGCTACAGCTTCTGCTGTTGTTTCAGATGTTATTGACTGTGCCAGAAATCTTGGACATAATAAAATAGTTTACTGGAGTCCTGAAAAAAGAACTCTTGGTGATATAGATACGTTCACAACAAAATTCTTCGTACGTGTTAAGGGTGTAGTTGACAAGGCTGCTTTAGAGGAACAGTTTGGCGATGTTACTCTTGTCAGCGGTGTTGATAATGAGACAGCTTTTATCACAGAAGAAATCTCTGAAGCAAAATATAAGAAAGCAGCAGAGAATTTTGATGTAATCAACAAGATACGTATCAGCAAATAGGTTTTTACCTAGATCATAATTTTAAAAAGCTCTTCAAAATGGAAGAGAGAAGCAGGAGGAAATATGTTAGTAGTCAAGAAGTTTGGCGGAACATCGGTCGCAAATAAAGAGCGAATCTACAACGTGGCAAACAGATGTATCGAAGAATACAAAAAAGGAAATGATGTTGTTGTTGTTCTTTCAGCTATGGGCAAATATACCGATGAACTTATCGAGAAGGCACAAGATATAAACGAGAATCCACCTAAGAGAGAGATGGATATGCTCCTTACTATTGGTGAGCAGATGTCAGTTTCTCTTATGGCTATGGCTATGGCTAAGCTGGGTGTTCCAGCAGTTTCGCTTAACGGGTTTCAGGTTGCTATGCATACAACTTCTGTATATGGAAATGCAAGACTTAAGAGAATCGACTGTGAGAGAATAAAAAATGAACTTGAGCAGAGAAAGATCGTTATAGTTACAGGTTTCCAGGGAATCAATAAGTATGATGATTATACAACTCTTGGAAGAGGTGGATCTGATACAACTGCAGTAGCTCTTGCAGCTGCACTACACGCAGATAAGTGCGAAATTTACACAGACGTTGATGGCGTTTATACAGCTGATCCACGTAAGGTAAAAAGTGCTCGTAAGATAAATGAAATTACATATGATGAAATGCTTGAGCTCGCAACTCTTGGAGCAGGCGTTCTTCACAATCGTTCAGTCGAACTTGCTAAGAAATATGGCGTAGAACTTGTAGTTCGTTCAAGTCTTAATACAAATGAAGGAACAGTAGTTAAGGAGGGTAAAAAGATGGAAAAGATGATCGTTAGTGGTGTAGCTTCAGATTCAGATGCAGCTAGAGTAGCAGTAGTTGGACTTAAAGACGAGCCAGGTGTAGCTTTTAAGCTTTTTAACGCACTTGCTAAGAACAACATAAATGTTGATATGATCCTTCAGTCAGTTGGACGTCATGGAACAAAAGATATCTCATTTACATGCTCAAGTCTTGATGCAGATGATGCAGCAAGAATCATTAACGACAGCATGGAATTTGAATCTATAGATGTAAATAAAGAAGTATCAAAGGTTTCTATCGTTGGTGCAGGTATGCAGTCAAATGCAGGTGTTGCAGCAAAGATGTTCGAGGCGCTTTATGATGCAAACATCAATATCAGACAGATTTCAACATCTGAGATAAGAGTTACTGTTCTTATCGATGCTAAGAATACAGAGCGTGCTATGAATGCAATTCATGACAAGTTCGATCTTGGAGAAAACTAAGATAATTTTCAGTGAGGGGCCAGGAAATATTTTCTGGTCCTTTACTTTTTATTAATAGGAGGGGCATATGTCATCAATCAAAAGAACAGATTATATAAACTGGGATCAGTATTTTATGGGAATTGCCATGCTGTCGGCTGAAAGGAGCAAAGATCCTCATACTCAGGTAGGAGCCTGCATTGTTGGTGAAGATAATAGGATCCTCTCTGTTGGCTATAATGGAATGCCACAGGGATGTGAAGATGATGATATGCCATGGGGAAGAGATGGTTCTGCCCTTGACAGTAAATATATGTTTGTGTGTCATGCGGAACTTAATGCTATACTTAACTACAGAGGAAATGAATCTGTAAGAGGGGCTAAAGTATATGTTACTTTATTCCCTTGTAATGAATGTGCAAAAGCTTTGATCCAGGCAGGGATTAAGGAAGTGATATATATTTCAGATAAATATGCCAGCTCAGAATCTACAATGGCTTCAAAGAAAATGTTTGATATGACCGGAGTTAAATATAGACAGTTTAAGCCGGTGGGTAAAAAAATAGAGATTAATCTGTAGATTCAAAATAATAATAGAGGATTTTTATTGCAGGAATAAAAATGGGAATAATTGTAAAAGAAACAAATAACGAAAAAGAAACATTTGAATTTGCAAAAGAACTTTCTTCAAAAGCATTAGCAGGAGAGGTTTACTGTCTTGATGGAGACTTAGGAGTCGGAAAGACAGTATTTGCTCAGGGCTTTGGAAGAGGACTTGGAATAGATGAACCAATAGTCAGTCCAACATTTACTATTATGAAAGAGTATCATGAGGGAAGACTTCCGTTGTATCATTTTGATGTTTATAGAATTGATTCAGAAGATGATATGGAAGAGATTGGCTATTTCGATATAATAGATAATGCTGAAGGTGTTACACTTATTGAGTGGTCAGAGCTTATAAAGAGTATAATACCTAAAGATAGAATTAAAGTTACAATAAAAAAAGATCTTACAAAGGGTTTTGATTATAGAAGAATCGAAGTTGTAAGAGAGGATTAGAGGTTAGAGATGAATATTCTTGGAATAGACAGCTCAGGTAATACTGCATCAGTTGCATATATTACAGACGGAGTTGTTAAAGCTGAATTTAATATCAATAATAAAAAGACTCATTCAGAGACACTGCTGCCTATGATAGATACTATAATGAAGGCTGCAGGTGTTGATATGTCAGAAATTGATGCAATAGCTGTGGCAGCGGGACCGGGTTCATTTACAGGACTAAGGATTGGAGCTTCTACGGTTAAGGGGCTGGGACTTGCTTTAGAAAAAGAGGTGATCCCTGTTCCAACACTTCATGGACTTGCTTTCAATGTGTCATTTGCAAGAGGGGTGGTTGCACCTATAATGGATGCCAGAAGAAATCAGGTTTATGCAGGCATTTATAAAACCGGTGAGAAGTTGGAAGTAATCATGGATCAGGATGCTTTAGATATCCATGATTTTATTGAAAAGATAAATGAAAATGGTGAGGAAGTAACATTTACCGGGGATGGAATCTCGGTCTTTAAAGAAGTTATTGAAGAAGAGATGAAGGTGCCTTATCATTTTGCACCTGCAGGAATGAACAGACAGAGAGCGGCAAGTATTGCAGCACTTGGTGAAATATATGCGAGAGATGGTCATGCAGTAAAATCTGATGATTTTTCTCTTATCTATCTTAGAAAGTCTCAGGCAGAAAGAGAAAGAGAAGAAAGATTAAAGCAGGGAGAATAATATGAATTTAAATAGAGTCATTGCAGATATGGAGACTCAATGCTTTGCTGACGGATGGAATGCTGATGAAGTGGAAGAGATGTTTAGATATGAAATCTATAGATATTTCATCTTTTATTCTGATGGAAGCTTTGAATATTACGAAGGCGGAGATGACCTCTGGTTTGTAGATGTAAATTTGGAAAACAGGGAGGCTGCAGGATACGCGATAATTTCATGCACTCCATTTGATGCGGATCTCGATCGTATTGCAGTAATGCCAAAGTATAGAAAAAAAGGTTATGCATCTCTTATTATGGAAAAGGTCTTTTTACAGGTGAAAGAAGAAAAGCTTGAATCTATTATGCTGGAAGTAAGAAAGTCTAATGAGGATGCCATAAATCTTTATAAGAATAAGGGCTTTGAAAGTATATCAGAAAGAAAAGCTTATTATAAAAATCCTGTAGAGGATGCCATCATAATGAAGAAAATGATGCAGTAATCATAGAATGGTCAAAAATAAGGTGAAAGTCTGACAGAAAAGTGCAGGATGAGTTAGGCTGGCTTAGTTGTAATATAAAAATTTAGGAAAGAGAGACATAGATATGCTTGACGTATGTCTACTGGGCACAGGTGGTATGATGCCACTGCCTTACAGGGCACTTACATCGCTTATGGTAAGGTATAACGGAAGTACAATAATGATAGATTGCGGAGAGGCAACACAGATTGCTGTAAGAAGAAGCGGATGGAGCTTTAAGCCCATAGACCTTCTTCTTATAACCCATTTCCATGCGGATCATATAAGTGGTCTGCCGGGACTTCTTCTTAC
>AUXO015175357.1_pt1 | contig 18079 bp, 15 predicted proteins | sample 768731 | NCBI WGS metagenome assembly AUXO01 (sample SAMN02715735, study PRJNA202380) | gut metagenome | biome: sheep rumen | host: Ovis aries | place: New Zealand: Palmerston North
ACAAGCTTGTTTTCCGGAATCTTCATTTCATAACTCTGCTTCGGACGGAAAAAATCACTCTGGCACAGAGAATAATCAGTATCCGGACTGCAGAAATAGAAGCCGGAAGTGCATTTAATAGGGCTGCCATGGGTAAGGTAAACATGAATTGCTCCAGGATTCTTCTTTTTGATCTGTTGGTTTTCATCCAGAATCAAACAATTACGCAGATTAAACCATCTCATCCGCATTTTGGTTCTCCAGCTGTCATTGTACTGGACGTATTTAATGGCTGTAACATGCTTTGTCAGCCAGCCACCAAGTAAATCAGGTTCACGGGAAACCAAGACGAAACGATAGCGTTTGGCCCAGCCCCTGCGAAGCATCTCTTGAAAGACTGCCTTAGTATTCTCTCGTGCGCTTTGTTCTGCCTCAACAAGGATCACATTCTGAAGGCCGAAGATACGCAGGATCGCTCTGATAGCAGAAATAATCATAGAACAAAAGTCCTTTCTTAACGATAGAACGACAGCCTTATAATACTAGCGGTTTAGACAAATACGCTAACCACTCAAACAGAATTGTCATTCACAGCGTTAGCAGCACACTGTCGACGTTTTTCCCGCTCCATTTTCTCCCATGCAAGAACAGACGGATCTTTTAAAATACGATAAACCCTATAAAACAACGGAAATAAGATGAAAAGATGAATGCCCATTTTCTCTTTTAAAGAGTAAAAATCTGTTTTCCTTACTCTACCGAGCAGACTGATAAGAAGTTTTGAATACTCATGTACTGCCTTGGGGTCAGGTTCGAAATAAGTGAACCGAAACCTTGAGGTCAAACTGACTCGAATCGACTGGTCGAGATAAAGATCATCTCTGCCGTCCTGCTGAAGAAGCTTCTGAACAACGGCTTGAATGTACGTTAACTGTTCTGTACTGCCAGCCGATCGGTTCAAGGAATCCTCCCGCTGATAATAATAATACAGTGGAAGATAGAGCACAGCTGCTTTATTTGCCTTGTCGACTTCGCAAATCTCCGCAAAAAAGATAGTGTCCTCACCATATTGCAAGTCTTTACGAAATCGGATCCCCTCCGTGAGCTTGGAACGAATCATTCTTCCGCCGCTGTATCCTCTTAATTCGTGTTCACGTGAGATCGCTGCAAAGGAAAGGATCTGCAATGCATCTGACGAATAGAGAATCTCTTCGGGCTGAAAATCTGATCCAGCTTCAACCTTTTGAAATGTGCAGATCGCAATATTTGTCTCGGTATCTTGTAGAGCCCGGAACAAGAGTTCTACGTATTGGGGATGGACGAAATCGTCCGGATCCACAAACGTAACATATTCTCCCGTCATCCGGTCAAGCCCGGCGTTTCTGGCAGAGGAGACGCCGCCGTTCTCCTTCGCGATTACAACGATCCTGGGGTCGGCTGCCTCATAGCTGCGCAGGATCTCCAGCGAGTTGTCCTTGCTGCCGTCATCGATGCAGATGACCTCCAGATTCCGATAGGTGTTGTTCAGCACGGAATCCAGGCAGCGTTCCAGATAGCGCTCCATATTATAGATGGGGAGGATAACGGAAATCAAAGGCTCAGATATATTCATTAGTGATTACCTTTAATTAAAAAACATGCAATACGATTGTTCTTTCTTCTTCATTTAGCGGAGACTATCTACCGGATAACATCGTTTTGATGCTTCTTATCCCTGGGAAAAATGCTTTTACTGTGTAAAACAGTTTTTCCCTTGTTGTAAAAAATTTGGAGAAGAGAATACTCAGAAGATGAGCTCGCATCTCGCGGGCAATCAAGCGGGCAGATTTGGAATCATGCAGATAGTTGTTATAATACTTTACGAAACGCATAGAGCTTGTCATCCCAAAGGGAAGCCATATTCGCTCTAATTCAGAGGTTTCCGCTGCCTTAAGGTAGTATAATCGGAGAGCATCTAAACGTTTTTGGCAACTGACGACATTAGTTGCAGAATTTGCACGATTATAATAATAGTACAATTGATCATTTACTATCCAGCAATTTATGTTTGCGTTCTGCTCCCATAATGCCGCATAGAATAGCGTGTCTTCTGAATAATCATAATCAAGCGGAAAACGGATTTCTTTGATAAGATACTTTCCAATAAGGCGCCCCCAGCAAAAAGCGCCAAGATGATGAGTCTTAAATACTGTTACACAGTCTGCTTTCCAGCACTGAGAAGCGTCATACTCAACAGGCTTCATGTCAATCGGAAGGTCATTATCTGTAACAGAAAGAACACCACCAATAACCAAATCGGCTCCTGTCTCATGCTGTGCAAAAGCCAATCGCTCAATATACTGAGGATGCACAAAATCATCCGAATCTATAAACGTTACGAAGTCTCCCGTCATCCGGTCAAGCCCGGCGTTTCTGGCAGAGGAGACGCCGCCGTTTTCCTTGGCAATCACGATGATCCTGGGATCAGCCGCCTCATAGCGCCGCAGGATCTCCAACGAATTGTCTTTGCTGCCGTCATCGATGCAGATGACCTCCAGATTGCGATAGGTGTTGTTGATGATTGAATCCAGGCAGCGCTCCAGATAGAGCTCCATATTATAAACAGGAATGATAACAGAAATCAAGGGCTCTTCCATAAGTCATCTCCAAACACGCGGAGTAAAGCCTTACCTCAAGAAGCGCTTTACCGCCGTTTTCACGGAATCTAAAATCGTTTTTTGAGCAAGCATCGCTGCAGCAGCTTCAAAATCATTGTTGCGAACTAAGCGACGCTGAATGTCGTTTCTTTTCTGGGGAAGAATAGCAGCTTGCATAATTGCGGGATTACGTTTGATGGCTTCTTCAGCTTCAATCTTGTGAAAGCTAAGGGTATCCCTTGTTTCCGTCAAAAGCTCCTGGCCAAGCTTGCTGTGAACAATAATCAGGGAAACGCCTTTATCGTCGTCATATTCGGGGTCAAAATCCCAAACGCCCCAACAGTCCCCAAGCGTGATGTCGCTCAAACGGTCAATGCCTTTGAATCGGCAAGAGCCGCAGGATTCTCTGGACAGACAGCCGTTGACAAATAGCTTCATATAGGGGTCGTCCTTGCTGATGGCAGAATAGGTGCCATGCGGGAATCGCATCTGAACAGAATAGCGGTAACGGGACCAACCGGTTTCTTTTGATCGCATACTAACAGACAATGGCGATTTCCCGTGACCATTCATTTCTGAACGGTATTTCAGATACCGCCTCCAGAATTCGGGGGACGGAACACTGTGGCAAACAAAATCCACACAGATTAGGTTAGGGTACCGCTTTCCAAGGAAGCCCAGCAGGCCTCCCACCTGACACGGAAGACCTGAAAACAAAACAAGCCTTCCACGATCCAATTGCTCTCTTAGTCTAGGAAATATCCCGGAAAGATCACTCTGCGCATACTTGGCCCCTCTGAAAGCCGCAGCTTGATCCATCGTTTCTGCAAAACAATGCTTCACAGTGAAGGCTTCGTCGAACGCTGCACCACAGACAATGCCGCCTTTTTTCAGCACAAGGGAGACTAACTCAGAAAACACGCCCCCGGAGGAACTGGCAATTCTATTTTGGTCGTTCAAACTTTTCCCGGCATAGATGATGGATTCTTGCCCGGGAAGCTGCAGTGGTGTTTCAATCGGGCAGGCGTTTTGGCATCGCAAACAACCTATGCATTGACTGGGGTTGATCTCTGGATGTACGAAGCCCCTTTGATCCGGCTTCATTGTGATGCAGGCTCTTGGGCATATGTCAGCACATGCAGTGCAACCGGTACATGACTCATAAGCAGCTAAAACCGGCTTCATGGGTTCACCTCCCAGCCTTGATTTATCCTTCTGAATCACTGAGGTGAGTCCTCAGATACTCCAGCGATTTTTCCCGCTCAGACTCCAAGTAAGATTTTGCATCCGGACTGAGTTCTGTAGATAGCCCGCTGCATTTTCCTCCGCCGTAAGCCAGATCCATCAGCCCAAGCGGCGTCAGCAAGTCACGGATGCGTCCGAACATATCCATCTTACCTTCCTCAACCCGAGGAAAAGCCCGGAGTCCGGTACCAAAAATAACAGAAAAGGCAGAGGCATGGAAAGAATCTGTACAGACTGCTTTCGCATGATGGATAAGCCACAGAAACTCACCAGGAGAGCTACAGTAATGCTCCGAGTCGGCGATGTCATTGATATTGAGCGGGGTGAGTCCTTGCTCAAGACAAATTCGATCAATTTCTTCGCGGTATTCCTGCGTGATTTCTCCCAGGAAAAACTGCAGCAAATATGGTTTCTTTACGGGGAAATGGGTTCTTTGCTCGATACGTTCCCAATCCTCAGCGGTAAGCAGAAACACGGGATCCAGCACCTTGACAGCATCTCGCCCGGTGAGTTTTTGAATCATAGCGCAGCCTTCGGCTTCCCGGCAGGAAAGGGCAGCCATCCCTAACAGACCTTCCCGATGATCAGCCAGATCCGCCTCGGGGAAGGAGGTGAAACCAAAGCTGGGAGCATAAGAGACTCGTTTTTCCGGTGGCAGAAATGACAGATAATAATACTTCAGTTCATCGTCCAAATACTTGTGGTGCCAGTTATGCCAGACCTGATCACTTCCTGTGACGCCAAAAGAGTACGCAGACCAGTCCCTCTTCCAAAGATCCTCAGACTTTACTGACAGCCTAGGGGTGAATTTATCAGAAAAGCGAATCAGACCATCTTCCCGCAGCAGCTTGGCATAAAGCTCACGAAAGCCTTGCCGGCCGAGGAAGGCCCAGATCCTCCATTTTATCAGTTTTGATACTCTGTTATCCTGACCATGGATCCACGGGTTTACACAAAGATCATCTACGTCGTAATCAAGGTGAATGATCGACTGCCGAAGCGCAAAATCCTGTAGTCGATTGCCAAAATTGAAATTGCCCTGAAGCGTGACAAGAAGTACCTTTTTCATGGGATAGTTACTCCCTTTCTTTCACTCTTTCTTGCTTCTCTCCGTTTCTTCCGCTCCCATTGCTCCCATTCCCACATACCTTTTTCTCCGAAAATGCGGTGGAGTCTGTAGATCCGGGGAAAGAAGATAAACAAAAGATAGAGCGCTTTTTTCGCAGCTCCATATATCTGTGTTTTCCGGAGGAAAGGGATGACCGCTTTCAAACACGAATGGAATTCTCGTGCGGCTTTCCGGTCCGGCAGGATAAAGCGGGAAATATACCGCTTGGAAAGATTCCACTTAAGAGCCTTGTCCAGATAGATATCATCGCGCTGACTCTTTTGAAGCTGTTGGAGCCAAACTCTACTAAAACTGAGAAACTGCGGATTGTCTGCGTTCTTTACAGCGGAGCCCTCTCTCTGAACGTAGTAATATAATGAGTAGGACAAGACCGCTACCTGCTTTACCGTTTCATTTCTGCAGACTTCGGCGAAAAAAACTGTATCTTCGGCAAATCCTAGATTCTCGTCGAAAGAACAATCCTTGACCAAACTGGAGCGAATCAACTTTCCCCAGCAAAAGGCCATGAGGTTTTCCGTTTTGAAAACCTCAGCAACAGAGCACACGCTCAAAGCATCGGGATCGAACGTATAGGCCTCCGATGTTTCATCGGTTTCCTCCGAGTCAAGGATCAGGGGCTGGCAAACAGAAATCGCCAGTCCGCTTTCCCGAAGTGCACGAAACAACAGTTCAAAATACTGCGGATGGACGTAGTCGTCCGAATCAACGAAACAGACATATTCTCCCGTAGCCCGATTCAGTCCTGCATTTCTGGCTGAAGACACTCCTCCGTTTTCTTTTGATATTACTATGACCCGGGAATCATTTTCCTCATAGCGATGCAAGATTTCCAGAGAAGCATCCCGGCTGCCATCATCGATGCAGATCACCTCGAGATTGTGATAGGTGTTGTTCAGCACCGAGTCAAGACAGCGTGAAAGATACGCCTCCATGTTGTAGACGGGGAGGATTACTGAGATCAGCGGCTCCGTCATAACGACTCCTTTTTCTTGCTCCTTCCGGTAGCGGCATGATGCATGTGCACTTGCTTTCCAATGCTGCAATGATCAGTGTTCCGGATTCATGCTTGCTTGGATGCTTTTTTCCAGTTTCGCAGACTCGGATCCTGTGCCAACCTGAAGGCCTTGTATAACCACGGAAAACGGGACATGACGTCCAAAAGAAGCTTTTTCCGCAGAGGAACATATTCGCTTTGCCAAAGCTTGGGAATGAATACCTTTAGCAAGGCGTTTGTTTTGTTCCTGTAAGCTTCTGCGTCCAGCGAATAGCTTTCGGTAAACCGAGCCGACAAGCACGCTTTGATGGCCTGCTCCAGCAATAGATGTTCAGAGCCGGTTATTTCCTCTTCGTCCATATGGCGGGAATACCACTCAGCTTCACCAAACACACCGCCGGGAGGCGGAGTGTGGGTGATGGAATCGGCCCGCATAAACCAGTAGTAAAGATCTTCGGGGATATAATAAAGCTTTGGATTCTTGATATGACATAGAACATCAAGGTTAAACATAGTGTCATCTCCGATGCGGATATCAGCGGAGAAACTATGCCCATTTAACACTTCTCTGCGATACAGTCTACCCCACACGCAGTGGCGCACAGTCCACAGAGAAAATGCCTCATCCATGGAAATCTGCCTGGAGCGTTCTCCTTTCAAAGGAAATTCACGCTCCTCACCCTCCAGGACTTTTATCCCTTCGCAAAACACGATGTCAGCATCATTGTGCAGCAAGCAGTCCACGAGAATTTCATAATACTGGGGATGGATCCAGTCGTCTGAATCTATGTAGGAAATCACATCACCCGTAGCAGCCAGCAGGCCATTGTTTCTTGCCGCAGCTACGCCCTGGTTCCGTTGATCGATCACCTTGATTCGTGGATCCTTTGCGGCGTATGACTCCAGAATTGAAAGACAGTTGTCAGGACTTCCGTCATTGACGCAGATAATCTCCAACTCCGAATAGGTTTGTTTGAGAATAGAGTCCAGGCATCGGGGAAGAAATGCTTCCACTTTATAAACAGGAATAATGATACTAATCAGAGGTTGATCCACGATTGCCCTACCTTTCTGTTTCCCGAAGCAGCCGCAAAGTGCGGGCAACGCCGCTGCGGATGTCATACTTCGCGGCCCAGCCTTTTGCCTGAAGCTTGCCACTGTCCATGACCGCTACCGTCGCGGTGGAATAGCCCTGCCGTTCTACTTCGTCCGGAAGTTCAAAAACAACGTTTGTTCCGCTGATTTCTGCGATAAGCTGTGCCAGGTCCCGAAGCGTGATGTTGGAAGCAGGATCGGAGACGTTGTAGGCCTCCCCGCAGTCTCCATACAGGAGGCACCAAAGAATGCCGCTGACCGTATCCGCTACATAGTTATAGGAGAAAAACTGTTTTCCCTCACTTTTCAGAACAATGTCTTCTCCGGCAACGCCCTTTCGCAGAAACTGCGAGAGGGCCTTGGTATCGGACCGCAGCAGGGTGGGACCATAGGTCCGGGAAAGGCGGGGGATCACAACATCCAGGCCCTTTTGCTTGATGTAGGCCTGACAGAGAGCTTCACCGGCCCGCTTGCTTTCAGGATAACCGGCTCGGAGCGTGTTGCTGTTGATGTAACCGCAATAATCCTCTGTAAAGAAGGTGACGTCTCCGCGGTTTTCCCCGTAGATCTCCACGGAAGAGGCGAACAGGAAGCGCTCCGCATGATGGGCGGAGGCAAACTCCAGCAATTGATAGGTCCCCATGATGTTGGCAGTTACAGTGCCGATAGGGTCCGTAACATAAGCCCTTGGATGGGTGTTACTGGCAAAATGAAGGACAAAATCGATCTTCTCTGCCGGGCAAAGGACCTCTCGCGCAATGTCGCATTCGCAGAAGTGGAAGAGCGGATCTTCCCAGTAGCGAGCAAAACGCTTCTGCGCTTTGACTGCACTTCTACCAAGGGCATACACGCTGCAGTTCAGGCTCTGCCTGGCATTGAGCTGCATGAGTACGTCGATCAGGAATGTGCCGATCATACCGGTAGAGCCGGAGATCATCACAGATTTTCCTTGAAAACGCTCCCAATCTATCTCCTGTGAAATCACCGACTGAAGATCGTCCAGATATTCAGAACATTCAAATAAATCCATATTCTATCACTTTATCCATGTATCCTTGCTCATCTTCAAATGGGCTTTGAACATTTCCAGATCATCTACCGTGGTCAGCTTGATATTCTTGTCAGAGCCGGCCGCGAAGTAGAGGCGCTCGCCCAACTCGACCATCATGGTGTTGGTGTAGGATGAACCGTAGATCCCGATCTCCTCCCGGAAGGCCTTTTCATATGCCCAGCATAGCTTGCCGAACCGGTAGGCCTGGGGTGTAGACACACGACGCAGCGTCTCCCTCGGGATATAACGGGTGGTCGTAGCGGGATTCTCCGGGTCAACCACAAAAATCTGCTCGTTATAAGGCAGAGAAGTCACACCGTTTCCATAGGTCCGGCACTTTTCGATCACGTCGGATAGGACCGTATCATCCACCAGGGGACGGATTCCGTCGTGAATGATAACCACGTCATCATCCTTGCAAAACTGCTTCAGATTCTCTACACCGTTCCGAATGGATTCCTGCCCGGTGCTTCCGCCGCTGATGATCCATTGAAGCTTTGTGATACCAAGCTGCTTTGCATAGGCTTTGACCACATCATGCCAGCCATCGATGCAAACGACCTCAATGGCGTCCACCTCAGGGTGGCGCTGGAAACCTTCCAAGGTGTACATCAGAACCGGCTTATCATAGACATTCAAAAACTGTTTGGGAATGTCCTGCCCCATTCTGTGCCCGGAACCACCGGCAATAATGATCGCAACAGTCATAGTATCTCCCTTCACAGTTTCAATTCAACGATGAAGTGCTTTTCCCGCTTCTCCGGAGGCGGTATCTGCATATAATCTCCATAGAGATTCCGCAGGTATGTGTCACAGTCGGCGGGCAGCGGAACGTCATGACCTTCAAAGCTGCCCCTGGAAAACGGCAGAAACACATTTTCTGAAAAAATCTCTCCGAAATAATGTTTGCGTCCGGTGGGCAAACCGAGGAGCCCGGTCTCACGCTTATACTGCACCGCTCGGTCTATCCAATTGAACCAGAGCCGGAGGGGGATCAGAGAGAACACTCTCCCAAAAAGAAGCGCTCTCTTAAAGGATCGTTGAATTTCCGTAGTGGTACTCATATGTTTACGCAGCCTGGGATTATCAGCCGAAACCAATTCCGCCCTTGAGCTTGCATACATAAGCGCATTACACCAAAGGCCTTTCACCCACCGAACACAAGTGATTTGCGGTATATGCTCCAGAAGAAAAATATCCAGATAAACCCCAAATATTTCATCATTATCAACATATCCAAGAGTCTTCAATACGGTTCCCCGTTTAAACACCTTAGGGAATCTGTTCTTGTATTTTTCTCCTCTATTCGGTGCGACAAGCTCATAGCGATCATTGAGTTCGCGCTGAAAAACATCGCAGAATTTCCAGTAATCACTCCTGGGCATCATTAGGTCAAGGTCGTCATCCCAGGGGATGAAGCCCTGATGCCGGATGGCCCCAAGCGCTGACCCTCCAGCAAGGGCGATTCGGATTCCGTTCCGCTCGCAAACCTTAATCACATCAAGCGCCATATGGAGCAGACAATCCTGCATAGCCTCCAGCTGCACGCCAGAAAGCTCATAGGCAGATCGAGTAGAACTGCCCGCATGGCTCATTTTTTCCTTGATTCCTTCTCTACTCATAAATACATCTCTCAAATTATATGGTTAGAAGCCTTAAGGGAGAAGAACAGAAAGAAGTTCTGTTTTCACAGAGTTAACGGAATACAATTGAGCAAACTCATATCCTCGCTCTCCCAACTTTTGCGCAATTGCGGGAGACAGGGAAAGACTATGCAGGTTTTCCGCAAAAGCAGCGGCGTCCTCCGGGGCAGCAAGAAAGCCTGTTTCTCCGTCCTTCACAAGCTCCGCGTTGCCTCGGTTGACGGAGGCCACCACCGGCTTTTTGCACAACATTGCTTCCACGATATTCAGCGGCAGTCCCTCCCGCTTGCTGCAGGAGGCGACAACGTCCACCGCGGGGACCAGCTTTTCCAGGTCCGTCCGGTAGCCCAGTAGCTTCACATGGTCTTCCAGTCCCTCGGCCGCGATCTGGTCGCGGAGGTCCTGCTCCTTGGGCCCGTTGCCGGCCAGCAGTACCTTGAGGTTGGGGATCTTCTCCTTCAACAGGGCAGCGGCGGAAACCAGAGTCTTTTGGTTCTTGTTCTCGTTCAGCTCTCCGGTGCAGAGCACGACATAATCCTCGGAAGAGAGCCCTTCCCTGCTCCGCATTTCCGCCTGCTCCGCTTCTGTGGCCGGGTGGTACCGGTCTTCCCGGACGCCAATGCCGTGGATTCGGGCGATCTTACCCGGAAAACGCGCCATAGCCAGCGCATAGTCTTCCTCATTGATCGTGACTACCACGTCGCAAAGCCGGGCCAGAGCCTTCTCCAGCGGGTAGAACAGCAGCCAGTTCTTCTTCGAGGCTCCCTTATAAAAATGGAAGCCGTGGGCAATATAGACCACCCTTGTGCCTGCTCTGCGGCTCTTGCGGGCGGCCAGGCGCGTCAACACGCCGCCGACCGGCGTATTGCAGACGATAAGATCATAGTGCGTCTGCTTCAGAAGCGCCTTGAGCTTACGGTAGGCCGTCAGGTTTCTGGGATCAAAGGGGGACCGGTGAAAAGGGATCTCAATATGACGGTCTGTGTATTTCAGCTGAAGACCGTTTTTGACCGCAAGGTTGTCATGCGCCGCCACATGGATCTCATGTCCCTGCTCCTGCAGCATCTGCAGATAAGGAAGATGGAATTGACAGATATGACTCAGTACCGTGGCGACATATAGAATTCTCATTCCATTATTCCCCTGTAGCTCAATTGTTCAACTCATCATGGATTTAGGAAAAACATGAATGATTGATTTCAAAATTTAATCTGCTTCTGCACATGGTCTGACACCAAGCGCGTAATAATACTTCAATTTAAGGCTTTGCGGGAAAAGGTTTTCGTATAATATGCTAACCCAGCTTTGATTTTTCCACAATGTACGCAAGAGGATTATCAGATCAACCTCACAGAAGTCACAAAATAATAAATTCTATCCATCCACATACGTTTATTGTCATGCGCAACATCCTTTACACTGATGTTTGCAGCATCTACCGCAGGGCAAAGACGGTAAGTAAAATCGATGTGTGTGCGGTCGGACAAGCGATCTTCAAAAGGCACGCAAAGGAAAAGATCAGCCAAGCGGCGGTTGTTGTAAGGAACCGTGACATCGTGAGAAAACATATGTTCACACGAGAGCACGTCGGCCCCCCATCGACTGTCACGCATCTCCAGGTCAATAATATCGCTCCAGTCATAATTAAACATATGCTCATTATACTCGCTGTCCCTTAGATAACGACGATAAACCGCATCTGTGCGATACATAAGCCATGGATTCAGGAGGAAAATATTATTCATGGCGTTCACGCGGCGAGCAGTACATTTCTTCTGCAGTTTCTTGACTCCATAGCGTTTGTAATAAAACGCTCTCCCAACTTCAGAAGTCCAAGACTTCACTTCCACGTCGAAAGGATGCAGACGACGGAAGAAAATTCTCTTCATAATATCATTGTGATTGAAGTATTTACGATTGCTGTTGACGCAAAGAATGGCCTTAACAAGATCATATTCTGGATACAATTCCCGATCCAACGGGATATTGTAAGTCGTATGCTTCACGCCAACCGAATCGCAAATACGCTTAGCCGCATCACAATCCACCTTCTCAGCACGCTGCGAATTATAGGAATAGTATTGTATAGTATCGCCTAAATGAGAAGCCGCGGCAAGAGAGCCCTTACTGTCGCGACCACCTGTAACAGATACCGCCGGACGAGGCCATTTCTTTGCAATCAAATCAAGGCTGGTTTTCATCAGAGAAGCGATCTCGTCCACTATTTTTTGGTAATCCGCTTCATCTTTGCACATAACCAGTGGTTTATTTGGATAAAAACGATAACTGCTGAACACTCCATGGTCCAGAACGACATAATTGTTGCAAATGATCTTTTTTAATTCAAGATAATGAGAAATATCTCCAGGCAGACCTTCCCCATAAAGGTGATACCAACGGTAGTTTTCCAGTTTCTCAACGTATCTGTCTCGAGTCAGCGGAGCAAGTTGGGCAACGATCTCTTCATGGGACACAACATACCAGTGACCATCTGCTTTTCCGTAATATGCCGTACGCATACTCTCAAAATCACAGCATAAGGTCAACTTCTCATCTGAGAACACGCCAAACAAGAACAAGCCCGTAAGATTATTGATCTCTGGAATTGCTTTTTGAAAATCACCATCAGCCGCATCTGCAATACTGCGAAGAATCGCCATTTCGTCTGATTCTCCGGCAAAAGGATCGTACGCGTGGCCTAGCAGGAAGTAAATATTCCCATGTTCCTGATGTACATAGGCTTTCTGATTTTGATGGACATATAGATGTGCAGTTCCAGCCAGATCGACCTCATGCCAAAAATCGTAGAACGGGAAATCCGGTCCTAAAGACAGCTCGTGGTCAGTCAAAAGAAAGCCTTGTTCAAAAATAGCCGTGCGATAATCCGGAAATGAGCAGATTGTGCTTTGAATATAACTCCAATTTGTATTCATACTTAGCAATTAACAAATAACAACATAATCTGATTGTCCGATACACCAAAAAGGTATTCCGTTATCAAGTGAAAGTCGAAATGGTGCCCAATCTGAAAAGCAAAGTCCGGATGTACCGGAAGCAAGCCAGATCTTCCAGCTCGCTCTCCAATCGAGGGCAACGCTTGTTATCGCAAATACTTGTTCAAAACGGGCATATCAACGAGCGGACTATCACAGGAATAGTGCATTTCGCCTCCTGGAAGCTCCGTTAGAATCTCAATACCTTATTTCTTCTCGTCGTACGCCTTGGCGTTATAGTCCTTAGCGCCGTATCCATAGCCCTTATAGCCATACTTGCCGCGATAACTGTAATACCCATAGTACCCATAACGTCCGCCGCGAGAAGTACCGCCGTTTAAGATACAGCCGACGATGGGTGCGCCAGCGTTGCTCAATTCCTCAACGCCCTGGAATATGTAGCGACGCCGTGCATAGTCGCTCATGACCACATAGGCGATGGCATCCACGTGACGAACCAGCATCATGGCGTCAACCAGCATAGCAGAAGGCGGAGTATCCAGGATCACAATATCAGCTTTTTCCCGGAGCGACTGAATTACAGTCTGCATGTTCTCGCTGCTAAGGATCTCAACGAGTCTTGGTTCCCGTTCCCCGCCGGGAAGAAGCGTCAGCCCAATGGGGGTGCCATGGTCAGACACCTGCACAAGAGAGTCCTCAAGTCTGCTCTTGCCGCGAAGAATGGAGACCAAGCCGGGATACTGTTCTTTCAGTTCAAAAATCTGGCTGACAGTGGGATTGCGCAGGTCGCAGTCAACCAGGACAACCCGCTTGCCCTTACGCGCCATAGCGATAGCCAGGTTGGCAGCGACTGTGGATTTGCCTTCGCCGGAGATTGAGCTTGTCACCATCAGGACCTGCTTCCCCTCCATCTGCCGTTCCAAGCGCGTCCGAATCAAGCGAATCGCTTCCACATAATCGGAGTTCTCACTATCGTTGAGAATATTGATCTCCGTCCGTGTAGAATTCCGCCGCTGTTTCTTCTGGAAAAACGGGAGCGTGCCAAGGCAGGGAACGTTGATCAGCGAACGCAATTCTTCCTCACTGCGAATGGTGCGGAAGCTCAGGGCATAAATCACAACGATCAGAATGCCCAGGCCGAAGCCGATGACAGCACCGCGCTTGATAGAACCGCGAATCACAGATTGTCTTCCGCTGTCGGTGGGAACACCACTCTCATCCACAATTGTCAGTTCCGTCTGACCAACAACAAACTGTGCCACTTCCGGATAATGCTTCAGCACAGATTGCAGCACATCATAAGCATATTGCGCATTCCAGGATCTCACCGTAATCGTTAAAAGATTCGTACCTTTAATACTGCTTACATTGATTGTGCCCGGAACACTGCTTGTGCCCAAATTCTCAGAAATCACGTCGGAAAGAGCGCCGCTTGTAAGGATATAAGGGAAGACCAGTCCCATTTGTTCTGCGGTATTCCTGTTCGCGTAGGTTCCTCCGTTCACGATTTGAACGGAAACCGTAGCCTCTGCGATATACGTGGGAGTGTACGTGACACTGGTACGATAATAGAAAACTGCGGCCACTGCCACTGTCAGGACAAGGACCAAAATCCACATTCGCTTTAAGCGGTGAAAGAAATCGTTTACAAACGAAACGATATCAATTTTTTCAGATTCCGTCGCTGACTTGCTTGCAATTGTCTCATTCATGTCAGCACCTCACTGTTCTGCCTTTTCATATTTGCCATACTGCCCATAACGTCCGTACTTGCCATAACGTCCATAATGGCCATAACGACCGTATCCGCCATATCCGCCGACGGTCCTGCGTGAACCAGGTAAAGTCTGAACCAGATTCAAAACACAGCCTGAAAACTGCGCATGACAGTCACGCAAAGAGTCAATAGCATCATTCAAATCCTGCGCAAGAACAGTGTCGTACTTCACAACCAGGATACTCATATCCGCAAGGTCCGCCAGGACTTCTGCGTCAGCCATCAAAGACATAGGAGGCGAGTCGATAATGATAAAGTCATAATGGTCACGAACCACTTCGATCAGTCGGTTCATATAATCGGAAGAAACGATGTCGGTAGAATTCGAATAATTCCGTTTATTGAGCAGCAGGTCCACACCCCGCTCCTCATCATGTACCATGGCATCGGCCAAATTTGCCTGTCCCATCAGGACAGAGCCCAGACTGGCTTTCAGTTTGTCATTGGGTTTCAGAAAGAGCGTATTCAATGTAGGACGGCGCATATCACCATCGAGCAGCAGAACCTTATAGCCCTGCTGAACAAGAGTCAAAGCCAAATTGGCGCAAGTAGTGGATTTGCCCTCATGTTCCTGGACGCTGGTGACAAGAATCACCTTAGCGTGAATTTTGTGGGCTTGAGAAGAAACATGTGCCGCAATTTTCTTGTATCGCTCCACGAACTCAAATTTAGCAGATAAGTCCGTTACAAGCATTTTTTTCTTTTTCCTGCGGAAGAAATCGCCCAAATTAAGATACTGATGCTCTTGGTGGATCATTCCCAGGGATTTGGCGTCCAGCTTATTCTCCAGGTCCTTCTCACTCTTAATCGTCTCTTTCCGATAAGAGAGGAACATGAAAACCAGGATGAGAGCCGCCGCCGCACGGAGGAATGCGCTTCGAGTCTGTGTAGCCGCAGAGAAAGATGCGTCCGCTCTGGTTGGAACCGTGGGATCCTGAAGGATTTCCATGATCATGTTAGATGAAACATACTGAGTCAGCGTGTTCATGTTATCCATAATCGACCGGATCGTTCGATAAGTATTTTCCGGGGAATCCGCAGTGACGCGCAGCGTCATCAGATTTGTGCCTTTAATTACCCTCGCACTTGCAGTCGCCCGGAACGTATCGGTCCCCAAATCCTCACACACTTTTTTCTTCAGCAGGTTGCTGTTCAAAATATTGGAGAAACTGCTGGCCATGGTATTTGCTGCAGAAAGGTTGCTGTATGTATAGTTGCTGGAGTTCTTGGAAGTGACCACAAATGTAGTTGTGGTGGAATACGTATTGCGAAACTCCGCGCGTACCACCATATTGACGATCATAGCAACGGCAATTGCACCAAGCAAAATGGCCCAAAGGTTGCGGAGAACATCCCGAATAATGCTGAACAAATCCAGCTTCTCCAGGATCGAGGAGAATTCAAAGTTCTGTTTGCTTTCGTTCATGCTGCATCCTCCACCACGACAACAAGCTTGGCCGATCCAAATTCGGTGCGATAAACGCCCCCATCCGCCGTCGGTGTACCACGAGATAATTGGTAAGTAACAGTATATACGCCGGGTGTTCTGTAATCTACTTTGCTGTCATCGATTGAAACATCCTGATCGGGATCAAATGCCAGATCCGAATATTTTCTGGTATTGCCTGCAGTCCAAATCCCGTCCAGATAGGAACGGTAGTTGGGTTTTTCACCAACTTTGAGATAAATAATATAATCCTTCAGCGCAGGCGAAGCCTTTGAATAGGTCTCGAAATCCTCAAAGGTTGCAACAAGGGAAAGAGAAGAAGAGTCCCCCGCACTGTTTGTAACCAAGACAGAAATGTTCTGCGTGCTGGTTGATTCGCTGGCAGTTTCCGTGTTGCCCGTTGTGATTTTGATTTGAGAGGTCAAATTTCCATCCAGGCAATCCTGAACGCGCAAATGACGGAGAAAATCGTAACTGGAATTCCCGGCGACAAAACGCAACGGCTCCGACAGCACAAACCGGGGAGGATAATAATCCGTGTAAACGATCTTACGCACAAAGGTACCGACATTATTGCTCTGATCGAAGGCGGCATAACTGACATTGCGCGTATTCTTGGCAATGAACTTGGATTTCGATACAACCACAAGCGAATCGGTAACATCACCATCCAGGTTATCCTGCGCTGTCATGCCGGAGAGCAGCAGCTGGTCAATCGCCTCGACGCTCACATTCATTACTTCCGAATCGGCAGAAATCACCGGTGCCTCATAATCCGAAGTCATGTACTCGCGAATGCTGCTGAACATAAAAACAGCGAACACCACGAGGAAAAACACCAGCAGCAACAGTCTCAATCTTCTCACAAGTCAGGTCCTCCTTAAAACGGGATCGGTTCGTATCCAAGCAATCCACGGCCGCTGAGGATACGCGCGGGGTTTTCTTCCAAAAGCAAGCGGCAATAATCCGCACCATAATACTCCAACAAATACTCGTTGACTTCGCCCATGTGCGTGCTGCGCTGACGCGGACTGTGCGCGTCGCTGGCAACGCAGGCGGCAAGGCCATGATCCAGCAGCTGCAGGGCGCAGCGCAAAGGCTCGGGTCCGAAGCGCCCCAGAACGCTCCCCTTGTTGAGCTGCAGCGCAAAGCCTTCCACGCACCAATTAAAGGCAATATCCGGATCCTCCTGGACGAAATAGTATCGCTCCGGATGTGCGATCACAGGCCAATAATCCAAGTCCCTGCAGCGCCGCAGCACCCATCTGCAAAAACTCGGATCCTCGTCGAACGCGAATTCCATCAAAAAATAACGGGTGCCGTTGAGCGTCCAGATCCTTTTCTGTCGCAGCAGATCCGGCAGTTCATCGGTAGCGAAGACCTCCATACCCCGGCATAGCCGGATATGGATACCTGCTCGCTCTCTGGCGCGGTCAAGCCGGTCAAAGCGCGCGTCAAGCTCGTTACTGACATAATTTTCGTATTCCCCGGGGATGTTGCAGTGCGGCGTTGTCACCAGCGTGTGAACACCGCTGTCTGCTGCCATGGAAAGCAGGCTCAGGGATTCCTCCAAGGACTGGGCCCCATCGTCCACTCCTGGGAGCACATGGGAATGGATATCGATCATGCAAAACCTCTGTCAAAAATCCATGGCCAGGCGGCTGGATTCCTCTTCGCTGAGTTCGGTAACGCGGGTTTCCACCACACGATAGACCCGCTGGCACATATTGAGCACCGTAGGCCGATGGGTGGTAACGATGCAGGTCTTGTTGGGATGCTGCTGAATGATGTTGCGCAAGACCTGCCGCTCGGTGGCAACATCGAGCGCGGAAGTTGCCTCGTCCAGAAGGAGAACAGGCGCATCTCTGAGGACGGCGCGAGCAATCGCAATACGCTGGGCCTGGCCCTCGGAGAGGCCGCGTCCTCTCTCCCCTACCGAGCTGTTGATCCCGTCCGGCATTTTGGACACGAAATCCCAGGCGCAGGCAGTTTTAAGCGCCTCGATCAGTTCCTCATCCGTGGCATCCTCCCGCACGAGCCGGAGATTTTCCGCAATCGTTCCGGACAGCACCGCGTTGCCCTGGGGAACGTAGGAAAACAGGGCTCTGCTGTCCGCATTCATTTGCACT
>AUXO014628805.1_pt1 | contig 18063 bp, 17 predicted proteins | sample 768731 | NCBI WGS metagenome assembly AUXO01 (sample SAMN02715735, study PRJNA202380) | gut metagenome | biome: sheep rumen | host: Ovis aries | place: New Zealand: Palmerston North
CTCCGACCAGTACAGAGGCTGGTTCAACTCTTCAATGATCGTAGGTACCGCTGTCAAAGGCAGATCACCTTACAAAGAAGTGCTCTCCCATGGCTATGTTGTAGACTCCAAGGGTGAGAAGATGTCCAAGTCAGTCGGCAATGTCGTCAACCCTATGGATATCATCAATACAAACGGTGCTGATGTGTTCCGTCTGTGGGCAATGGTCTCTGACTATAAGCAGGATCTGAAGCTTGGAGATTCGAACATCAAGCAGGTTTCCGAACAGTACAGAAAGATCCGCAACACCTTCCGTTTCCTCCTGGGAAATCTGAATCCGGAAGACTTTGATCCGAAGAAAGATGCTGTTGCATATGACGATCTGACACCGGTCGATCAGTATATCCTGGTATGCCTGAACGACACAGTAGCGGAAGTACGCAAGGCATATATGGAATATGACTATGTTGCCGCAAACAAAGCGCTCATGAACCTGATGGTCAATGAGCTCAGCTCCTATTACTGCGACTTCACAAAGGATATTCTGTACTGCAGCGATGTCAATGACACCAGAAGACGTCAGGTACAGACAGTATACTGGCAGGCTGTTGATGCGCTGGTCAAACTGTGGGCTCCGTTCCTCTGCTATACAGCTGAAGAAGTCTGGAAACATTTCAATGATGATTCCGAAACATCCGTACACTATACACACTTCCCTGAGGTTCATGACTATGCGAATGCTGCAGAACTGAAGGAAACATTCGGCAGACTGCTGGATATGCGCTCCGATGTCAACAAGGCACTGGAAGTTGCACGTACAGACAAAGTGATCGCTTCCTCACAGGAAGCAGCTGTTGCACTGCACTGCACAGAAGAAGAGCAGCAGCTTCTGAACGGTACGCTTGGCGAATCCCTCAGTCAGTGGCTGATCGTTTCCAAGACAGTGTTTGTAACAGATGACAGTCATCAGGCTGAAGTAACAAAGGCACCGGGTGTGAAGTGCCCGAGATGCTGGAACTACAGCGAAGAAGCAGATGAAGACGGCCTCTGCCCGAGATGCCGCCGCGTCATCAAAGGATAACGATTTATCATGAGGATGCCTGTGAAAGGGCATCCTTATTTGACATCAGCGTATTAATCTTGTTATAACTATCTCTGCACGAGGTGCTTATGAGAAAATTTTTGTTTGTGATTTTTGCGGGTATCATGCTCGCGGGATGTACAAGAAGCTATACAGTGACATTTCATACAGACGGAACCGCTGCAGAAAGTGCAGTCCTTGAAAAGGGCGAATCACTGGGCAGCCTGCCTGTTACGGAAAAAGACGGCTATGATTTCACGGGCTGGTATTCAGACCGTGCTTTGACAAAACTCTGGTCTGCAGAGACACCTGTTGAAGAAGACACGGATCTGTACGCAGGCTGGAATGTTCAGAAACGTACGGTTGCGTTTGAAACGGAAACTACGACCGTCATTGACCCGATCACCGTCGATTACGGAACGATCGTCAGTCTGGAAGAACTGACGCTGGAAAAAGAAGGCATGACATTTACCGGCTGGTATACAGATGCTGAGAGAACGATCCCTTATACGGGAGAGAAACCGATCACTGAAGATACCACGATCTATGCAGGATGGGAAGGTCCCATTCATGTAGAACTGGAAGTGAAGGAGTTCATCAACCAGGCTGCAGCCGGTGCACGTGAAGGCTGTGAAGGCGCATCGCTTCTGATGGCACTGCAGATGACGGGACATGCTGAGGAATACAACTATTACACGTTCCTTGATGAGATCCCGTATTCACCGGACAGTTCACCTTATAAAGGGTTTGCCGGAAATCTCTGGGAGGACACGCCGGAGATCGACGCCATGATGCCGGGCCCAGTAACAGAATGGGGAAAGAAATACGGCAATACGGTGAACATGACCGGCTGTGATGAAAAACAGCTGATCTCGATACTGGAAAAAGGACATCCTGTTGTCGTATGGACAAGCATTCATTTCCAGCCGAGTGAAGTGATCTATTATGAATGGGGTACATACAAGAGCCATAACCATGTCATGCTGCTGATCGGCTACGATGAAGAAACAAACCGTTTCAAGATTGCTGATCCTGCAGGATGGAACAATGGTATTTACTGGGTATCATACGATACATTCATGAACTCCTGGGACTGCTACAGGGGTGCAGTAGAAGTATATTAAAATGACCGGCACAGATTTTCATTTGTGCCGGACTGTTTTTATCAGAGCTCGATCTTTTTGAACTGCTCCCAGGGCAGTTCTTTTTTTCCGAAATGACCGTAGTTGGTCGTCTGTGTATAGATCGGCCGTCTCAGGTCCAGTTCATTGATGATGTTGGAAACACTGAAGTCAAAGTTCTTCATGACGATCTCCAGAAGTTCATCATCTGTATATTCCGATGTACCGAATGACTGTACATAAACGGAAAGGGGTCTGGGTTTGCCGATCGCATATGACAGCTCGATCTGGCATTTATGTGCCAGCTTGTTTGCAACAATATTACGGCAGACATAGCGTGCATAATATGCAGCGCTCCTGTCAACTTTCGTAGGGTCTTTACTGGAGAAGCAGCCGCCGCCGATCGGTGCATATCCGCCGTATGAGTCAACTACGATCTTTCTGCCGGTCGTTCCGGAATCTCCCCAGCTGCCTCCGACAACAAAGCTGCCGGAAGGATTGATCAGGTATTTTGTGTTCTCATCGGTCAGATTGCTGTCAATGACCGGAAGAATGACCTGATTCATAACGATTTCACGAACCTGTTCCTGTGTGACATCAGCAGTATGCTGCGTGGAAACAAGAACGGTATCAATACGTTTCAGTTCACCGTTTTCATATTCTACGGTAACCTGTGTTTTGCCGTCCGGCTGAAGGCACGGAGTCTTTCTTCTGACTTCCTCAAGCTTTGCGGCAAGCTTATGCGCATAAGCGATCGCATAAGGCATGAGTTCTTCTGTTTCATCTGAAGCATAACCGAACATAATGCCCTGGTCACCGGCACTGAGTTCTTCGTTATCCACAGCGCTGTTGATCTCCGGAGACTGTTTGTTGACTTTGAGGATGACATGATATTCTTCGTTGTAGCCGATCTGCTTCATAACATCCAGAGCGATCTTCTCATAGTCAATGACTGCCCTGGTACCGGCCTCACCATAGATGAGGATCAGATCATCTTTGATTGTTGCTTCGACTGCCATGTGGCTTTCAGGATCCTGACGCAGGGCTTCATCAAGGATGGAATCGGCGATCAGGTCACAAACTTTGTCGGGATGTCCGCTTGTAACGGATTCTGATGTAAAGAATACTTTAGACATAAAAATAACTCCTTCCTGTGTCTTTATACGACTCTAAGAAAGAGTTATTCATTTTTTCTCTTTCTTTATCGCTGTCAGCATTACCACCTTACGCTGTTCTGCAGGTTGGTATAAGGCCACCGAGCTGACTCTCTTGCCTTATTCTTGATAAAAGACGTTAATATAATGTCATAAAACATACAGAAAAGCAACAGAATAATATTAATGTATTATCGGTATTGAACCATACGATCCACATATAAGTTCAAAATAATGGTGTATAATGAGGCTATGAAATTTAACTGGAATGAAAGGGTACATGAAAATGTACTGTCATACACGATAGCAGGTTCACTGATCGTTCTTCTGTGGTTTTTGTTCAATTCCTGGGGGCCGATCTCAGCATTCCTCGGCAAGATCCTCCGGGCAGCTCTTCCGTTTGCCATCGGCCTGATTCTGATGCTGATATTGAAGCCGCTCAGAGATATTGCAGAAAAGCAATGGATGAGAGATCTGGAGTGGAAACAGACCACGAAGCGCAAAGCTGCCGTGGCGATCAGTGTAATCATTTTTATTGCTGTGATCACGAGCTTCTTTATGGTACTGGTTCCTCAGATCATTGACAGTGTTCAGGCACTGTTTGCTTCCATGGAAATTTATCTGGACAGACTGGGGGAACTGCTTGATCAGTTCAAGATCAGTGCAGAGAGTTCCGGAATCATCAACAGTATTTATCAGACACTTGAAGATTCCGTAAGAGTCTGGGTGAGCAATGCAAACAGGCTTTTATCAAGATTAGTCAGCAATTCTGTAAGCTTTGTCGGCAGGATCGGTGATTTCTTTGTGGCATTCATCATTACGATCTATCTGCTTGTTGATGAAGAACGCTTCTCCAGACAGATCAAGAAGCTTGTATATTCCATTCTGCCTGTATCTGTTGCGGATTCCTTCTATGAAGTATCCAGCCTTTCCGTCAAGATGTTCAACAGCTTCGTATACGGCAAGGCACTGGATTCACTGATCATCGGTATCATATGCGCGATCTGCACAGGACTGATGAAAATGCCGTATGCTGTACTGATATCGTTCGTGATCGGAATTACGAATATGATTCCGGTATTCGGACCTTTTATCGGAGCGATTCCCTGTATTTTTATCCTGCTGATCATCAGCCCGTATAAAGCACTGGAGTTCAGTATCTTCGTGCTGATCCTCCAGCAGATCGATGGAAATATTATCGGTCCGAGGATCCTTGGTGATTCTCTGGGACTGCCTGCATTGTGGATCATGTTCGCCATCATTATCGGCGGTGCCACATTCGGGATCGTCGGTATGTTCCTTGGTGTGCCGATCTTCTCTGTCATCTACTATCTGGTATCGAACAGAGTCAACCAGGCTTTGAGAGAAAAACGAATACATATCGAATAACGAAAATGAACAGCAGAAATGCTGTTTTTTTCAGGCATCAAAAAAATTCCCTGTTTCAGGGAATTTTAATGATCGGTCAGAGGCCGAACAGCATATCCTCATACGAAGGAATATGATAGAAGCGGTCAGAAGCGATGGATTCATATGCATTGACATACTGTCTGATCTCATCCATCAGCGGACAGACTTCATTGTAGAGTTCGATGCCTGTGTCGATGTTCTTCGCTTTCTTTGTTTTTGCGGCATAGACCTGATTCAGCTGATTCAGACCGCCGTATACTTTATCGATCAGTTCAGAGATATTTGTGACTCTGTCTTTGATATAGACAGGTGCTGTATCTCCTGCAGCGTTGCAGGCATTGTTGTAGAATGTCAGTTCTTCCGTCATTGCAGGAAGGACTTCTTCATTGATCATTTTGGTCAGCGTACGGACTTCAATGCCGATCTTATGAATGTATTCTTCGATATAGATCGCTTTTCTGGCAGCCAGTTCGGTTTTCGTATAAACACCCAGTTCTGTCAGCAGGGAAACAGTATCCGCACGGTCCAGGATCTTGTAGGACTCTACGGAAGAACGGATGTTCGGAAGACCGCGCCGCTCTGCTTCCCTGACCCAGCTTTCTGAATAACCGTCACCTGAGAACAGGATCTTGTTATTCTCCTGCAGGATCGTACGGCAGATATCCAGTGCTTTCGCTCTGACGTCCTGCAGATACTTGATGCCTTCCAGTTCTGCAGCGATGTCATTCAGCGTTTTTGCCATGATGGAATTCAGGATCGTGTTGGTCATTGATGCGGACATGGATGAACCGAGCATACGGAATTCAAACTTGTTTCCTGTAAATGCGACCGGTGAAGTACGGTTGCGGTCGTTGTTGTCACGCGGAATATAGGAAAGACCGGATATCGGGTTGAATTCCCGCGGATCTTTTGTGATATCTGTTTTCTTTCCTTTGACCAGATCTGTCAGGATACGTTCAATATACTCGCCCAGATAGATTGAAACGATTGCCGGAGGAGCTTCATTGGCGCCAAGTCTGTGGTCGTTTCCTGCACATGATGCAGACATTCTCAGCAGTTCCGGATATGTATTGACCGCTTTGATGAATGCACAGATAAATACGAGGAAACGGACATTTTCCGAAGGCTTTTCACCCGGAGAGAACAGATTCTGTCCGTTGTCCGTGATGATCGAATAGTTGTTGTGTTTTCCTGAACCATTGATCCCGTCAAACGGTTTCTCATACAGCAGACATGCAAGACCATGCTTTTCTGCTGTTTTCCTCAGCACGTCCATCATCAGCTGATTCTGGTCGACTGCGATATTGCATTCTGTAAATACAGGAGCGATCTCAAACTGACCGGGTGCTACTTCATTATGCTCTGTTTTGGAATAGATGCCGAGTTTCCAGAGCTCTTCATTGACATCCTTCATAAACGCGGTAACTCTTACCGGTATAGAACCGAAATAATGGTCATCGAGTTCCTGTGCTTTCGGAGCCGGTGCACCAAACAGTGTTCTGCCTGTCAGCTTCAGATCTCTGCGTGCTTCAAACGCAGCACGGTCGATCAGGAAGTATTCCTGCTCCAGTCCGACTGATGCATTGCAGGATCGTACATCTTTATCACCAAGCAGGTTGACAACACGGGTCGCTGCATGGCTCATCGCTTTGACGGATTTCAGAAGCGGATCTTTCTTATCCAGAGACTCACCGTTGTATGAAACAAACACGGTCGGTATGCATAATACGTTGTCCCTGATAAATACCGGGGATGTCACATCCCAGTATGTGTATCCTCTTGCTTCAAAGGTAGCGCGGAGACCGCCGCTCGGAAAACTGGACGCATCCGGCTCGCCTTTGATCAGGTTCTTGCCTGAAAAATGTGTGATCGGTTCGTTGTTTTCGCCCGGGTCGATAAACGCGTCATGCTTTTCAGCTGTGCCGCCGGTCATAGGCTGGAACCAATGGGTATAATGAGTAGCTCCTTTTTCCAGAGCCCAGCGTTTCATTGCATGAGCGATCGCATCCGCGGTCTGTCTGTCCAGCAGAGATTCATTGCATACAGTCTTTTTCCACTGACTGTATACGGGTTTCGGAAGACGTTCACGCATTTCGGTTTCGTTGAATACCATAGAGCCGAAATTCTCAAAAGGCTTTTCCATACGACTTTCTCCTTTTCACGTACTATATAAAATCAATTTTTGCTCTCTGCGTCAATAAAAAACCGCCAAAATATGAATAAAAAATATAAAATCAGCATATTTCTGAAAAATAATTGGAAAAACAGAAAAAAATCCGAAGATAAACGCTGAATATCGAAATTAAAAAATGATGTCTTCCGACATCATATCATTGATCAAAACCAATAGTTTCCGGCATTCTCGCCTTCGGATTCAGCTTCCATGACCACTTTGGTGACTTCCGGAACTTCTTCCATCAGGATCGACTGGACACCTTCACTGATATCCGTACTGGCCATAAAGCATCCTGCACAAGCACCGATCATTCTGACCGTAACAACTCCATCCTGGAAGTCGACAAGCTGTATATCACCGCCGTCCTGACGAATATAGGGACGGATCCTGTTGATCGTTGCCTCGATCCTTTCAAGCAGATCAGCAGAAACTTCATTCTGTTCAACTGACTGTTGATTCTCACTCATTTCAATATCCTTCTTTCTCAAAATGTGTAATGGTAGAAAAGCGATATGCAGCATCCAAGACAGATACCACCGATAACTTCTACCCATTTATGCCCGAGGACATCCTTGATCTTGACGCTGTAGATCGGATCATCAAACTCCGTATTCAGTGTCTCCTGAACATCCTTCACCAATTGTTGCGTAATTTTAATGTTTTGTCCACTATAATACCTCACGTTGGCTGCGTCATAGATGACGATGACAGCCAGCGTCAGGGATATCGCAAATATCGTGGAACTGAAGTGTTCCTGCAGGCCAACAGAAAGTGCAAGCGCACTGACAAGCGCACTGTGGGAACTCGGAAAACCGCCCGAATCAAAAGCCATTTTCCATTTCCATACGTGTTTCCGGAAATAGTATATAAACGGTTTTATAAACTGAGCCAGAATACCTGCTGTGATAGCTGACCAGAACGGGAACATTGCTCGTATACCCATATCTTTACCTCGCGCACCAAAGTATAGCATATTTTCATGCCGCTGTGATACAATCTGTAAGGCATGAAAGGATAGATATGACTTATCAGATCGGACAGACAGTAGAAGGGAAAATCACAGGCATACAGCCATACGGTGCGTTTGTGTCTTTGGACAGAAATACAAGCGGTCTGATCCACATCTCGGAGATCAGCGATGGATATGTCAGGGATATATCAAGGTTTGTAAATGTCGGTGATATCGTGAAAGTCAAGATCATTGACTTTGATTACAACACCAGACAGGCAAGACTTTCTCTGAAAGCACTGCAGAGAAGCAGGGCACGTTCATATCACCGCCCGATCAATACCAGACGGGCGTCTCTGCCTGAGATGAAGATCGGCTTTTCATCGATTGCGGACAGACTTCCGAAATGGATCGCTGAAGCGAAAAAAAAGATCGAAGACGATGCAGATTAAAAAGGACAGCGGCTGCTGTCCTTTTGTAATCAGCTGAATGAATCAAGAATTTCTTTCGCAGTATCCTTGCCGTCTTTGACAGCCAGTCCGATGTTTTTCGGGCCGGTATAAGCGTCACCTGTGATATACACATTTTCAACGGTGGATTTGTGAGTATCCGTTCTGTCAACACCTTCAAATGCACTGAAGTCTACACGCTGACCGATCGCCGCAACAACGAGATCACAGTCGAACTCATATTCGCTTCCCGGGACCTCGATCGGCCTTCTTCTGCCTGAAGCATCCGGTTCGCCAAGCTCCATTTTTACGATATGCACACCCTTGACTTTTCCGTTTTCATCCAGGATCAGATCCTTGATGTTCTCCAGATATTCGAACTTCACGCCGACAGCCATGTTGTCCTTGATTTCTTTCTTGGACGCAGGCATTTCAGCTTCACTTCTTCTGTAGATGATGCGTACATCCGGCAGGATCCTTGCAAGGGAAGCTGAGCAGTCCATTGCAACATTTCCGCCGCCCCATACAACAGCCTTGTGATATCTGTTCTTGTATTCTTCGTGCTTTTTCAGAATGTTCAGGTTATAAAGAAGCGTCAGTCCAGCTTCATAGCCGTCGCCTTCCATTCCGAATTTGTTTTCGACCTGCGCGCCGATACCGATCAGAACTCTGTCATATTTGTTTCTCAGTTCTTCAAAGGTAATGTCTTTGCCGACCGTTGTGTTCATATGGAATGCAACACCGAGCTCATCAAGCTCTGCCTTGAGTTTTGCAATGAATCCTTTCGGCATGCGGAAATCAGGAATACCTGTATATATCGCACCGCCGACTTCTGCTTCCTTTTCGTAAATATCAACTTTGATTCCTTCTGAAGCGAGTACTTTAGCCGCATTCAGATTAGCCGGACCAGCGCCGACCATAGCAACAGTTTTGCCTTCAAATCCCACAGTAATCACCTCGTTCTATACTTCCATATATATTGTATTCCACTCATGTGTGAAAAACAAAGGCTTTTATACAAGCTGATGTTGTAAAAAACAGAACTCCGCAGATACAATGAAACCGTAAAACGGGAGGCTGAGTATGAACGCACTGGAGAAAAACAGACTGATCATCAATGAGGCTGATGATGAACTGGTAAAACTGTTTGAAAAACGCATGCACGCTGTTAAGGAGATCCTGGCATATAAAAAGGAAAACGGGCTGCCTGTTCTGGATGCTTCGCGCGAAGCAGACAATATTGCAAGAAACTGTGCCAAAGTACAGGATGAAGAACTGAAGAAGTATTTCAGAAGATGGTATGAGGAAACGATGGCGGTTTCCCGTGCATATCAGGAAGATCTTCTTGAAAGAAAATGAAAAAGTTTTGTCAAGCTCTGCCTTGAGTTTTGCAATGAATCCTTTCGGCATGCGGAAATCAGGAATACCTGTATATATCGCACCGCCGACTTCTGCTTCCTTTTCGTAAATATCAACTTTGATTCCTTCTGAAGCGAGTACTTTAGCCGCATTCAGATTAGCCGGACCAGCGCCGACCATAGCAACAGTTTTGCCTTCAAATCCCACAGTAATCACCTCGTTCTATACTTCCATATATATTGTATTCCACTCATGTGTGAAAAACAAAGGCTTTTATACAAGCTGATGTTGTAAAAAACAGAACTTCGCAGATACAATGAAACCGTAAAACGGGAGGCTGAGTATGAACGCACTGGAGAAAAACAGACTGATCATCAATGAGGCTGATGATGAACTGGTAAAACTGTTTGAAAAACGCATGCACGCTGTTAAGGAGATCCTGGCATATAAAAAGGAAAACGGGCTGCCTGTTCTGGATGCTTCGCGCGAAGCAGACAATATTGCAAGAAACTGTGCCAAAGTACAGGATGAAGAACTGAAGAAGTATTTCAGAAGATGGTATGAGGAAACGATGGCGGTTTCCCGTGCATATCAGGAAGATCTTCTTGAAAGAAAATGAAAAAGTTTTCGGAATATTCTGACTGATATTTACTTCTGTTTTCATGCTGCATTGACTTTCCTTTTTATAGGCCGTAAGATGCAGCTAAACCGATGACCGGGAGATCAAACATGTGGACAGCTCCAAGAGAGTGAGGGTTGGTGAGAGCCTCGCAGTGTTGCAGCATGCAAATGGACCCGTGAGGGCCTGATGAACGCACAGCAAGTATTCAGGACGCAATGTCAGCGTTAAATGACAGGAAATGTGATTGCATTTTCGAAGAGAGAGCCGGATCATAGGATCCAATGGCTAAAAAAGGTGGTATCGCAGGCTTACGCTTGTCCTTTTACGGACAGGCTTTTTTGTTTCAGAACAACCGCTTGAGAAAATGCACAGGGAAAAGGAGGAAGATCACATGAAAAAGGCAATGACAACAATTCTTTCCGCAGCAGCATTACTGATCATGACAGGCTGTTCATCCGCTTCCGCTCCGGAAGGAGCTCAGGCTTCCGTACAGGAGACTTCAGCTTCAGAACCTGCAGAGACAGGATCATACAGAGTCGCCGTCGTCAAGCAGCTGGACCATGCGTCTCTGGATGAGATCGCAAATGCAGTAACGGCACAGCTGGATGCGATTGCTGAAAAAGAAGGCATAACGATCGAATATGATGTCTATTCCGGACAGAATGACCAGACTGTTCTGAAGCAGATCGGTGATCAGGCGGTCAGCGATCAGGTAGATGCGATCATTCCTGTCGCTACGCTGGCAGCAGTTACGATGACTGCCTGCGCAGAAGAAAGCGGCATCCCCGTGATCTTTGCGGCTGTATCCGATCCGGACAGCGCACAGCTGACAGACATCGATTATGTCAGCGGCACCAGTGATGCATTGAATGCCGAACAGATCATTGACATGATGATCGCTCAGGATCCTGAACTGAAGACAGTCGGACTTCTTTACAGCAAAAGTGAGACGAATTCCCAGAAACCGATCGCAGACGCAAAGGCCTATCTTGATGGAAAAGGAATTCAGTATGTTGAAGCAACCGGCAATACAAGAGATGAAGTCATTGCGGCAGTTTCCTCACTGATCGCTTCTGATGTCGGCGCGATCTTCACACCGACTGACAATGTGATCATGGATGCAGAGCTGACGATCGCCGAAACACTGATCGAAGCAGGTATTCCGCATTATGCCGGAGCAGATTCCTTTGTCAGAAACGGCGCATTCGCTACATGCGGCGTCAATTATACAGATCTTGGAAAACGTACTGCAGACATTGCGTTTGACGCGATCACAAACGGTATGGAAAACCTGGAAGACTATTATCTGATGGATGGCGGCATCGTCACTGTCAATACAGAAACAGCAGAAGCGCTGAGCCGCGGCTATGACATGTTCAGCCAGTATGGCGAGGTCGTGGAAGTAACGACAACTGCCGACTGAATCATAAACAAGAGGACCGGAAATGGTATATATTGTTCAAACAGCACTGCAGCTTGGCTGTATCTATGCACTGGTCGCACTGGCACTGTTCCTGAGCTACCGTATTCTTGATATTGCGGACCTGACAACGGACGGATGTTTTGTGCTGGGCATGGCAGTGTCGGTATCCATGGCTGCCAAAGGCCATCCTATAGCAGGTATTTTCATGGCCATACTCAGCGGAGGATGCGCAGGTTTTGTGACAGCATTCCTTCAGACGAGGATGGGCGTGCCTTCCATTATTGCCGGCATTATTACAAATACAGGCCTTTATACCGTCAATCTGATGGTCATGGGGTGGAGCAGCAGTATCAGCCTGCTGAAGAATGAGACGATATTTACCATGTTCCGTTCCACGGGGATCGGCGGAAGCTGGTATGCGATCCTGCTTTCCGGACTGATCATCCTTCTGTGCATGGCTGCCATGCGATGGTTTCTCTCGACCAGACTCGGACTCTCGATCAGGGCTGCCGGAGACAACCGTGATATGGTATCCACTTCTTCCATCGATCCGCGCCGTATGATCACGATCGGCCTGTTTCTGTCGAACTGCCTGACAGCACTGTCGGGTGCTGTTGCCGGACAGCTCCAGAAATCAGCAGACATCAACGCCGGTACCGGTATTGTTGTGATCGGCCTTGCATCGCTGATCATCGGAGAAACACTGATCCGGGGAAGAAGATCACTGACAAGAAATATTCTTGCCTGTCTTGCCGGCAATATCGTTTACCGCATGATCTATGCGATGATCCTGCAGACAAGGGTCATTCCCATCGAGTGCCTGAAGCTCATGACAGCTTTGATCGTAGCGCTGTCCATCAGTGCGCCGTATATCAGCAGCAGCGTGAAACTCAAAAACAGAGCAAGAAGGGAGACAGGTCATGCTTGAGATCCAGCATCTGACAAAGGTATTCAATGCCGGTACTGTCAATGAAAAAAGAGCGGTCACAGATCTTTCCCTGACAGTCAATGACGGCGACTATATTACGATCGTCGGCTCCAACGGTGCCGGAAAATCCACGCTGTTCAATGCCATAGCAGGTGTATTCACGCCTGACTCAGGCAGGATCATGCTGGACGGAAACAATATCACGTTTGAACCTGATTACAAACGCTCTGTTTATATCGGCAGGATGTTTCAGGATCCTTTGAAGGGCACCGCACCTCATATGTCGATCAAAGAGAATCTTGCGCTGGCTTATCTGCGTGCCGGCAACCCGAGACCCTTGTCCCGGATCAGCAGAAAAGATGAAGAGCTGTTCCGTGACCAGCTGAAGATGCTGGAAATGGGCCTGGAAGACCGCATGAATACACCGGTCGGAACACTTTCCGGCGGGCAGAGGCAGGCGCTGACACTTCTGATGGCAACGATCGTTCCGCCGAAACTGCTTCTGCTGGACGAACATACTGCGGCACTGGATCCGGCTGCCGCAAACAAAGTCATGGAACTGACAAACAGGATCGTTTCAGAACATCATATGACATGCATGATGATCACGCACAATCTGAAGCAGGCAATGCAGACGGGAAACCGTACATTCATGATGAAGGACGGACAGATCGTTCTGGACCTGCAGGGTGAGCAGCGGAAAAACCTGACGATCGAAGATCTGCTGAGAATGTTCAGGGAAGGTACAAATGAGGAGTTTGACAACGACCGTATATTATTGTCAGAATAATAGCGGTAGATCATATGGCAGATAAAAAAACAAATGCAATGCGTATCCTGGACAGTGAAGGGATCACGTACACAGTACATACTTATGATGCGTCAGACGGGATCGTCGACGGCGTAACAGCTGCGAAGAAACTTGGTCAGGACCCGGACCAGGTGTTCAAAACACTTGTGACCAGAGGGAATGACCGGCAGTTTTATGTCTTTGTGGTCCCGGTAAAAGAAGAACTAGATCTGAAGGCCTGCGCACGAAGCGTTGATGTGCGCAGTGTAGAGATGATCCATGTCAAAGAGCTCCTGGGAATTACCGGGTATATCCGGGGAGGATGTTCTCCTGTCGGCATGAAAAAACAGTTCCGTACGGTATTTGACGAAACTGTTCTGCTGTTTGACCGTATATTTGTATCAGGCGGACGGATCGGAACACAGATCGAAGTGGCTCCGGAGGATCTCCTCAGGATCACCGGTGCTTCAACTGCAGCGATCATACGGGAATAACGGGTATCATCCCGTTTTCTTTTTGCCGCGCTGTATATTTCCCGTAATATCCAGGACGACCAGGATCAGCACATAGCACAGGAACGCCCCGAACAGAAAACCGCTTCCGTCAATGGCCATGTCTGAGAACTGCATGCTGCGGCCTTCCGTAAAATGCTGGATCACTTCATCTCCGGCCGGTATTGCGATCAGAAACAGTACGAAGTTCAGGAATCTGCTCGGCATCAGCGGACAGATATGCATCGCCAGGGATACAAGAAAGCCAAGACCGGCAAATTCCGTGAAGTGCGCAAGTTTCCGCACATAATGATGCACGGTATAAAAGTCGGACGCATAAAGCCCGAATCTTGAGATGTGATTCAGGATCCAGACAGTCACGCCGGATGACATCTTTGAAGACAGTTCGGCAACCATCATGGAGTTTCTGAAGATCATATAGATATAAAGGCAGACCAGGATCCAGATCCACCAATAACGATAACGCTTCATGTTTCACCTCGTTCCCGGTATCATACCACAAAGTACAAACACATGATATAATGTCTGCTATGCTTAACGAGAGATCAAAGTTTAAGATTTATGAGGTCTGCATGGTGATCATCGGTACTTTCATGGTTGCACTGGCAGTTGAAATGTTTATTATTCCTTATAATATATTATCCGGCGGTGTAGCAGGTATTGCCGTAGCCATCAGTCCTCTGATCCATATTGATGAGACGCTGATCGCAAACGTACTGGTCGTAGGACTGCTGTTTGCCGGCGGAGCTGTACTAGGCAAGCAATTCTTTCTGGAGACATTTCTGTCTTCACTGATCTATCCGGTCTTTACAAGCATGCTGACGAAGATGATAACCGTACCGGCAGTAGACCCGATCCTTGCAAGCTTCTATGGAGGACTTCTGGGAGGCATTGGCGTCGGGCTGGTCGTACGTGCGGGTGCATCGACCGGAGGAATGGATATTCCGCCGCTGATCGTACACAAACTGACGGGCATCAAGCTGTCTGTGCTGATCAGCATTACCGATGCATTGACAGTCATGCTGGGATTTGCGGCATATGATCTGTCCGCTGTTCTGCTCGGACTGATCTCGGTATTCTCGACAGGCTGGGCCGTCAGCAAAGCTCTGTCATTCGGTGAGGGTTCCGTTTCCAAATCAGTCCAGGTCATATCACCGCACTGGCAGGAGATCTACCGTCAGATCGATATTCAGCTGGGCAGAGGTGCAACGGTACTGGAAGCGCATGGCATGTATCAGATGGAAAAACGTCCGGTTCTGCTGTGTGTTGTCGGACAGAAACAGTATGCTGAACTGCTGAAGATCATCAATGATATTGATCCGTCTGCTTTTGTGATCACGACAGACGCAACTGATATGCATGGAGAGGGATTCACATATGGATTCCATCTCTAGCCAACAGGTAAGAATATGTTCTATAATATGGATTATTACGGAGGTGCCTGATGATCGAATGTACCCATGTTTATAAGAAATACCGTAATGGTACAAATGCGCTCTATGACATCAACCTGAATGTAGCTCAGGGAGAGTTTGTATATATTATCGGACCTACGGGTTCCGGAAAAAGTACTCTGATCAAATTGCTGGACGGCGAAGAGATCCCCACCAAAGGAACAGTCGGCGTCATCGGTATAGATGTCGGAAAACTGCGCCATTCCAAAGTTCCCATTTACCGCAGAAACATTGGTGTTGTATTTCAGGATTACAGACTGCTTCCCAGCAAAACAGTATTTGAAAATATTGCTTATGCGCTGGAAGTTATCAACATGAAAAAAGACCTGGTCCGCAGAAGGACCAGAGAAGTTATGAACCTGGTCGGTCTGGATGACAAAGCCAATTCTTTCCCGAATCAGCTGTCAGGCGGCCAGCAGCAGAGAGTGGCGATCGGACGTGCGATTGCAAACCGTCCGAAGCTTTTGATCGCGGACGAGCCGACAGGAAACCTGGACCCGGCAATGTCCGATGAGATCATGTCGCTCCTGGAAAAGATCAACCGTGAATACGGTACGACCGTCCTCATGGTCACTCATGATCTGACACTCGTCAACAAGCACAGAAAGCGCACAATTGTTCTGGAACACGGACATGTTGTAGCCGATCTGGCGGAAGGAGGTTATGTACAGCATGATCAGTAGGATATTCCGCCCGCTCAAGGAGGGCTTCCGCGGTGTCATCAGACACGGAGCCATGTCATTGTCCAGTGCTACAGCCGTTACTCTGACTCTGATCATTGTCGGACTGTTCCTGATCTTTACAGTTAATGTCAATCAGATGACAGAAGGCATGGAACAGACGGTAACGATCTCGGTGCAGATCAACCACGACCACGAATCAGCTGAACAGGAAGACAAGCTTGCTATGGAGATCAAGGCGATCGAAGGAGTAGGCTCGGTCACCTATTATACAAAGGATGAGGAATTCCAGTTCTATCTGGACAGTTTTGAAGACGAAGAAACAAAGGAAGTCTTTGAGCCGTTCCGTGATGACAACCCGATGCACGATGCATTCTATATTGAAGTCAAAGACGGCACACAGCTGGAAGAGATCGCCAAGAAGATCGAAGAGCTTGACGGCGTCTACAAAGTTGCTTTCGGCGGACAGAGTGCTGTCCAGCTGATCAGTATGCTCAGGACCATCCGTATTGCCGGCGGCGTGCTCGCTTTGGCACTCTCGCTGCTTGCGGTATTCCTGATCCAGAATACGATCAAACTGACGATCCTTGCACGTGCAGATGAGATCGCGATCATGAGAAATGTCGGCGCCAAAAACGGATTTATCCGTGCACCGTTCGTTGTGGAAGGCGCTCTGATCGGTGCGCTCGGCTCATTGATCCCGATGGCACTGATCTACTACGGCTACAGATATCTCTATGATGTTACGGGAGGATATATCGTCAGCAAGATGTTTACATTGATCCCCGCAAAGCCGTTTGCACTGTATGCTGCATTGGTACTGCTCGGACTCGGCGTGCTTGTCGGTCTGATCGGTTCCTTCTTCTCTGTCAATAAGTACCTGAGGTGGAAACGATGAAAAAGAAAGCTGCTAAAACTTTATTGGCAGCTTTATTGGCATTTGCTGTGATACTGCCCGTACAGGCCGAAGATGATTTTTCTGATGTCACTTACTGGACGGAACTGTGTACGAAAGACCAGAGTCTGGACAGAGCACAGAGGCAGTCCTGCAATGCATTCATGGAATACATGCAGGATCAGAGCTCTGTTCTGAGCGAACGCGTGAAAGAGATCGATGCCAAGAAAGCAGAGATCTCATCCAATATTCTTGTCTATGCCAGGAAAGTCTCCGAATATCAGACACAGGCTGATGCGATGACGGTCGAGATCAACAATCTGACTGCAGAGATCACCGAGCTGAATACGGATATCGGCATTAAGGAAAAAACAGTCTCCGAGCACCAGGCAGAGATCGAAAAAGATGAAGCAGAGATCGGAGCAGCCAAAACAAAGATACTGGAGAGAATTGAATCAGCGCAGAGTACGATGCGCCTGAACCAGTATCTGGATATTCTGATGGGAGCGAATTCTTTTGATGACCTGATGAGGATCGCCAGCGGTCTGAAGGACATCATGCTGTATGACGAAGTAACGATCAGAGAGCTGAGCTCATCCATCGATGCTTTGAACCAGGAAAAAGAAAAGCTCCAGACGGAGATCACGGAACTTGCTTCAAAAAAGGAAACGCTCGCTGCGAAGAAAAACGAACAGGTCACCAAACAGACGGAACTTCTGGCACTGAGCTATCAGGCTCAGGTCATTGAAGATGAATTCCGCAAACAGAAAGTCGATCTGGAAGCGGAAGGCAACAGGATCGCAGGCGATATTGAAGCGATCAAGAAAAAGATGGCAGAGATCGCCGAACATCTGAGGGAAGTCGTTGCAGCCAACGGGTTCACATTCCCGATCGTCGGCGGATCGCTCAGTACCGGCGGCGGTACATGGCATTATGCTGCAAGCTTCGGCGGAGGCGTGCATCTGGGGAATGATATCCAGTGCAGACTCGGCTCCGATGCTGTAGCGATCGGAAACGGCGTTGTGCTGAAAACAGCAGACGGCTGCGGATACGGTTATCTCGGCAATGGCTGCGGCGTCGC
>AUXO012120535.1_pt1 | contig 18052 bp, 21 predicted proteins | sample 768731 | NCBI WGS metagenome assembly AUXO01 (sample SAMN02715735, study PRJNA202380) | gut metagenome | biome: sheep rumen | host: Ovis aries | place: New Zealand: Palmerston North
CAAGATGAAAGCTGGGAAATCCGTGAGTCTGTCGCTTATCACAAGAATACCCCTCAGAATATTCTTGATATATTGGCGAATGATGAAAATGAAAACGTACGTCAGGCTGTCAAAATGAGAAAATGATAATTTTTTTCCAAAAAGTACTTGACAAATCAAATTGAGTATGCTATAATGTTTTCATTCCGTGGTTCTCACGAACGGAATGAAAAATTTACAGAAAGGAGTGAGCGGTATGACTAATTATCAGAATCTTAAAAAACACATCATTCAGAAATTACATATTATTATGAAGCAAACCGCCGTTCTTTCGGACATTGAGGAGAATTTAAGGGGTTAAGTTGTTTGTATCCCCTTGTATAGTTCCGGAGTGCTTCTGTTATGGAAGCACTCTTTTTTTGTGTCCGGATACGGCAGAAACGGAGGAAAACCATGTTTGAAATTCAAGGTGCATACGCCAGTGCAAAAATTTTCACCGACATTGCAGATAATACCTCAATTGCACAAATCACAGAATTATGCTGTCAGCCCCTTGCAAAGGGTTCACAAATCCGCATCATGCCTGATGTTCATGCTGGGGCTGGTTGCACTATCGGTACAACTATGACTATCACAGACAAGATTGTCCCGAACCTCGTCGGGGTTGATATTGGCTGTGGTATGGAAACGACCATTATCAAAGAATCCCACATTGAACCGCAGAAATTAGATAAGCTCATCCGTGCGGAAGTTCCGTCCGGTTTCGCTGTGCGTGGCAAAATTCACCGCTATGCAAACGAAATTGATTTGACGAAATTGTATTGTTATCATCATGTTCATGCAGATAAGGATTTATTGAGTATTGGTTCATTGGGCGGTGGCAATCATTTCATTGAAGTTGACAAGGACGAAGACGGCAAAATTTATCTTGTCATTCATTCCGGCTCACGTCATTTGGGTGTAGAGGTGGCTCGATGGTATCAGGATGAAGCTTACCGCCGTCTCAATCATTCTGACTCTCAGAGCATTGATGCCCTCATTGCACAGATGAAGGCAGAGGGCAAACAAAAACAAATCGAATCTGAAATTAAGAAAATCAAAAATACAAAGTCAACCAGCGTTCCCAAACATCTCGCCTATTGTGAGGGTGAATTGTTTGAGCAGTATCTGCATGACATGGCAATTGTTCAGCAGTTTGCCGTCCTGAATCGTCAAGCCATGACAGATGTCATTGTCAAGGGGATGCATTGGCACGTTGTCGACCAGTTCACCACGACACACAATTATATTGATATGGAACACATGATTCTCAGAAAGGGCGCAGTTTCCGCACAAGAGGGAGAAATTCTCTTAATTCCTATCAATATGCGTGATGGTAGTTTAATTTGCCGTGGAAAAGGAAATCCAGACTGGAATTGTTCAGCTCCTCACGGTGCAGGGCGGTTAATGTCTCGTTCACAAGCAAAAGAATCTTGTTCCATTGCAGAATATCGCAAGGAAATGCAGGGAATTTATACGACATCTGTTAGTATGGATACCCTCGACGAATGCCCCATGGCTTACAAGCCGATGGAATCTATCATGGAAAATATTGTCGATACTGCGGAAGTCCTCAAGGTCATCAAGCCCATTTATAATTTCAAGGCTGGTTCAGAAGATGCCCCTTGGATGAAGAAAAAATCAATATAAGTTTATGCGTTGTAACCCCCATTATGAGAGGAAAAATAAATATGAATTACTACATTTCAGATTTACACCTTGGTCATGCGAATGTTATCAAATATGACCCCAGACCTTTCGAAAATCTGGAGGAAATGCATCAGACTATTATCAAAAATTGGAATTCTGTTGTAACTCCGGAAGATGATGTTTATATTTTGGGCGATTTTGCTTGGAAAGAACAAATCGGAATTGAAATTATTTCTCAGCTTGTCGGGAAAAAGTATCTCATCAAGGGCAATCATGACAAGATGAGTTCACATCTGGAAAGTTTCTTTGTATGGGTCAAAGATTATGCCATTATTCAGGATAAGGCACAAAATACACAAGTTGTCATGTGTCATTTTCCCATTGCCCATTGGTACAATCAATACCGCCATACTGTGCATTTATACGGTCATGTACACAATACACAGGATTATGAACTATTCCGGCAATATGAAAATTTATGCAGGGAAAAGAATATTCCCTTTCTTGCGTACAATGTCGGCTGTATGTTGCCTTATATCAATTACACCCCTCGCACATTACAGCAAATTATCACAAATTCTTAAAGGAGTATTATCATGCCAAATATTACATTATTAGGTACTGGGGGGATGTTGCCCCTCAAAGACAGATTTTTAACAAGCCTTTATGTGGAACAAAACGGAAATGCAATCTTGATTGACTGCGGAGAAGGCACACAGGTTGCATTTGCCCAACACGGCTTGAAACTCAGCAAAATCAGGGCTATTTTCATTACGCATTCCCACGCTGACCATGTGGCAGGTCTTGCCGGATTACTGCTTTCATTGGGAAATACCGGACGTTCTGACGCTCTTCCGATTTTCTGCGGAGACAGTGCCGTTGACACGATTCAGCATTTATTAGCTGTGACCGGAGGGTTGCCGTTTGATGTGCATCTGCACCGGCTTCCTGAAAATCAGTCAACTACTATCAAAATCAATAAAATTGACCCTCTGTTACAGATTGACACATTGCCTTTGAAGCACCGTGTTCCTTGTTTAGGGTATCGTCTGACATTCGCCAAAAAGCCCGAATTTCAGCCACAGCAGGCGAAAGCTCTTGACATTCCGGTGCAGTACTGGAAACAATTGCACTCTGGTGAAACAGTCACACTCCCCGACGGCAGAAAAATTGATTCTGTTCAGGTCACAGGTGAACCCCGTCCGCCGATTAAAATTACTTATACCACAGATACACTCCCCATCTCCGAAATTGTCGATTTTGCAAAAGATTCTGATTTGTTCATCTGTGAAGGAATGTGGGGAACTTTCGACAAAAAGGAAAGTATGAACCAAAAATGCCATATGCTCATGCAGGATGCCTGCACCCTCGCCAAAAAAGCAAATGTCAAAAGATTATGGCTGACACATTACAGCCCCGCTGAAAAAGAACCTGAAATTTATGCAGAAGAACTGCAACAGATTTATGAAACGGTTATCATTTCCAAAGACGGTCAGGAGATTATTTTAAAATAAGGAGGAATTTTCATGCAAAAGTTTGTTCCCTACGAAAAAGCAAGCAAAAAGGCGAAACGTGAAATTGACCTCAAAAAACGCAATACTTGGGGAGATTTGAACCCCGTCACCCGAAAAGAACCCAACCCAAAAGCCTACCGCCGTCACCCGAAACACAAGCATTCTCTGTTCAATGAATAACACAAAACGGAAGCCCAAATTGGACTTCCGTTTTTTATTATTCTTTGATAAATTTTTTATCTGTTTCAGGAATTCCGGCTTCATCAGAAATATATCTTTCTGCGGTCATGTGGAGATGATATTTTTCACGGAGTTTTGCAATGACATTCATCATAGGAGAGACATGATGTATATCAATTGCTTCCTGATTTTCCCATGCATCAATTAACAGCACTGTTTCGGGGTCATCAAGCGGAATATAATATTCATATCTCAAATTTCCCTGCTCATTTCTGATAGCAGAAACAGTACCGTTTTTCACCATTTCTTCTGCGAATTTTCTTGCATTTCCGTTGATTCCTGTATAGCGCAAATTCATTACAATCATGTGATTATTTCCTTTCGATTGACTGCACCATCTTTTCAAATGCCTGATAATTTTTCCCCTGCGGATTGCCTAAAACTGCAAAGCAGACAGTTTCAAAATACCGCCCATAGCCTTCATCAATCAGCACTTTTCTGAAATATTCCGCTACGTCTTCGGGATTGTTGCCAAATGCACCACATCCCCACGCTCCCAGAACTAACGATTGATAGCCATATTTCGCCGATAACCGCAGCATGATTCTGATTCTGCGTAGAAATGTTTCCTCTATCTGCTTTTTGGATGCGAAAAATCCTGCTCCCCTCCTGTTCGGGGCTGGAATGGTGATAACGGCTGTTGTGAATGTATCCGCCGTCAATTGGCAGTCTGCTGTACGAAATACGCATACTTCCGGCGACAACAGCATATAATCCGATTCTACGGCACTTGCATGAGTATTGTTATAATGGTACATCTCTTTTGCGGGTTCTGACGAAATCGAAGCATACAGCGTACTGCAACGGCATAATGCTTCTTCTTGTGCGACTGCGCCCCCTAAAAATCCGCCACCTGCAACATGAGCGTTCGCAAAATTCATGACTAACGAATTTTCCAGTTTTCTGGCAGATTCGAAACTGTCACAGTTTTCAATGATTATCCTGCAAGGGTCTGACGGACGAAAAGCGGAATCGTCTTCACTTAATAATTTCTGACCGTCTTCCGGACTGCATACAATCACTTTTTCATAATCCATTTCGGGAAATGAATAAACCTCTTCGCCGATTTGGTAGCGTTTTTCGGCTGTAATTTCAATAGTTTCTCTGGCAATTGATACCAGATTCCTCCATGATGCCATATTTTTCCGCCTCCTGTATTCCAATAGTGATTATTTTCATTCTAACATTAACTTATGAATACACTATTTCCAGAATATAGACAATATCTGAATTTTGTCGTTGCATTTGTGCACAAAATTTTGATTGCCATTCATGAAAAAGTTTATCAAATTTCACAGGCTAATTTTGATTGATTTTGTACTGCAAATATGTTATAATAAACAGTATGGGTATTACTACCCTCTATTTTCAGAGATAAGAAGGTGAATAGTTTATGACAGGATTATACTGCATTGCAGACAAAAATATTGAAATTTGTTCGCTTTATGCAAAAGTTCAGGAATACTGCAAAGGCTACGAAACGACAGGAATTCCGGATTTTTCTATTGTTATCAGTGAAGATGACATTATTTTTGAGCGTGAAAAATCCAATCAGGAACACGTCTTTGAAAATTTACCCATTCCAGATTTTTCAGAGGAAACGCTCGAAATTACAGCTGTTTACAGGAAGATTGCAGAAAAAATGATTGATTATGACACGTTTGTATTTCATGGGTCTGTGGTTGCTGTGGAAAATCAGGCATTTCTTTTCACGGCGAAATCCGGAACAGGAAAATCAACTCACACCAGATTATGGAGAGAGTATTTAGGGGAACGTGCCGTGATGGTCAATGATGACAAGCCCCTGATAAATATTTCCGAAAATGGTATTATGGTATATGGAACGCCATGGAACGGAAAACACCGTCTGGGGAGAAATATTTGTGTTCCGCTGAAAGCCCTCTGCATTCTCACGAGGGCAGAAGAAAACCATATTGAAAAGATTTCCAAATCTCAGGCTTATGCAATGCTGTTACAGCAGGTTTACCGTTCGCAGAATCCGGAGAAAATGCAGAAAACGCTTGCTTTGATTGATAAATTCGCTGATGGTGTTGAATTGTATCGCCTTGGCTGTAATATGAGCTGGCAGGCGGTCGAAGTTTCTTATAATGGTATGAAAGGATGATTTTTGATGAAAATTAGTGAAAAATTTATTATCCATGATGATGGTGATTCGAAATTGCTGGTATCTACCGGAGCAACCAAATTTTCCGGTCTGGTCAGAAGCAATGGTTCAGCAGGGTTTATTCTTTCCTGTCTGGAAAATGAAACCACAGAGGACGAAATTGTTGGAAAGATGCTGGAATATTATGATGTATCCGAAGAAACGGCAAGACATGACGTGCAAAAGGTTGTGGGACAGCTGAAGGGTATCGGGGCAATTGATGAATAAGTCTACTTTCGAAGAACAAATTCAGAAAAATGGAAAGTTGATTTATACCAATGTCGGTGACAGCATGATGCCCCTCATCCGGCAGGACAAAGACCTTTTAATTATTGAAAAAGTCAATGGAAGGCTGAAAAAATATGATGTGCCATTGTATAAGCGTGACAGCGGTCAGTATGTTCTGCACCGGATTTTGAAAGTCCGTGAAAATGATTATGTCATCTGCGGAGATAATCGCTGGCGCAGGGAATACGGCATTACTGACCGGCACATTATCGGCGTTCTGACTGGCATTGTTCGGGACGGAAAAACGATTTCTGTCACGGACAAAAAATATCAGCTTTATGTCCATTTATGGTGTGATTTTTTCCCAATTCGTGCGCTGATAATTGGTTTCAGGGGTCTTGTCAGAAAGGGTTTGAAGTCATGAATCAAAACTCATTGAAATGGCTGTGGACTGTGACAGGAAGCAAAAAATGGAATGTATTTTTTTTGATGCTGGTGCAGTCTTTAAGTGGTCTTTCGGGGGTAATTTATGCTTTGCTTCTGCGGAATATCGTGGATAATGCGACTGACGGAAACCGTGAAGGCTTCTGGAAATATGCGATACTGACAGCAATTCTTGTTCTGATGCAGGTTGCATTGTCAGCCACAAACCGTTTTTTGCAGGAATACAGCAAATCAGGGCTTGAAAACCTGTTTAAACACCGGCTGTTATCAAATATTCTTTCGAGGGATTTCGGGTCAGTTAATGCCGTGCATTCCGGCGAATGGATGAACCGTCTCACAAATGACTGCATGATTGTGGCGAATAACGTTACTGAAATTATCCCGAATGTTTTGGGGATGGTGATTAAGCTAGTCAGTGCAGGTGTAATGCTGGTGGTATTGGATGCACGTTTTGCAGGGGTTTTGATTCCGGCTGGTTTTGTGCTGTTATTTTTTGCGACGGCATTCCGGAAGAAAATTAAAATTCTTCACAAGAAAATTCAGGAGAAAGACGGAAAACTCCGGATTTATTTGCAGGAACGAATCGGCAGTCTGATGATGCTGAGAAGTTTCGCTGTGGAAGAACAGACCATTTCCAAAGCAGATGACAGAATGAGTGAACACCAGAAAGCACGCATGGAGAAAAATCATTTTTCCAATTTCTGTAATATCGGATTTCAAAGCGGAATGCAGGGGATGTATCTTGTCGGGGTCTGTTATTGCGGTTACGGCATTTTGACCGGAAGAATCAGTTATGGTACATTGACCGCCATCACACAACTGATTTCACAGATACAGTCACCCTTTGCGAATATTTCCGGCTATCTGCCGAAATTTTATGCAATGGTGGCAAGTGCAGAACGTCTCATGGACATTGAACAGTTTGAAAATGATATGCAGGGCGAAATCAAACCCATTCAGGAAATCCGTGGTTTCTATGAACATGATTTTTCTGCAATGGGATTAAAAGATGTGACATTCACATATTATCCGGTTTCTGAAACTGTCCATATGCAGAAAAAAACAGACATGCCCATTGTATTGCAGAATCTTTCACTTTTTGTCCATAAGGGGGAATATATTGCTTTCACTGGTCACAGCGGATGCGGAAAATCGACGATTCTCAAATTACTGATGTGCATTTACAAGCCTGATTCCGGAGAGCGGTTTATTTCTGACAGTTCCGGAAATTCCCAGCCCTTAACTCCTGAGTGGCACAAGTTATTCGCCTATGTTCCGCAGGGAAATCAGCTCATGAGCGGGACAATCCGTGAAATCATCGCTTTCGCCAATCCGCAGGACTCCCGGAACATCGAAAAAATTCAGTATGCCTTGAAAGTTGCCTGTGCAGACGAATTTGTGAACGAACTTGAAAACGGAATTGATACCCTGCTTGGAGAACGTGGAACAGGTCTTTCCGAAGGACAGATGCAGAGAATTGCCGTGGCAAGAGCAATTTTCTCTGAAAGTCCGGTGCTTCTGCTTGATGAGGCTACCAGTGCACTGGACGAGAAAACAGAAAAGAAAATGCTCGAAAATCTCAAAAATATGACCGAAAAAACTGTCATTGCCGTGACACATCGTCCAGCTGCACTGGACATCTGCGACAGAATTCTTATCATCACCGAAAACGGCATTACAGAGAAAGGAGCTTGAACATGCAGGAAGAACAGTATCGGAAAAATGCTTATGATATGATTTATTTGGCTGCTTGTGCGGTCAATCAAAAAGTGCCGGATGAAAAACGTATTCAGGGGCTTGATTTGCCGTCACTTTTTTCCGTTTGTCAGGAACATATTCTGACTGCTTGCGTTGCTTATGCGCTGGAATCCGCTGGAATTCATGAACGTAATTTCACACAGGCAAAAGAAAAATCTGTCCGAAAAAATATTCTGTTTGATGCGGAACGTAAGAAGGTATTAGCGGAACTGGAAAAAGAGCATATTTGGTATATGCCTCTTAAAGGGGCTATTATCAAGGACTGGTACCCACGACTTGGAATGCGTCAGATGTCGGATAATGATATTCTTTGTGATGGAAACTATCGTTCACAAATCAGAAAAATTATGCTCCGCCTTGGCTTTACCTGTGAGCACTACGAAGAAAAAAATGATGATGCCTATTTCAAGCCCCCTGTGTGCAATTTTGAAATGCATGACCGGCTTTTCATTGAGATAGATGCCGGAAACGCCTGTCAGTATTACAAAAATGTCAAAGACCGGCTGATAAAAGATGAGAATTCACAATACGGCTATCATTTCCGGATGGAAGATTTTTATATTTATGTCAATGCACATGAGTATAAACACTATTCCGATTGTGGCACAGGCGTTCGTTCGCTGTTGGATACTTATATTATCATGCGTAAATTTCATGATGAATTTGACTGGAATTATATTTCAGGAGAATTAAAAAAACTTGAAACTTTCGAGTTTGAACAGCAAAGCCGTGAACTTGCCATGAAGTTATTCAACTTTCAAGAATTGACAGAGGAAGAAAAATCCGCTCTTGATTATTATATTTTTTCGGGTGTATATGGGAAAATTGAAAACAAGGTTGATAAAGAATTGAAAGAAGATGAAAATTTTTCGAAAGCAAAGTATATTTTTCGCCGGATTTTCATTCCAATCGAAGATTATAAAGCATGGTTTCCTTGGGCATATCGCCATAAATGTCTCATTCCTGTTGCTTGGGCATATCGCTTGTTCAGGGGGGTTTTTGTGAGACACAGAAAATTTTCTGCTGAGATGAAGCATTTAATGAAACAGCATAAGGACAAATAACTTTTGTGAATTTGAAAAAGCATCAGGCGCAAATCCTGATGCTTTTTCATATCTTGTTCGATACTATTTGTTGTTCTGGTCATTATCATGATGAAACATAATATACACCACAACCGCCGTCACTCCTGCGATGAGACCTAAAAGGGAAGCACTCATATTTTCACCGCCTTTCAGGATTCAGAAATTTGAAACTGTTCCGCTTTTTTCTGATATTTAATGTCCACCATCATATCAACAAGCGTTCCCTCATTGGTATATTCTTCGGAGAAAATTTTCCCTTCCTCACGAAGCATTTGCAGAAAACCGCCTTCGGAATAGGGGATACATAATTTCATACGTTTGGCGGTTTGTGGGAGACGCTGTGCAATGGTCTGCAAGAGGGCTTGAATGCCGTCCCCATGTTTGGCACTAATCCAGACGGTTTCAAAGTCATTCATTTTGGGCATATCCACAAGGTCAGCTTTATTGAGAACGTGAATTTGTGGAATGTCAGAACAATTCATATCATTCAGTAATTCCTGCGTAATCTGCATTCGCTGTTCAATGTCAGGCTCTGAGGCGTCCAGTACATGAAGAATCAAGTCCGCCTGAGCGGTTTCTTCCAACGTGGAGCGGAATGCTTCCACAAGATGATGAGGGAGTCGGCGAATCAGTCCAACCGTATCCGACAACAGCACTGTCCTGCCGTCAGGCAATTCCAGCGCACGGGCGGTCACGTCCAGAGTCGCAAAAAGCTGATTTTCGACAAGTACCCCTGCATCCGTCAGCATATTGAACAAAGTCGATTTTCCAGCATTGGTATAACCCACAATGGCAACTGTTAAAATACCGTCTTTTTTCCGGCGACTGGTAATAAATTTCCGGTGTTTTTCCATTTCCTTGAGTTCATTCCGGAGAGAATCAATCCGACTGCGGATGTGACGGCGGTCGGTTTCGAGTTTAGTTTCACCTGCGCCCCTTGTGCCGATACCGCCACCCAGACGGGAGAGGGCTTTTCCCATTCCGGTGAGACGGCTCAGACGGTATTGATACTGTGCAAGGGAGACCTGAATTTTTCCCTCTGCCGTTCTGGCACGTCCGGCGAAAATGTCAAGGATTAACATTGTCCTGTCAATGACTTTACAGTCAGCAGTATCAGAAATATTTCTCATTTGAATGCCTGTCAATTCATCATCAAAGATGAGCATATCAGCGTTGAGAATTGCAAGCTGTTCTTTGATTTCCTCCAGTTTTCCAGCCCCGATGAAAGTAGATGCTTCGGGGGCTGGTCTTGTCTGAATGACAGTTGCCACGACTTCACAGCCGGCAGTCTCTGCAAGTTCAGAGAGTTCATTCATAGAAAGTTCAGCGTCATATTCTCCGGTATCCATTCCGACAAGAATCGCTTTCGGGGCTGTATTTTGGTTTTCGATTTCGTGCATAATACCTCCATTATTTCACATGATTGATATGTACATCTGTCTGAGGGTAGGGGAAAGAGATTCCATTTTCATCAAAGGACTTTTTCACAAGTTCATTCAAATCATATTTGAGGGTGTTATAATTGGCATGTGTTGTCCAGACATACACATCCAGAATGACGGCACTGTCCCCCAGTTCCCCGATTCTGACAAGCGGTTCAGGGGTTTGTAAAGCATGAGGATGATTTTCAATAATATCAAGGATAAGTTTTTTTGCCTTTTCGGAGTCGTCATCATAGCTGATGCCAAAATTCAGGTCTAACCGCCGTTCAGGAGTTTCATTGTAATTGATGATAGTTGAGCCGGAAATATTGCCGTTCGGGATGAAAATGGTTAAACCGTCAGGAGTTTTCAGCATAGTTTGCAGAATTTCGATTCGTTCCACCGTTCCGGTAACACCGCCCAGATTGACAAAGTCCCCGACCTTCAAGGGCTTGGAGAATAGCAGAATGAATCCCCCTGCCACGTTGGAAAGGCTGTTTTGCAGTGCCAGACCAATCGCAAGCCCCATTGTACCAATGACCGTGATAATGGAAGTCATGGGCACTTTCAGAACCGACAGTGTGATAATAGTCACAAGCACATACAGGGCAACTTGTATCAGCGACTGCAAAAAGCTGGAAGCCGTGCGGTCAATGCGTTTATTGTCGAGACCTTTCCGGACGGCTTTCATCAGTGCCCTTGTCAGAAGAATGCCACAAACAAACGTCAGGACAGCAAACCCTAAAGAGGGGAGAATGCCTTTTAAGAAGTCCAGAAAAGTAGTTAGAACGCTGGAAACGTGTTCCGCCTCTTCGGTAATGACTTCACCAATCTGAGGGGCAGTTTCCGTAACAATGGTTTCAGTAATTGTTGTATCAGTCAAGCGTATCACCTCACTGCATTAAAATGTCAATAGCGGTAGAAAGCTGAGGGTCTGTGTCGGGGTCAACATTATCAATAATGGTATTTTCTCCGGCTTCCATGACGACATCAGGGGCAAGCCCGACACCATGATAATTGTCGGAACGTGTAGTCTGGTAAGTTGCTACGGTTAAAGTCAAACCACCGCCGTCCGCCATCTTCACAGTGGACTGCATGATTCCTTTTCCGTAAGTCTGTGTTCCCACAAGCTTAGAGCCTTTGAAATCACGCAGGGAAGCGGAAAAAAGCTCCGCTGCACTGGCAGTATTTCCGTTGACAAGTATGACCATGGGAAGATTGAGTTCGTCTGCATCAGAGGTGAGAACGGTTTCCGTTTTACCACCTTGATATGTCGCTATTGCAATATCACCCTCTGGAAGAAGGGGGTCGAGCATCTTTTGAAGGGCGGTCAGGACACCACCGCCATTGTCACGAACATCAAAAATAACCCCCTGCGCACCAGCAGACACAAGCGAATCCAATACATCCTGAAATTGGGAGCTGGAATTTTCACGGAAAGCAGAAATCCGAATATAACCAATCTGGTTATCCAGCATCTGACCGGAAACGGTAGATACTTCGTAAGTATGGCGAGTGATACGAATATCTTTTTCTGCATCCTCATGCCGGACAGTCAGAACAACAGCAGTTCCTTCCTCACCCCGAACCTGATTGACAGTTTCCTCATATCCTAATTCAGGAACAGGGACACCCTCAACGGCGGTAATGAAATCGCCTTCCTGCAATCCGGCTTTTTCAGCAGGGGAATTTTCATCGACTTTGGTAATGTAAAGAAAAGAATCTTCCGAAAATGTGACAGTGACACCAATTCCGACCTGCTGACCTGCTTCTTTGGTCATGAGAGCAGAATATTCCTCAGCGGTCATATAACGGGAATAGGGGTCATCCAGTCCGCTGACGTAGCCTTTCAGAATGCCGTCCATGAGAGAATTTTCATCCAGTTCATCAAGATAAAAATGCTCCCTGACATAGGTATCCATTGCTTCAAGCCGGTCATATTTTTCGGCTTTTTCCTTGACATCCTGCACTTTATTATTGAAGTTCTGGAGAGATACAAAAGAAGTGATAATGAACGTCAGGGCGCAGACAAGAGCCGAAATGCTGACCGTGACACCGACACTGACTTTCTGATTCATGAAATAACTCCTTTCGGTTAATAATTGAGATAATCGGCAGGGTCAACCGCCGTGCCGTCCTTGCGGATTTCGAAGTGAAGGTGATAGCCGGTAGACCATCCTGTTGTACCAACATAGCCAATTGTTGTGCCTTTTTCAACATACTGATTGACAGAGACGACAACTTTTTCCATATGACCATACAAAGTGGAATATGTGCCGTCATCATGCATGATAATGACATAATTTCCGTAGCCATTGCCACAGCAGTTCTCACTTTTACCATAGTTATGAGTACAGCCGTTAAAAGTTTTAATGACTGTTCCGGAGCGTGATGCAACGACCTCCGCCCCCTGATTCTGGGCAATGTCAACGCCTTTATGGAGCGTTCCCCAGCGTTCGCCGTAGCCACTGGAAATATAATAATGTTGAGGGCAGGGCCACCCAAAAGCAGAATCATCATAACTGGAATTATCAGTAACTGTCTGGGGGACAGTTTCAGCCGGAATTTCCTGTACAGGATTGGTGACAGGCTGAGTAGAAACGGCTTTTTCCTGAGCTTCTTTTTTAGCTTTTTCTTCGGCTTCCTTTTGTGCTTTTTCCTGAGCTTCTTTTTTAGCTTTTTCTTCGGCTTCCTTTTGGGCTTTTTCCTGAGCTTCTTTTTTAGCCTTTTCTTCGGCTTCCTTTTGGGCTTTTTCTTGAGCTTCTTTTTGTGCTTTTTCCTGAGCTTCTTTTTTCGCCTTTTCCTGTGCACGAATAATTTGTTCCTGAATTTCCTTTTCGGTTTCATCCGCAAGGCGGTTTTTCTCTTCGAGGGACTGAATGCCTTGACTTGCAATGGTTAATTCATTGGCAATGCGTTCTTTTTCGGCTTGGGAATCGGCATAGGCGGAACGGAGTTCCCCCATAGAAGACTGCATTTCCTTTTGACGGGCTTCGAGGTCAGATTTTGCCTGTTCCTGTTCATCTTTTTGAGATTGAAGTGTGTCGAGGTTTTCGTGATAATTTTTGAGCTGGTCACGCAGATTGGTGACAAGTTCGTCATCATGTTTCGCCACGCAGGAAATCAATTTATATCTGGAGAGAAAGTCATAGAAATCAGTTGCACCAACGAGCGCAGAAGCAAGACTATCATTCCCATTGACATACATTGCACGGAGACGGAGTTTAAATTCTTTCATCCCCTTTTCAATTTCAACCTCCTGTTGGGAGATGGTATTTTCCATCTGAAAAATATCCATATCGAGGTTAAAAATGGTCTGCTGGATGGTTTCGAGTTCTGTTTCCAGAATCTGCATATTATTTTGCAGGGTATCGATTTTTTCAGTCAAAGTTTTCTGATAAGCCTCTTCATTTTTCTGGTCTTCGCTGAATTTGGCTAATTTCTGTTCATACTCCTGAATCTTCTTGTTATTTTCAGCCTTTTGCAGTTCAAGTTCAGCAATGGAAGAAACAGCATGAGTTTGTCTTCGGAGCTGATTCGGGAAAGCACCTGCACAGCAAACCACTGCCAATGCAAAGGCAATTATTTTCTTTAAATGTTTTCTCATCATACGCAAAATGCGAAAGTCACCGCCTTTATGGTTAGTCAGGAACGGTACACAAGCCGAGCCTTTAGACGTTGATATATCTTTTCGTACTGATGGCACAGCCGAGCGCACCAATCAGCGCACCTACAGCCATATAAGAAATGGCAATAGGTAAAATAATATCTGTAAATTGAATAATACTCCCTGTCCCGATGATATTCAGAACAAGAGTTTGATTCTGTAAAGCATTCGTAACCGCTGTATAAACGCCCCATGTTACCAGAAAGGCGATACATCCGGCGAAAAATCCGGTCACCATGCCTTCCACGAAAAACGGAAAGCGGATAAATGCATCAGTCGCACCGACATATTTCATAATCTGAATTTCTTCACGTCTGGAATAAACGCTTGTTTTGGTGGTGCTGGAAATAATGACAATTGACACAATCACCATAGCCAGAATCAGTGTCCCCATGACCGCCATCAGGACTTTACGAATCTGCAAAAGAGAATTCACAAAGTCATAGGGTGCATCAATGGAGTCAACCCCTTCAAATTTAGCAATTGTGCTGACAGTTTCGGAAATATGCTGAATGTCCGCCACTCGGACACGGTACGCATCAGGGAGGGGATTTTCACCGTTAAGGGAATCAAACAGCATATCAGAATCAGCCATTCTTGCTTTGAAGTCGTCAAGGGCTTCTTCTTTGGAATAAAACACCACATCCGCCACGTTCGGGAGACCTCGCAGGTTATCCCCGAAGTGTTCAATCATTTCATTGGGAATGCCGTCTTGCAGGTAAATGGCAATTTCGTTTTTCTGTTCCACACCTCCGATGATAGAATTCACATTCAGATATGCCAGCACCGAAACCCCTACCAGCAGAAGCGAAACCAGCAAGACACAGAATGAAGCAAAAGCCATCATTTTATTTCTGACAACATTGTCAATGCCTTTTTTCACAAGGTAGTGTACACTGCTAAATTTCATCTGTCCCCTCCATAATGTCATCAAACACAATTTCCCCATTGTCAATATTGATAATACGCCCGCCGAAATGACGGACTAATTCATGTTCATGTGTAACCATGAGAATGGTTGTCCCACAAGCATTGATACTTTTAAGGAGTTCCACGATTTCGAAAGACAATTCAGGGTCAATGTTGCCTGTCGGTTCGTCGGCAATAATCAATTTCGGGTCATTGACGAGCGCACGGGCAATGGCGACCCTTTGCATTTCACCGCCGGAAAGTTCTGAGGGGAAATGTTTGGCTTTGTCCTGCAATCCCACAAGCCCAATCACATAGGCGACACGCTTTTTAATATATTTTGTCGGTGCATCAATGACACGCAGGACGAAAGCAATATTTTCATAAACGGTCATTGTCGGAATCAAGCGGAAATCCTGAAACACAATCCCGATAGTTCGGCGGAGTTCGGGAATTTTCCGCCGTTTGAGCTTATTCAGATGATAGCCGTTGACACAGACTGTTCCTTCTGTTGCATCAATTTCCTTGAGGAGTAATTTAATCATGGTACTTTTTCCAGCACCCGACGAACCTACCACAAAAGCAAAATCTCCGTCATTGATTCTTAAATTGATATGATTGAGCGCATCCACACCAGTTGAATACTTGACAGATACATCTTTTAATTCTACCATAAATATCCTTTCCATTCACTGGAATTTTCCCTCTGTAACTGCAAATTTTTACAATAGAATTGCCTGCGCTCAGGGGGAGCTGAAGCCCCCAAAGCATCAGGCAAAAAGCGTTTTTTAATTTGGTGATACCATCAGAATTTTGTCGGGTTTGCCTGAAGATACTTTTTCACCATCAATGCAATCTTGAAAATAATTGCATGGTCGAACTCTCTCAGGTCGAGACCAGTCAGCTTCTTGATTTTTTCCAGACGGTACACGAGTGTATTACGATGCACAAACAATTTTCTTGATGTTTCGGAAACATTCAGGTTATTTTCAAAGAAACGCTGAATTGTGAACAAAGTCTCATGGTCAAGGCTTTCAATGCTCCCACGCTTGAAAACTTCATGCAGGAATGTTTCACAAAGAGTTGTCGGCAGGTGATAAATCAGTCTTGCAATGCCAAGATTGTCATAGCTGACAATAATTTTGTCTGTGTCGAAAACTTTCCCGACTTCAAGGGCGGTCTGTGCCTCCTTGAAAGAACGTGCCAGTTCCTTGACACTGGTAACAGCCGTCCCAATCCCCACATTGACTCTGGTATAGAATTCGCTGGAAAGCGTGTCTGCAATGGAACGAGCCAATTTTTCAAGGTCGTTAGAATCGACAGTATTTTTGATTTCCTTAACCAGAACAATGTCAGACTCTGTGATATTGAAAACGAAGTCCTTGTTCTTGTCAGGGAAAAGGTTCTGAATGACATCATAAGCAGAAATATCATTAGAAGACACGATACGGATTAAGAGAACAACACGGCTGATTTCAGCATTGAAATGCAGTTCTCTTGCCTTGATGACAATATCCCCTGGTAACACATTATCAAGCACAACATTTTTGATAAAGTTATTGCGGTCGTATTTCTCGTCATAATACTGCTTGATATTGGCAAGCGTGATAGCAAGGATAGACGCATAACGGGCGGAAGATTCATCCGTACCCTCTACGAATACCGCATAGTCCGGCTTGGTATGTGCTCCGAACGGCTTGTATGTGTAACCGTCACGGATGAAAATATCATGAGTATCACTCAAATCAAGCGAAACAAATTCGTTGGTTGTCCCCACCTTGGTGAGGTCACTGCAAGCAATAATGGTAGCATTTTCATCAACAACACCAATCACAGCATCCATTGTGTCACGCATCTGATGAACAAGTCCTTGAAAGAGTCTGTTTGACATAAACTAACTTCCCTTCTGTTGAATTTTTGTCATATATTCCAAAATTGGTTCGTGCTCTGCATATTACAAATAGTAACATAAAATTATGAACATGATATGAACAAATTGTTAAATTTCTTTATTTTTTCGTGAAAATGGTGAATTTTTTCAAAATGATTTGTGAATTCATCACAAAATTACTTTGAAAATTGTAACCGAAACGTAACATTACTAATTTCAGGGAAGATAGTCAGCTGTCAAGGAAACTTTATTCCACTTTAATACCATTCTGACGGCAAAGGGTAAGCCAGTCTTGATATTCCGTCAAAAGTTTCTGATACAAAACTTCATCAGACATACTGGAAATATTTTGCACACTGATGAAATTTGCATTATCAATAAAACGTCCTTTGAGGTCATCCAATTTGGCGAGAAAATCGAAAGTTTCATCACCAATCCCCACAAATTTCCAGAAGATATTATATTTGGATGCCTGTATTAACATATCTTTGGAAGCTTTTTTGTCGGAATTATTGCCGTCTGTGATAAAAATAACAAACGTAGGAATGTTGGCAGGTTCACGGACAGCATAACGATTCATAATTTCCTGCATAACAGGTGCGTAGCAAGTCCCCCCGAAATGCTCATTTTTGGAGAGAATGACATTCTGCACATAGCCGTCAATCGTATCATAATTCACGGCTGGCAATTCCTTGTAAAGATTATCAAACCAGTAAAATTCCATTTCTGCATTATCATCGAAATGCATGGCAATGGGGAACACTCTTTCGAGAAGTTCCTGTACTGCACCATTTTTGTACATTGTCCGCATGGAACCTGAATGGTCTAACACAAATACCACCCTTGCGACTTTTGCGGAAATATGCTGACGTTTCACCTCGTTGACAACAATTTCCTTTCTGAGGGAAATTTTCTGATTCAGCTCCGGATTTTTGGTAAGACTGACTTTTGTCGGAGCAGGGGAGGGAGTGACAGGGGGAGAGTCAACAGCAGTATCCGCTTCTTTTTTTCTGAAAATATTAAGCAAGCCCATTTTGTCCGCTCCTTACATTTTTTCGGGGCA
>AUXO011078975.1_pt1 | contig 18048 bp, 10 predicted proteins | sample 768731 | NCBI WGS metagenome assembly AUXO01 (sample SAMN02715735, study PRJNA202380) | gut metagenome | biome: sheep rumen | host: Ovis aries | place: New Zealand: Palmerston North
TCTTCTGTAGCCATCTTGCCTTCCTTAAGCTGTACTATGGCAGCTGAGATCTCACCAAGTCTTGCATCACCGATACCGATAACTGCAACGTCCTGGATCTTATCGTTCTTCATCATGAAGTCCTCGATCTGTACAGGATAGATATTCTCACCGCCGCTTATGATAACGTCCTTCTTACGGTCTACAAGCCATATAAATCCGTCCTCATCAAGCTTAGCCATATCTCCTGTGAAGAGCCATCCGTCTGCAAGGCACTCATCTGTAGCCTTCTTGTTGCGGTAATAGCATTCCATGACGCCAGGTCCCTTGACAGCAAGCTCACCAACCTCGCCCGGTGCAACTTCATTTCTGTCTTCATCTACTATCTTGGTCTCCCAGCCATAGCCCGGAACACCGATAGCTCCAACCTTATGGATATTCTCAACACCAAGATGTACGCATCCTGGTCCGATAGACTCTGAAAGGCCGTAGTTTGTATCATACTGATGATTAGGGAATATCTTCTTCCATCTTGCGATAAGGCTTGCCGGAACAGGCTGTGCACCGATGTGCATAAGTCTCCACTGATCAAGCTCGTAATCTTCCTTCTTCAGCTGACCGCTCTCAAGGGCGATAAGGATATCCTGAGCCCATGGAACAAGCAGCCATACTATCGTACAATGCTCACGGCTTACCGTATCAAGTACATATTCAGGCGTTGTTCCCTTAAGAAGAACTGCCTTACTTCCTGAGATAAGGCTTCCGAACCAGTGCATCTTTGCTCCGGTATGATAAAGCGGCGGAATGCAGAGGAAGACATCGTCATGAGTCTGTCCGTGGTGATTCTGCTCAACCTTTGCCGAATGTGAAAGGCTCCTGTGCTTATGAAGGATAGCCTTAGGGAAGCCTGTGGTTCCTGATGAAAAATATATTGCAGCATAGTCGTCATCTGTAAGCTTTATGTCAGGCGAAACGCTGCTGCAGTTTACAGTAAGCGCTGTATAATCCTCCGCAAATGAAGGACATCCCTCTCCAACGTAGAGAAGGTTAACCTTTTTAGATATCTTGTCAGCGATAGCCTCAATACGTCCGATGAATTCAGGACCAAAGATGAGTATATCCACCTCTGCAAGCTTTGCGCAGTATTCTATCTCATCTGATGTATATCTGAAATTAAAAGGTACTGCGATCGCGCCTGTCTTAAGTACACCGAAATATATCGGAAGCCACTCAAGGCAGTTCATAAGAAGTATACCTACCTTATCATTTTTCTTGATCCCTCTTGAAAGGAGAAGATTTGCAAAACGGTTTGCCTTCTCATTAAAGACGCTCCATGTGATCTCTCTTCTGTATGGCTCAGCTTCGCTTGGCTGCATGAGCTCAAATTCCTTCCATGTAACCCTCCTTTTTTCTTTGATCGCAGGGTTTACTTCAACAAGTGCGATCTCGTCTCCGTACTCCCTCGCATTTCTTTCCAACAGCTCTGTAATAGGCATCTTGTACTATCTCCCTTTGTCAATGATTTTAGCCGTTCTCAACACCCCATAAACTATACTGAGAATTTCAGCGATATTCGGCTGTAAATAATTATACCATATTAACACGTTAACGCAATAAAGTTTTCTTTAAGCTTCAACATTGCTGATAATGATTTTTCCGTCCTGAACCTCGATCTTAACTCTGTTTGAGCTGATGCCCGCCTCTTCCCTTATCTCATCTGTAAGCTTGAGACGTCCGGCTTTATCAAGAACAGTATACTCCTCATGCATTTCCTCGCCGAGACCGTAATTCTCTCCTATCCTGTCGATCTGCTCCTTATACTGCTCCTTCATGATCTTCTCAGTACTTATCTTTCCGTCAGAGATCATAACAACTCTGTTAACTTTATTTGCAAGGCTGATATCGTGCGTAACGATGATAATGGTTATGCCTCTTTCCTTATTCAGCCTTCTGAAAAGGTTCTGGATATTCTCAGAGGTTCTGGTATCAACCGCTCCGGTCGGCTCGTCCGCAAGAAGTATCAGAGGATCCTTTACAAGAGCTACGGCTATCGCAACTCTCTGCTGCTCACCACCCGAAAGCTCATGCGGATAAGAGTCTGCCTTCTCAAGAAGTCCGACCTCCTCGAGTAGCTTAAGCGCTTTTTCTTTTCTTTCCTTTGCGGAGCATTTTTCGAAATACAGCTGAGCCTCTATATTCTCCCTTGCAGTCATGTAAGGGAAAAGGTTCTGTGCCGATTTCTGCCACACGAAGCCTATGGTATGACGTCTCAGCTCTACAAGTTCCTTCTCGGACATTTTACTGATGTCCTGACCATTGATCATTATTCGTCCTGCCGACGGATGCTCAAGTGCACCTATAATGTTAAGGAGGGTTGATTTGCCGCTGCCGGACTTACCGATAACAGCCATAAGCTCGCCCTTTTCGATGGTAAGGTCAAGTCCCTGAAGCGCAAATACCTCTACTTCATCTGTTTTATATAGCTTGACCAGACTGTCACATTCGACAATCGGAGTCTGCTTTTCTTTTGTCTCTAATTCTTCCATCTGCTATACCTCCTCGGTACTTATGACTCCGTCGCTCATATCGAAGGTCACGTCACCCAGCTGCATAAGTCCGGGATCGTGCGTGGTCATCACTATCGTTGTTCCTTCCTTCTCTATAAGATTCTTGAAGAGATTAACTATCTTGATACCGGTTGCGGTATCAAGCGCACCGGTCGGCTCATCAGCGAAGATAACTCTCGGTCCTGGAGCTATGGCTCTTGCGATGGCAACTCTCTGCTTCTCACCGCCGGAAAGTTCCTGAGGCATATGCTTCGCACGATCAAGCAGTCCCACAAGATTAAGAACCTCCTTGATCCTTGCATCCCTGTTGCTCTTTACTCCTGCCGCTCTCAGTGCAAAATCCACATTTTCATATGCACTCATAACAGGTATTATCGCAACAGACTGAAATACATAACCGATCTTCTTACGTCTTAATACATCCTTTTCATTATCCGAAAGTCCGCCTATCTCCTCTCCGTCGAAGATAACATTTCCCTCATCGAAGAAGTCCAGAGCACTCATCATATTGAGAAGCGTCGTTTTACCGCTTCCGCTTCGACCTTTGATGATGGCAAGGCAGCCCTCCGGAATATCAAGATTCACACCCTTCAGGGCAGCAAATTCCTGCGGCTGCCCCTTATAATAATATTTGTACAGATTCCTGCATGAAATGATATTTTCCATATTTCCTAGTCCTCACCCATTTTCAGTGTCTCTGATATCCTCATCTTCCTTATGATCCTGCTGATGATAAGGAAGGCCGCAAGAAGTGCAAGAAGGATTATCACAACAGGCTTCATTACGTCCGATCCAAGTATCTTAAGAGTCATCGGAATACTGTGCTTTGCAGGAAGGTATACTATAGACACCACTCCGTTATAGAGCACTGACGTAAGTATTCCTGCACCGACTCCCGCGAGTATCGCAAGGAATGAGCTGAAGAAATGCTCCATTACCAGCATTCTGATAATCTCGCCCATCTTAAGACCCATAGCTCTGTAGATACCAAACTGCAGCTGTCTGTTCTTTATCGAAGTGATCCAGTAGATCAAAAATCCCAATACGCAGATTATTATCGAGATTATAAAATGAATACTGAAGAGACCATTTGTTATCTGGATCATTGCAGAATTCTGCATATCGCTTATCTCGTCCGAAAGGATAAGATTCTTTGTAAGAACAATATTCTTGTCAGCTATACTCTTCTTATAGCTCTCGCTGTCGATTCCGGTTCCGAATCTTCCCCAGACCTGATAAGGAGTGAGCTTATAAGAGCTGCCAGCTGTCGCATAGTTCATGACAAGAAGGTAATTCTCCTTAAGAGTCTTATTCTTATCCTCATCCTCGGTATAGCTGTATCTCTGATATCCCGGGAATGCATCAACTATAGCGCATACCTCTCCGGTCATCGCGCCGAGCGAGCCCTCTTCAATATTTTTGTCATAACGGTTGCAGGTTATCTTGTCTCCGATACCTATCTCCATCTCTTCAGCAAGATTTGAAGAAATGATAACTCCGCTGCCGTTGGTTGCTATTGCATTTAATGCATTGAACCAGTGTGTATCATTCAGGCCTTCCATAAGATCAGCAGTACGTCCGAATTCGGCGGTATTTATGCCCATCATAACTGTATTCGGAAGTACCTTCTTGCCAACGCTTACTTCGGCATTTTCATCATAGAATACTCTGGTCATATTTTTCAGAGTACCATCATCCAGAAGCTCCTGAAACTTTGAATACTCTGGTTCTCCGTAGTAATATTCCACTGAAAAGTCCGGAAGATATCTTGTTTTCTTAAGCCACTTTCCGGTCATTCTGACATCAGCACCCACGTTATAGCTGATACGGCGCGAAGAGTTATCATTTACGGTTCTTGCAAGGCTGGCGTCAAAGATACCCATGGCCAGCGTCAGAACGATAAATACGCTTATAATGCCCTGTCTGCTTCCGCTTCTTATGATCTGCAGGAAGCCTGCGAAAGGAGCCGGTCCCCAGTGCTTTTTGCCGGCAAGGAAGATGATCTTCACCAGAATGTCTATGATTCTCAGCAGAAGAAGTCCTATACCGAATATAAATATCGCAGAGCTCATCATTATAAGCGGATCGATACTCTTACCGTTGATAAGCTTTGCCGAGAAGGTTTCTGTCTGTCCTCTGTAATTGTAGAGAAGGTAGATTGAAACTGCCGTAAGGATGATGTCCAGAAAGAACTTCTTCCAAAGCGGCTTTCTCGAAAGACGCATGGTCTCATTTTTATTGTCTATTATCGTATTCTTCGACAGTCTTACGACCGGAAGCGTGATAAGTATTACCGAAACTGCTGCACCTATAGCCGCAGTTATGACACTGCCGGAAGAAAGGTAATAATCGGTTGCATCCTTGGATGTAAATACGAGGAAGCCGTTTGTCTGGCTGCCTGTCCATACGAAGAACATTCCAAGCAATACGCCCGGGACAAATGCTAAAAGCGACAGAAATACCGATCTTATGAAGTAGAGAAGTATCATTTCTCTCCTCTTGACACCTCTGCTTCGAAGCACCGCTATCTCGCCCTTTTCGTTATCTGCTATTCTTGATGCGACCATAAGTATGAACATCAGTATGAGAAGCATGAGCGGAAGCGCCGCTGCAACCATTATCACTCTTATAGTCTTCTTCTCACTCTTATAGCTTTTCAGGATATCTTTAAAATAGCATCTGAAATGATCATCCTCTTCTTCAAGCTTAAGAAGTGCATCTGCAACCTGATCAGCGTTATCGAAACGAATAGCCCTGTAGTCGAAGCTCATAAATGCAGTGCAGTAAATGACGTCCCTGCCAAACCTCTTAACTATCTCGTTGAAGGATTCCTCATCGGTAAAGGCGCTGTTCTGATAGCTGCTGAGCGGCGCATACCAGTTAAGCTCCGTACCTTCCTTCTCTTTTAATATTCCTGCGATACGAATTCTTAATATATCTCCGTTCTCATCCTTGATATTATCGTAATAGATTTCTTCTCCGGCAACGATGGAAAGCATATCCATGGTACGCTCGCTGATATAAACCGGATAAGCGGTATTTCCGGATTCATAAGCAGGCTCAGAGCTGTCTATGATGTCTGCAACATCTTCCAATTCAGGAATATGAGCAATATCCAGCTCCTTTGAACGGCCGCCGTAAATTGATTTGCCTGTTCCGCCCTTTACATACATATAATGCTGCTTTGCCAGCACCGGAAGCCCTGCCTTCTCGATCCATTTCTCCTCATGTCCTGTAAGGAAATCCATTACTGTTTCTACATCAGTTGTAGAGCTTCCTGAACGTCCTACTACAGTCGGATACTTATCATCTATCAGTACTGAATCGCTGAAGCTTCTGGTGAGCACCTGATTGACCGCTCCGTTTGAAAATGCCGGAAGCATACTGAATACCGCAACCAGGAAAATGATACCTGTAATAAGGCTTAGATTTAGTCCTTTATTCGAAAGGAGTTTTCGAAAGATAAAACGTAACACTACCTTCCACCAGCCTTTCTGTCCTTCACTATAACATCGCCAAAAGACAGGCCGTTTGGTATAAGAGCCTGATCTCCTGTGACGAAGCTAGGGAAATAATCAACATATCTTTTTGTAAGCTGGCCGTCTTCCTTGAGCCAGACAAAATATCTTACGACCCTGCCTACATCATTTTTCTCCGGATATATGCATGAAACCGGAATGACAACGGCTTTCTTTAAACCTATCGCCTCATATGCAACGTGGAAATGTTCTGTTTCCTCCTTGAAGCTTTCATCATCCATTTTAACAAAATATCCGCTTTCAATATTTCCATACGGACTTGAACCGTTTGCTGCGATAAAGATTTTACCGTCTAGCTCCTCAAGTATATGTTTCGATGTCTGGTATACATCTGTTCCAAGAACCGCAAGGCATTCTCCGGTATAATCCTTCTCACCGCGGAATATTATCCTGGTTCCGGGAGCAACATCACACCACTCACCGGCATTCTTACCCTTCATGGATGAAACTACAATATAATCCTTTTCACCACAATCTATACTGGCGATCACAAGCCCCTTCTGAACATCAACTCCCGGATACTGATATCCTCTGTAATGAAGTATTCCGTCATCATTTGAATATACTGTTACGATTCCGTCATTATCCTTGAGCTTCTTCAGGTATAAATAATCCTTTTCTACTTCACCGATACTTGAACTATACGAGTCCTTCGTGTCTTCTATGGCTCTGAGAGTCTGTTCACGACTGAAGATAAGTCTTTCTCTCATTGCCTGATTATCTCTTATGGCGTCTGTATCAGTTGCGGCAGGCGGCTCAGCGTTATCAAGCTTCTCTATCTCACCGTCTATCCTTTCAATCTCTTTATACAGTCCATTAATCGTATTTTCATACTGCTCTTTTGCATATCTGTAGCTCTGCTCAGCCTCCAGCAGCCTTGCATCACTTACTTCTACCTTAACCGAGAAGAGCGGGTCGCCTTCTTTAACCTCAGCGTTATCCTCAGCCAGTATCTCATAGATCCTTCCGCTCTCGGGACTGCTGTAGTTTTTTACATCAGTCGTAATATATTTGTAGGTATCAGAAATGTTATAAGCCGAAAAATCAGTCGGCTCAATGCTTATCTCTTCATAATCGATAGGCTTGATACTGTCCGAAAGGTAGAATACCTTATCTCCCTCGGAAAGTCCCGATACTACCTCTGTATGAACATCATCACTGACTCCGGTCTCAATCTCTCTCTTCTCCATTCCACCGGTACTGCCTTCAACGAAAACATATTTCTTGGCTCCGTCATATCTTATGGAATCATTTCCGACCATCAGAACATTCTCATAATAGTTCTCGTATGCATATACAGGAACAGTTTCTCCTATGGAAGGCGTATAACCTTCAAGCTTAAATCTTGCCATAGGGAATTTGCCTTCATTTGCTGCGTACAGGGTTGCTGCTGTACTGTACGCATCCTCTGTAACAGCGTATTCCTTACCCTCAACAACAGCGTAAATTCTTGGTGATTTTCTGTATTTACTGAAGGTCTTGATATTCATGGCAGCCGCTTCAAGATAAATGTCGTCGTAATCAGAGATATACGCAACATTTTCATATGCCTGTCTATAGTTGTAATAACCGACATTCATCAGATATGTTATATATCCGCTGTGAGTAGCGTAGAGGGTCAGCTCATCCTTTCGCTTCTCAATATCAGCGAGATCTCTGTCATAGGCATCCTTCTGCTGACTGAACTGTTCCCTCTGATACTCATGATTCTCCTTTGTCATAAGTATAGTCTTATCGAGTTCATCAGCGCCCTCATTATCGCCCTTCGCGCGGAGTGCATCCCTGTCATAGATCAGTCCGTCGATGGTACGTGAGTATTCGGATTCCGCAGACTCTATCTGCTTATCGAGTCCCTCACGGCTCTTTTTGATGCTTTCTATCTGATTATCCAGATCAGCTGTATCGGCCTGTGCGATCTTATCGCCCTTTTCAACATACTGACCGACCTTTACAAAAACCTTCTGAACTGTTCTTCCCACGTCAAAGCACTGAGAATATCCTCTCGGTACTGCTCTGGTCATGATAAAGGTAAGCTTGCCGATATTTCCCCTTACTACCGGTCTGCTGTCTTCATTTGTAACTGTTGATTCGATCAGTTCAGGAATATCTTCCTCATGTTTAGCGCTTTTACCGCAGCCGCTCGTTCCAGTTAACATAACACCGAGTGCAAGACACACCGCACCTGCTCTAAAGAAAAACCCGTACTTCTTCATATTTCCCTTTCAAATCATACACTAAATAAATTTTACCATTCATCTAAGCGCTGCATTCAGATAGCTGCTGCGCCCGACTTTCAGGTAAGCTGTTTATCCAATCGTTTTAATGACTATAAGCTGTCAGTCAAGCGACACCAGCTCTCCGCCTGTAAGTCCGCTGCTTATGATGATCTTGCCTTCGACTATATTTCCGGTCTCAACCACTGTTGCATGTCTGAAGCCGTCCTCATCCAGTACGTACACTATATAACGCTCGTCATCGGTCTTATGAACAGCCTTGGTATTTACATATACAACATTTTTCATGACCGGTCTGTTGATCCTCATTGTGAGCACCGCATCCGATGGGATCAGTATTGACGGATCCTCCGGTTCAAAGGTCAGAGCCTTCTTGTCGCCATCCTCATCAATTGCGGTAAGCTTCATCCTGTAGGTATTGATCGCAGTCGTTGCCTCATAGATATCGCCTATCTTAAAATCATAGTTCTCATCAGTCTTTACAGAGAAGATACTGCTTCCGGTCGACTCGGTCATAACGATAAACTGATCGCTGCCGGTCCAGATATAGCCCCAGTACTGTATCATATCCTCAAAGATAAAGGATATAGTACCATCCTCCTCGGCATATATCTTGAAATCCTTTCGCTTATCATCCGCTTCCTTTTTGTAAAGGTAAAGGACTTCATTTCTGTCCTCCAGCTTCTCTATCGCATCAGAATAATCAACGCTGCCGTCAATATTCATAAGCCTTCTGTAATGCTCGATCGTCGAATTGTTGGAATCGATCTCGTCCTGATAACTCTTGACTTCGTCATCCAGCTTCTTCGAAGTGTAAGAAATAAGCAGATCCCCCTTCTTAACCTTCTGCCCTTTAGTCACGTAGCAGCCGTCAAAGGTAAGCTCGTGATTATCAAGCATCTGATTAATGTTCTGAGCCTTCAGCGAGTAATCTATCCTTGTGTAGTCCTTTCCCTTAAGAGTAAGGGAAAATGATGATTCAAGATCGCCGCACATTACTGTTTCAACAACATGCTCTGACTTAACGTATTCCTCCTTATCAGGAACAAGAAGCTCTTTCTTCGAACTGCCGCAGCCCGTCAGAAATCCTGCACAAAGGCCGATAAGCAATACACTTTTCTTCAGTTTTCCTTTTATTTTTTTGATCATAATACTTAACCTTTATAACGTGTTTACATTTAACTTAAGTCTATTCCAAACTGATCAAGAAGATCTGCTTTAAGCGACTCATAATCCTTAAAGAGAACACCCTTCATACCGTAGGCATTGGCCGCATCTATATTCACCTGCCTGTCATCAACGAATATGCTTTCCGAAAGCTCTGCTTTGTAGCGCTCTGTCAAAAGATCATATATCTCCCTGTCCGGTTTAACCTTCTTCTCAAAAGCAGAAATGATATAGCCGTCCACTTCCTTAAGGAACTTAAAATTCTTCCAGTGAAGCTCCGCCATGTCCTTTGGATAATTTGAAAGGATATATACATTATATCCAAGCTCCTTCAGCTTTTTCAGCATCGGTGCAGAATAATCATATTCTTCAACGATACCGGCAATCTTCTCGAAGAAAAGGTCTATCTCACTTTCATACCCCTTCAGTCTCTCCTTGAAGATCTTCTTCGCTTCATCCATTAAAAAAAGCCCCTTGTCCATGTCATTCCAAACATCGGATACAACAAGCTGACTGCCAAAAAGTTCAGCAGTCTCATCCGAAAAACCAAGGTGCTTCATATATTTCATATAACAAAAATCAACTAAAACATTTCCTACATCAAAAACAATATTCCTATACTTCATTTCTTTCCTTTCGTTTTTTCCAGCTGTTATTTTAAAAAAACTAAATAAATCAACCTAATGTTACTATATCACACCATGTGTGATATCAATATTAAAATATCATAAAGAATTATTAATATCTACATTAATAATTTAATTTAGAAACACTCTATTATGCAATCTATACAAAAAAATGTCATCTAAGACTGATGAAAATCTTTTTACTGATTTTTACAATGATTTCTGCGATAATTCCTATTAACAGAAACGTTTTTTTCTGTTATAATCAAAAATTGTAGTTTTACAAAAGATAAATAAAGGAAAATGTGTCTTATGGGCACATATATCATTTAATATAAGGAGACATTATAAAGATGAAAGTCAGAACACGTTTTGCACCAAGCCCTACAGGACGTATGCACGTTGGAAATCTCAGAACAGCGCTCTATGCTTATCTTATCGCCAAGCATGAAGACGGCGACTATATCCTTCGTATAGAGGATACTGATCAGCAGAGAGAAATGGAGGGTGCTGTCGATATCATTTATAATACACTTAAGAAGACCGGACTTATCTGGGATGAAGGTCCTGATAAGGATAAGGGCGTTGGTCCTTATGTTCAGTCAGAGAGACAGGCTGCCGGAATCTATCTTGAATACGCTAAGAAGCTTATCGAAAAAGGAGAGGCTTATTACTGCTTCTGCGACGAGGAGAGACTTGCTTCTCTTAAGACAGAGATCGCAGGCAAGGAAGTTACACGTTATGACAAGCATTGTCTTAATCTCAGCAAGGAAGAGATCGAGGCGAATCTTGCAGCCGGAAAGCCTTACGTTATCAGACAGAACAATCCTACAACAGGTGAGACAACCTTCCACGATGAGCTTTACGGAGATATCACAGTTCCAAATGAAGAGCTCGACGACATGGTACTCATCAAGTCTGACGGATTCCCTACATATAATTTTGCAAATGTTGTTGACGATCACCTCATGGGCATCACACACGTAGTAAGAGGAAATGAATACCTCTCTTCTGCTCCAAAGTACAACAGACTGTATGAAGCTTTCGGATGGGATGTTCCTGTATATATCCACTGCCCACTCATTACTGATGAGACTCATCAGAAGCTCAGCAAGAGAAGCGGTCATTCATCATTTGAGGATCTTCTTGATCAGGGCTTCCTGGCAGAGACCATCGTTAACTTTGTAGCACTTCTTGGCTGGTCTCCTGAGGATAACAGAGAGATCTTCAGCCTTCCGGAGCTGGTTAAGGCATTTGATTATAAGAATATCTCAAAGTCACCTGCTGTACTTGATATGGTAAAGCTTAAATGGATGAACGGCGAATATATCAAGGCTCTTGACCCTGATAAGTTCTATGAGATGGCTCTTCCATATATTGATGAGGTTATCAAGGCTCCTCTCGACAAGAAGAAGATCGCCAGTCTGATCCAGACACGTATCGAGACCTTCCTTGATATCAAGGATCAGATTGATTTCTTTGCTGAAGTACCTGAATACGATATTGAAATGTATACTCATAAGAAAATGAAGACTGACCCGGCATCTTCGCTTAAGCTTTTAACAGAGGTGCGTCCGGTTCTCGCTTCTGCAGAAGATTTTTCTAATGACAGTCTCTTCGAGCTGTTAAAGAGCTTTGCAGCAGAGCATGAATATAAGACAGGCTTCGTTATGTGGCCGCTTCGTACAGCAGTTTCAGGTAAGGCTGCTACTCCGGGTGGAGCTACAGAGCTTATGTCTATTATCGGAAAGGATGAGACACTTAAGAGAATCGATGCAGCTATCGTAAAGCTCAGCTAATATTCTTAAATAGTTAATACAAAAAACCCACACTATAATGTCCAAATCCCGGACATATATAGTGTGGGTTTTTTGTAGTCTTTTTTATTTAATATCTTCTTTTCCGGTTAAATCTTTCTTCTTGGAGCGCTTCTTTCTTCTCTTCTTTTCACGCTTTTCAGGATCGACGTAAGCTACGCTGTTGATATTTGTTTCGTCATCATCGATCGTAAGAAGAAGCGGTCTGTTGCCTTCTTTATTTCTAATGGTTCTAAGAAGGTCGGTTCTCTCTAGGAAAACATTTATCTGACCGCCTATAAGTATCGCCATGACTCCAAAATAAAGCCAGAACATAAGAAGTATTGCCATCGTAAGACTTCCGTAGGTGAAGTTCTTGGATGCATAGGAACCTACGTACCAGGTAAAAAGCTTTGACATCAGCATCCACCAGAGTGATGCAAACATTGCTCCTGCTATCTGATTCTTGAATTTGACCTTTCTGTTCGGAAGCACCTTGAACATGATTGAAAAGACAAGGAACATTACAGCAAGGATAAGCACACCCTTCAGATCGAGCAGATAGCTTGCAACCTTTCCTGCCGCCGGAAAATGTTTGTTGATCACCTTTACCGCCTGATCGCCAAATACCGAGATGAGTGATGTTGCAAGCACGGCTATAACGATTATCATCGTATAAAATGAACTGATTAATCTCTGGATAAGGAAGTTTACCTTCGTTTTCGCCTTGTAGACTTCATTTAATCCGTTTCTTATCGCCATTATACCCTTTGCCGCAGACCATAGACCGATTACAAATGAAACGATTGTTAACGTCCCTGCGCTGTTATCATATATCTCTCCTACGATCCCGACGATCGTATTGTTGGCGCCATCCGGCATAAGCTTGCTGATAAAATCAACGAAATCCTTCTCGGTCATCGGAAGAAATTTGATAAATGCCAAAATGATATTGATGATAGGGAAAATCGAAAGCAGTATAAAGAATGCTGACTGCGCAGCAAACGCACCCATGTGATCCTTAGAAATACTGTCCGCAAATTCACTTATCGTTTTTATCAGTCTTTTCAGCACCCGGTTTACCTCATTTACTCTTCTTTTACAGCATCTGTATCATAGAGACCAAACATATTACGGATAAGCACATTATTGTAATAATGATGGATTATATCCTTGTAGTTATATCCCATTTCATCAAGTATTCTTGTTCCGCTCAGACTGAGTCCGAGACAGCTTCCAAATCCGCCGCCCTTGATAGTATATCCGTCCTCTGTCTCTTCGACATAATAGATTGGGCTCGGAAGAAGCGTATATCCGCTCACTTCACTTCCGTCATTTTTGACTATGACACGGTCTACTGGATTGAAGATATATCTGATATTTGTCTGACCGGTAATCTTAAATGTATTCTCAGTTCCGGTAATGACGATCTCGAGGACTACGCCCGCATCGCTTCTTCTGGTAATATCAATATTCGTGATCTTACCAAGCGAATAATCCTTGCTGTCCTTTTTATCGTCTTCAGTTTCACCGGTCTTGTCATCTGTTTTAGCATCTGTTTTATCGTCGGCCTTGCTGTCTGTCTTACTGTCTGTTTTATCGTCGGCCTTGCTGTCTGTCTTACTGTCTGTTTTATCGTCGGCCTTGCTGTCTGTCTTACTGTCTGTTTTATCGTCGGCCTTGCTGTCTGTCTTACTGTCTGTTTTATCGTCGGCCTTGCTGTCTGTCTTACTGTCTGTTTTATCGTCGGCCTTGCTGTCTGTCTTACTGTCTGTTTTATCGTCGGCCTTGCTGTCTTCTTGCTGTCTGTCTTACTGTCTGTTTTATCGTCGGTCTTGCTGTCTGTCTTACTGTCTGTTTTATCGTCGGCCTTGCTGTCTGTCTTACTGTCTGTTTTATCGTCGGTCTTGCTGTCTGTCTTACTGTCTGTTTTATCGTCGGTCTTGCTGTCTGTCTTACTGTCTGTTTTATCGTCGGCCTTGCTGTCTGTTTTACCATCAGTTTTACCGTCATCTTCTGCGCCGGCGTCTTCAGACTTCAGATTCTTCTCTGCGAGGACAAATTCACCGTTTTCATTCTTGATGTAGATTGAATCGATAGTATTGTTTATTCTCTCTTCAAGAACCGCAGAAACAGCTTCGTCCATTTCACTCTTGGTATAATGTACTGACCATCTGTAAAAAGGCTCGTCAATCTCAAATACATCATATTTGCAGCCGTTGTCTATGAAATTTCTGAAGGCCGCCTCAGATGAAAGCAGAGGCTTCTGTCTGTCAATCGTCTCATAATTAGCCGAATAATACGGAAGCGGAGCTTCATTGTAAATATCCGAGTTTGAGCAGGTAACTCCTGCGGAAGTAAGGAAATGATAAGGCATTATTATCTGTCCGTTGTTTGAAGGAACCATGCCGTAGGTTTCATTTACTACAGCTATGCTCTTCTCGCTCTCAGGATAATAATTGTAAAGAAGATTTGAATTGCTGTCATCGATGTCGGCATCATATGATGCATATTTCTTCTCTTCCATCATTTTGCAGGCATAGCCGCGCGCTACGACCGCAAAGGCCTTAAAGGCTTCCTCACCGTAATTGTCCGGGATCTCGCTGGAAACAACTCCGTACAGATACTCTTCAACAGAAAGCCTGTTGATTGCATATAAGAAGCTGCCCATCATAACTACTTCGAAACGTCCTCTGTAGGACGGATGAATATTATTTCTCTCAATACTTGTTATAGTAAGCCTTGAATTCGGATCCTTGGTTCGGAGAACAACACTCTGATGCATATTGAAGGTGTTCGGAACGAAGGTTGCTATCTCGCCCGCCTTCATTTCTACTACCCTTGCATCTTTGCTGGTACCGATGGAATATTCATAATCTGCATCACAGGTAAATGATATCTCATCCATCTTAAAGCTTGAATAATCAGTATTGTTGATAAGGACTCCTATCTCCTTCGAATCAAGCTCGGAATTCGTTATAACGACAGCCTTAACCTTCTTATCATCCACATAAAGCTTCAGATCCTTGTAGCCAACCAGATACTGTGATGAATCAGCCAGATGAGGCTCTGTTCCGGAAATATCGTACACCTTGAAATCCTCATCAAATTCATAAGTACCCTTTTCGTTCAGCTTAAGGCGCTTCTCAAAGATAGATGTAATCCTTCCGCTCAGTTCTTCTCCTGAAGGCTTGATATCTGTAACTCCGTCATTATTAAATGTTATGTCAACCACATATTTATTTGTTGTGGCTGGCTGGCTAAGCTTCATTTTGATGATCTCATTTTCCATAAGGAATTCAATCTCATCCGAATTACTGCCGGTAATAAGAACATTTGTAATTGTATGGCTTTTATCTGACAGTCCTATGAATCTGTAGATCATATCGTTCTTCTTGTAAGCCTTGATGATCTTGCCGATATACTTCTTCGGAATCCTGATATTATCAGTCTCATAAGTCTCAGCACCGTCATTTATCGCTTTGATAACGCAGATCTCGCTCTGAGCAGCATCTCCGGTCGTTGCAATATCCATATAACTTGAATCATAATCAGCTGATTTAACGAAGATATCAACCGTGCTTATCCCTGAAATATGCTCATTCTTTACAACCGTATTATAAAATCTGTCAAATACCTGTCTTGGGATCTTATTCTTGTCGGAATATCCCTTAAGTATATCCTTATAACCCTTCTTGTCGATTCCCAATATATCTGAAACCGAATCAATGTAATCTCTATCGATATGATTACTCTTCTTCATCGGATCTACCAGACGGTTCAGACGTTCAAGCTGATCGTCATTTTCCGCAAGATATCCGATATCCTTCTGCACATCAGAGAACGAATAATAAAGTTCACCCTCCTTCTCTTTATCATCAGCCGCCTTTTTACGGTTAGAAACGCATATTATAACAGCGATCAAAATGATGATTCCCGCAGCAACAGACGCGACAACCGCCTTATGACCTTTGATCCAGTCTTTTATCTTTTTCAATATTTCTTCTTTGTCTTTGTTATCCATATAAAAACCTCGTAACATCAAAGAAAGCAGCTCTCGCTGCTTTCCTGATAAGCGAATCATTAAGTATATCCAAGATGCCGGCTCCCCTTTTGAGTCCTAGCAATTGCTAGGTGGGTAATCTCATGTAGCACGCTGAAGTCCACTCGATGGAGGCTGGTCATTATGATACAAATAGTTGAATTCCCGTTAAAAATAATGTAGGTTCAAAATACGGGAGTTATCGCACATCTCAGACATACGATTCGTTTAATTCTTTATTATGGTTAAATTATATACCAAAACCCTTATATATGCAATACATTTCATCTAAAAAATCACGCAAAAACGTTATAAAAGTGTACATTTTTCACATTTTCAAGTAAGCTTCTCCGGCTCACAGCAGGGCTTTTAGTAAGAGACGATAAAGTCGTAAAAAAAGAGACCACAGGGCATTTAACTGCTCTGTGGTCTCCGGTAAGTTCATTATGCTTTAATAACCTTTAAAGATTACTTGTTAAGCTTTTTCTTACGTCCTGTTACGTATACGATACCTGCGCAAGAGATAAGCATTGCGAAGAGATATGGTACTGTATTTGTAGGATCATCAGTCTTTACAGCATCTGTGCCGCCGCCTTCAGTGGTTGTAGCATCAGTTGATGTAAGGATCTTTACTTCATACTCTACAGTATCTCCGGCAACTACTGTTGCTTCAAATTCTTCATCAGTAGTTACGTCATATCCTTCAGGTACATCGATAACAGTAATAGTATAATCTCCAGGTGGCACATCCTTGATAGTGATCTTACCTTCGTCATCTGTAACGAATGTCTCGGTCTTTCCATCAGGATATTCAACTTCTACAGTAGCACCAGGAACAACTTCACCTGTCTCTTCATCTGTTACGATGATGATGAGGTTACCTGTATCATCTGTTTCTGTTGTAATCTCTGTTGTGTCTTCTGTTGTATCACCGGTATCTCCTGTACCAGTATCCTCTGTACCTGTGTCTTCTGTTCCTGTATCCTCTGTACCAGTATCCTCTGTACCTGTATCTTCTGTTCCAGTATCCTCTGTGTCCTTCTCGTACTTATCTACGATCTCAACCTCAGAAGTATTACCTTCTGTTACATCAATAACAGTAGAGGTTCCGTCCTCGCCATTTACTGTACTGCCCTTGAACTCATAGCCATCGATCTCTGTATTTGTCTCTGTGACTGTATACTCACCAACCGGAAGCTTGTCGCTTGGGAATACCTTTGTAAATGTCTTGGTCTTCTTATCATACTTGAAACCATCCTTAAGAGTAAGTGTTACTTCCTCTGTTGTAAGGTTTCCATCCTTGTCAACATAGTATGTTGTTCCCTCGATAACTGTTGTTACCTGGAATGTAAGAGCACCCTCAGCTTCTGCCTTGGTTACATTATCACCATCGAAGCTCTTGATGATCTTAAGTCCGCCATACTTCTGCTCTTCTTCTGTTGTAGACTTAACATTTATAAATGCTGCTTCACCAACAGGTAATGTACCCTTGCTGTATGAAACTTCTGCTAAAAGTCCAACACCTGAAGCCTGAGTAACTTCAATAGTTACATCATATACAGCTACTGAGTACTCAACACCCTTTTCATTTCCCTTAACCTCTGTGATCTTGTACTTGTAAATGCCAGGAGCATCAAAGGTAAGTTTGTCAAATGTTACTGTACCATTTGCTGTATTCTTCTTCGTCTGAGATGTCGCTGCTGTTGCACCGTATCCCTGAAGCTTGAAGCTGAACTGATCCTTTGCTAATGTGAGATCATTTCCTTCTTCATCAACAAAGTACTTCTTAGCTACAAGATTTGCAAATGTAGAAATGTAGTCATACTTATCAACGATCTCAACTTCAGGAACATTTCCTTCTGTTACATCGATAAGAGTAGATGTTCCTTCCTCGTCATTTACTGTACTTCCTGTGAACTCATATCCATCGATCTCTGTATCCTTTTCAGTTACAGTATACTCACCGATTGGAAGCTTGTCTGCAGGGAATGTCTTAGTAAATGTCTTGGCTGTCTCATCATATACGAAACCGTCCTTAAGTGTAAGAGTTGTCTCTTCTGTAGTAAGGTTTCCGTCCTTATCAACATAGTATGTTGTT
>AUXO014044556.1_pt1 | contig 18041 bp, 20 predicted proteins | sample 768731 | NCBI WGS metagenome assembly AUXO01 (sample SAMN02715735, study PRJNA202380) | gut metagenome | biome: sheep rumen | host: Ovis aries | place: New Zealand: Palmerston North
CGGTATTGTGGCGAGAGGTCGTACCTCTCGCGCTCTCCGGGGGCATTGCGCTGCTCCTCAAGAACAATCTGTAACGTTGCAAGTCCTCCAAAATGCCAGCTTTTCGCGGCCATTGAAAAATGACCAGACTTTCCACAAAATTGATGCAGTTTGTTCTTTCACCCTGTCGTGAAATCCTGAATCAAATCAGCCGAGACATCGGCTAATTTGAAAAGAGAGGGATCTCAATTCAGAAATTGTGAGAACGGTCAGTTGGAGAAGAAGAATAATTTGCAGAGATTTCTGAACCAGATTGATGTAATTCTTTGTTAAGAAGAATATCTACTAAAGCTGTTATGATACTTCTATCATGTTTTGAAAGTTTTTCAATTTTATCCGCAATGGATTTGATTTCGGCAGAATATTCTTTTATTTGAATTTTAGAAGTCTTTCCTGTAACAAGGTATTCAACAGATACTCCTAATGCATTTGCAATTTTTACAGCTACATCTGCAGAAGGGATCGATGAATTTTCTTTTAAGTAATTACTTAAACTTCCTTGGGAAATACCTGTTAATAATGATAATTCTTTTGAACTAATTCCTCTGTAAAAAAGCTCGTCCTTTAAATTTTCTTTAAAACTACTCATCCTATAATTAATATTTCGTATTTTAAAAAAAAAAACTTGAATAATAGTAAATATACTTTATAATAAATAAAGAACGTAAATGTACGTTGTTATTTATTACAACAATAAATTAACTAAACTTAATTAAAGAAAGTGGAATACTTATGGAAAATGTAAAAGAAATTGTACTTAGCCTGCATACAAAACTTATGCATCAACAAGGCATCTCTCACCAGTCAACCGAAGAGTTGGAAATACGTCCAAGAAACGGAATTACATCCTCTACCATTGTTTCGTTTTTACTTGATTTGGAAGATGAATTAGATATTCAGCTTGACAAATATCTTCCTGAAATCAGGGTTTGTAAGACGATAGGTGCTTTTATAAAAATTATTGAAAAAGCTTGTAGCGAACAAGGTAAATAGTGTTGGAAATTTATTTGTTTTCTAATGCTGAATTTGATGATAAGCAAACTTCAAAAGATGCAATTAGAAAAGTAAAAGAAATTGCTACAGAGAATCATCTGTTTGACTTAGAAATAAAAAGAGGAAAATTTGGGAAACCTTTTTTTTCTAAAACAACAGAAATGTTTTTTAATATTTCGCATACAGATGGTTTTACGGCTATTGCTTTTAGTAATAAGGAAATAGGAATAGATGTAGAAAAAGTGGGGTATTTTAATGAAAAGATAATCGAAAAGTTTTATAGCGAGGAAGAGAAAAAAGAAATTCAAGCTTCTGGTAATGATAAATATTTGCAGAAAGTTAAGGCTGTGGAGATTTGGACTAGAAAAGAAGCCTTTGTGAAAAATAAAGGTTGTTCTATTTTGGAAGAAATACGATTAAAAAACGAAGGAAAAATATGAAAAAGTGGAATATTGGTTGGGGAACTGTTGCTGAGTGCAATATGAAATGTGAATTTTGTTACAGTAAATTTAGACGTACAAAAGATGTTGTATTGGGGTTTGATGTTTGGAAAGAATTTTTAGATTCAAACCATGTGTGGATAAACACTATTAATTATGGGACAGGAGAAAATTCATTAAATGAAGAATGGTTTAAATTTATTAATTATGTAAGAAAAACTTATCCTGATATCAGACAGGCATTAACAACGAATGGTTATGTAACCGAGGTAATAAACAAAGATAAAAATTTAAGAAATATTTTTCTAAAATCAATTGATGAAGTTGATGTGTCATTGGATTTTGCAGATTCGGAAAAACATAATTGTTTTAGAGGTCAAAAGAAAGCTTTTAACTGGGCAATAGATACTTTAGAATTTTGTAAAAAAAATTGGATCCCTGTTACAATTGTGGTTTTAGGAAGTAAGAAAAATGCTGTCATTAGTAATTTTGAAGGAATTTTTGAAATTGCAAAAAAGTACAATGCCTTAGTTAGAATGAATTTATATAGACCAACAGAAGGAATAGATGAAAAAGCAAAGGATTTTATTCTTGACCCCAAAGAACTTTATGAACTTTTATATTGGATAAATGATAAACATAAGATTTTGTCAATAAGTGATTCTCTGTTATCAAACTTACTTACAGATAAAATGGAATTGGATCCATCTGGAATAGATAGCTTGCGTATATTGCCAAATGGAGATATTTCTCCGTCAACATATTTAATCAAAGAAAATTTTATAGTTGGTAATATCAAAGAAAAAGAAGTTTTAAAGACATTAACAGAGTCTAATACAATTCAAAAATTAATTTATGATGTAATTCCTCAAGAATGTAATGAATGTATTTACAAGAAAACTTGTAAAGGAGGAGTATACGATAGAAGATATTTATGGTTTGGACAATTAGAACATAAAGATCCTTATTGCTTGCTAAATTCTGAGGAGAAAACAGAAATAAAGAAAATCCATGTTGTAAATAAAAGTTTTAATTCTGTTCATCATGGTTATTTGCCAACGATGTTCTTTTCTTATTAACGGCTTGGGGGAAATATGGAATGTTGTTTTAAGGAATTGAAAGAACCAGGGTACAGACTTCAGTGGGATATAACAGAAAAATGTAATTTAAATTGCATTCATTGTTGTGCAGAAAAAACAAACACAATAATTGGATATGAAAAAGAAACTGTTAATAAGGTTATAGAAATATTAGCAAAAAATGGAGTGAAAAAAGTTTCTTTATCTGGTGGTGAACCAACTTTAAATAAGTCATATGGATATATAATTGATTTGCTAAATACAAACAATATAGAAGTAAGTATGATTACAAATTTGTTTTATTCAGAAGAAATTGTAGATTCATATATTGATAAAGTTCGTTCGATTACAACAAGTATTGATGGTACCGAATTGGTTCATAATCAAATAAGACAAGCACATTGTTATTCAATAACTATGAATAATATTAAACATATCGTTAGCAAAGGGAAATCTATAAAGGTTATTTCAACCTTACAAGATAGTAATATTGATTGCTTAGAACGTACTATAGAGAACATATATAATTGTGGGGTTTTAGATATAATGTTAGCAAAAATATCTTCAAAGGGAAAAGCTATAGAAAACAATATATGTTTGACAAATTCAACAGATTTAGTATCACAACGAATACAAGCATTACGCAATAAGTTTAATATTGAATTACCAATAAGTAAGTGTTGTTATTTGGAGACTCAAGATTTATATCATTGTAAAGGTGGGAAAAAGATTTTTTATCTAGATAGTAATTTAATTCTATTTCCATGTCATTTGCGAATAGTTCATGGAATAAGCATTTTTTCTGATAATGCATTTGAAAGGGTTATCAGAGATACAAGGATATAATGGAAAGATGAAGTTTTTATTGACCAATGGCGTATTTTTTGCAAACCAATTATATGAATCTTTAGGTATATTAGTATTATCCAAATATGTAAGAAGATTTTTTGAAGATAAAGTCTCCATATATCTGTATTCCTTGAGGGATTTAATTGAGTATTATGGAAAAACAATTAAAGAGGTACAGAAATTATGTGATTTTTTTAATATGCTATTATCAGATAATTATAAACCCATACGGAAAGAATTGGGGTTATTAGCTTATAGAAGTATGATACTAAACGTATCAGCTTCTTTTAAAAGTATTCAAAATTATTGTCCAAAAACAATAAAAAAGGAGTTATGAAAATGAAAAAAAAGGAAATACATTTATCTTTTATAAATTATGAAATTGTTATCATAAATAATGGAATTCTTACAGATGCTCAGATGATAAAGTTGGAAAGTTATTTACCAACTATTTTCCTGAAAAAAACAAAGAACAACTCAATATTAGTGTCATCGATTTATTTACACAAAACAGAGCATATAAGAGAATATAAGTGGACTAAAAAAATGATTCATGGAGGAGAAGAAGAATATAGGCAATTTATTGATTACTACGAGGATGATAATAATATTTATTATAAATACCCAACAATGTTAGGAATAGCAGATAAAAAAAACAAAAAAATAGACTTTTTTATTCAAGAACCGGATCTTTTATCATTAAGATTTTTTATTAAATCATTTATTCTGGAGTTTCTATATTCCAAAAATTGGTTTCCATGTCATGGTGCTGCAATTGTATATAACAATAAGGCCTATCTAATTGCTGGCCAAAAGGGAGATGGAAAAACTACTTTATTATTGGCACTAGGGCTTAGTAATGATGATATTTCAATTTTAGCAAATGATATGTTGTTAATTAATAATAATGTAAATGATGCTGCAGTAGTATGTTCTGGAGATACAAATATAAGAATTACGAAAGAAAGTATAAATTTAATAAAAAAATCATTCGGTTCAAAGATTGATGAATATTTTTCAAATGAAACTACAATTTTAAAAAACGGGAAATTTCTTGTAAATTTAAGAAATTTCCAAAAAGTAGAACTAGATGACATGTATAAGATAAATGGAATAATAATTTGTAATAAAAAGAAAAATGAATTATGTCAAATAAAAATTCCTGAATACATTTATAAAGATAATACTCTAGAACATCCAATTTGGATTAATTTATTTAATACAAACAACTTAAAAGAAAATGTAAATACTTTTCTAAAAAAACAAATACAAACAATTAATTTGATAAAAACTCCTGAGTTAAATACAATTGTAAACTATACAGTTAAAGGATTGAAAAAATACGATGAAGATAATTAATAATGAAAACATAATAAAAAAATGTAGAACAATAATAGACTGGGCTTATCCTCAAGCAAGAAATGTACTTATGGATAATTCATTTCTTCCAGAAATATATTTAGTTAATCATATTTTAAGATTATGTATGCAGATGAATGATATAAACGCAATAGATCAAGGCTGTATTCATTTAATTCAAAGACAAAATGATGATGGTGGATGGGGATATAATAATACCAATACTTCTGTTATTGGTATTACAGCCACAGAATTACAATTATTAATGTGGTCTCAAAGTATTAATGAAAAGTTTAAAACAGAAGAAATTGATAGAGCAATAAATAAAGGTGCACTATATATCATTAATAAAAGGCACGGTGATTATTGGACTGATAGTGAGGAATTACAAAGGAAACATGGATTATGTGATACAAATCATTATATTGCCCAGTTTCTGTATTATTACAAGCATTATTATGATTATTGTTCTAATAATCTTTTAGACAATTTATATAAATGGTATATTAATAATCAGGCAGAAGATGGTGGTTGGCATGAAATAGATAAAGAAAGGTTTAGGGAGGGAGCAACAGCTGATTCAATTAGAGCTTTATTACCTTCATTAAACAATGCAGCATATATAAAAAAGGGAGTTGACTTTTTAATTAGTTGTCAAAATCCCTATATGGGATATTGGGCAGGTGGAAATCATGATAAAATTTATGATTGTTTAAAAGCTATTCTTAACTCTTTGTGGGTAATTGATATAAATGAAGAACACATAGAAAGTATAAATAAAGGATTAAATTATATTTTAGCTTTTGATTTTTATTCTTTTAATATCGAGGAAATGTGCGATTATTTGACAGTTTTAATAGACATTGTGAATTTAAATGAAAATTTTAAAAAACCAAAAATCTTCTTTTAGGAAATGATTATGAATAATTATGATTCAATTTGTTGCTTTAGAAGTAATATTGATGATAAATACCGTATCTTGTGGGAAATAACCAGTAAATGTAATTCAAAGTGTAAATTTTGTCATTTTAAGGGAGAAGATGAAACCACTATAGAAGATGTAAGAATTATTGTAAATAATATTAAACAGTTACCGATTAAAGATATTATTTTAACAGGTGGAGAACCTTTACTTAATAAAGATATTTTTATAATAATTGATGAATTGCGCCAGAATGGGTTTAATGTAGATCTTTGTTCTAATGGAACCTTTATATCAAAGAAACTTGCAAAAAAGATAAAAAATCGTCTTTCTGAAATTTCAATTTCATTAGACACGACAAATGCAAACCAATATTCATATTTGCGTGGTATAAATGGTTTACAAAAAGTATACAAAAGCATTGAAAACTTAGTCGAATTAGAAGTGGAAGTCCATTTAACTTTTGTAATTACGAATACAAATTTAGATGAAATGTTTAAGGTTGCAGAAAAGGCATCTGAACTAAAAGTTCATTCAATTAGTTATATTGCATTGATAGAATCTATTGCTCAGAATCGAGAATTTATTTTAAATAATTCTGCTTATGATAGAAAAGAAATAATAATGGATAAGATTAAGGATATACGAAAATCTTTCCCAAGCCTTATCATCAATACAAAGCATTTATGTAATCCAAATAATGAAATTTGTAAAGCGGGAAAAAACATTCTTGCAATAACATCGGATAAGAAATTGATAAGCTGCATAATGAAAAAAAATGAAAAATATATAGATATATTAAATACAAAAGTTAAAAAAGATTTGATAGAGAATTACTTTATAGACACTGAAAGTTGTATAAAATAAATAAAATTATACATTGGGGGTACAAAATGATATTATCACATCCTATTGCTTTAATTCCTTTATGTGGAACGGAACAACTAGCTGAAAGAATTATGCATTATTTAACAAATGTTTATAACAACGAACAATGCAAAATAATAAGCCCAAATATTATTCGTTTTTCTACAGGCGATGCTAAATCTGTATTAGGAGAAAGTATTCGAGGATATGATGTATATTTATTGATGGATGTAGGAAATTATTCATGCTCATTTGAAATTCATGATAAGATAAATTATATGTCTCCAGATGAACATTTTCAGAATTTAAAAAGAACAATTTCTGCAATTGGAGGTAAGGCATATAGATTAAATTTGATATCTCCTTTGCTATATGCTAGTAGGCAAGATAGAAGAATATCAAGAGAGTCATTAGATTGTGCAATGGCATTAAGAGAATTAGAATCTATTGGAGTTGAAAATATAACTGCATTTGATGTACATGACATTCGAGTTGCAAATGCTATTCCTTTTACAGGATTTGATAGTTTATTTCCGATTTATCAATCAATAAAAGCAATAAAGAAGAATTTTCCAGATATAATATTTAATGAAGAAAATGCTTTATTTGTTTCTCCGGACTTGGGAGGTACAAACCGGAATTTTATGTATTCTAATGAATTACAACTTGATATGGGTATCTTTTATAAAAGACGTTCGTCAAATAAATTTGTTAATGGAAATTATAAAGTCGAAGTACATAAATATATTGGTCCAGATGTAAAAAATAAAGATATTTTTATAGTTGATGATATTATTTGTTCTGGTAATACTATTTTGGATGTAGCAAAATATTGTAAAAAAAATGGTGCAAAAAGAATTTTTGTGATAGTGACTTTTGCACTATTTACAAAAGGAATTAATGATTTTAATCAAGCTTTTAATAATAAAGAAATAGAATCTATATTTATAACAAATGCTTCTTATGTTAGGGATGAAGTAAAGAATGCTGATTGGTATAAAGAAGTCGATATAACAAAATATATTGCCTTGTATATACAATCTATAAATGGAGGTGCATCTATTTCAAAATTGCTTGATCCACATATAAAAATACAAAAATTACTTAGCGAGAATTAATTATTCCCAATAAAGTTATTCTGATATTATCATTGGAAAATGGACTAAGGATATGTATTTATACAAAAAAAATTAGTCAATTAGCATGAGAATAAGAGTATTACACAGAAAATGAATAGAATGATTTTTTAGAAAAGAATTGATTGTACGATTCTAGGACAGATGTTGCTGCAATCACAATATAAGATAAGGAACCCCTCATGGAAAAAGAGCAAAAAGTTGTTTTATTAGGTAGTTTAGTAAAACAAACTGAAAAAGAAAAAGAAGTTTTTTTTGATTTTTTTTATTCAAATTTAGATTGGTCTTATATCGTCGGTGAATTAATCCGACATCGTTTAAACGGAATCTTCTTTACATATTTAATTAAAGAACAGAAAAAATATCTGTTTGGAAAAATTCGTTCAACATTCAGATTGCTTTGTAATATCTATGAAGCAAGTAACAAAGCAATGCTTTTATTTGCAGAACATTTGTTTGAAAAAACGAATAAGGCAAATATTAAAGTAGCAGGTTTGAAAGGATTAGTTTTTAATACCAGCATATATAATTTATATGCAAGAAAATCAAATGATATCGATGTACTTGTTGCAGAAGAAGATCTTCCTAAATTTGACGAAATAATGCGTTCTTTAGGATTTATACAGAGTTTTGATGGAGGAAAAACTGAAGCTACAAGAAAAGAGAAGTTAATTCAATTAATGAACTATCATGATTTGGTTCCTTATGTAAAAAGGCTTAACCTTCCTTATCAGGAAACTATTGAAGTAGATGTAAATTTCCACTTTGACAGTAAAGACCACGAAATAACAAAAGAAATTCTCGATGAAGGGCTTCAGTGGTATGAAGGAAATGGATATCGTATTCAAGGATTAAAGTGGTCAACTCATCTTGCTTTCTTGTGTACACATTTTTATAGAGAAGCTTCAAATTCTATATGGACTAAAGATGCACGTGATGTTGATTTGTATAAGCTTGTTGATATTGAAAACACTTTCCGTATCTTTACAAATGAGCAGATGTTTGAATGGCTGGATACAATCCGCAAATTTGATTTGCAGCGGCAATGCTATTTTACCTTATTCTATTTGAATAAGTTTTATCCAAATCCATTGTATGAGAAACTTATGCAGGAAATAAAACCTGAAAATGATGATTTTGTTAATCAGGTTCTGATTAACGGGTCAAATGAAATTGTAGAGCGAAAAGTAGATTTCTTCGATCAAACATTTGATATGCATTATGGAAAAGAAAACTAAACAATATAAAATTACGGATAAAAAAAAGTCATTTATTAAAGTAAAAACTAATACCTCAACAGATATTGCTGAATTCATTAAAGCAGCAAATTTTGTATCATCGCATATAACGGATATAAAAACGGCTTCTTCTGAAAATATTTGTTTTTACTTTGATGATATAGTTTCTCCAACTGAAATAGATTGTGTTTCAAACGAGCTGGAAAAACTTATAAAAAAATTTAACAAATCAGATATTGAAGAGGAAATTTTTTACAAGAGTAACGTAGATATTTCTGAATATTTCGATGCATACGAAAAAAATAAAAATGTATTCTTTTTTAACGATTTTCAGCTTGGTTTTGGAGAAAAAGGTGTATTTTTATTAAACTATTTTGATTCTGCCTTTGAAAGATTTGCGCTTAATCTTGGAGCTGTAAAAAAAATTTATCCGGTGCTGCTTTCAGTTCCTGAGTATCTTAAAACCGGATATATAAAAAAATCTCCTCAATATGCTATTTTATGTAGTTCGGTAAAAGATTCGATGAGCGATGTGGAAAAACTTAATTCTTCAATTCTTGATAGTAACGCAAAAGAGAAATTGAAGGAGCCAGAGTTTGCATTATCTCCTTCGGCTTGTTTTCATACTTATATTGAATATCAGAATCAAACTTTGGATAAGAATAGCGTAATAACTTTTAAACAGAATGTATTTCGAAACGAAGGCCGCTTAAATTATAAAGAGAAAGGTCGGTTAATGGATTACCATGTACGTGAAATTGTGTTTATTGGTGATGAGAAATTCGTAGAAAAACAGAGATTACAGTTAATGAAGGATTCTGAAGTTTTTATGAAAGAGCACCAGCTGGAAGGAGATATATCACTGGCTACAGATTCTTTTGTCCTTCCAAAAATGCAGATGTATAAGACAATTCAAAAAATAGACAAAACAAAGTATGAGATGCATTTAAATGTAGAAAAAGACAAGAATATTTCAGTTGCTTCATTTAATTTACATGGAAAGGCTTTTACAGATCCTTTTAATATTTCAGTAAAAGATACTGATACAGTAACCGGATGTGCTGGTTTTGGTTTGCAGCGCTGGGTAATTGCTTTCGTTAGCCAGTATGGATGGGATGAACAAAACTGGCCAGAAAAAATAAAAAAAGCTTATATGCAAAAAAAGGATTTATAAATGCGGAATAAATATATACATGAAATATTTTATAAAGATTTAATTTTTTTAGATGGATATGAATCTTTTTGTTATCAGAATTGTCAGAGGCTTTTACTTGAATCTCAAGGTCTTGAATATCCCGAGCTTTATATCAATACAGCACTGTCTTTTTCATATAACATAAAAAATGATGATATTTATTCAGTATACGGAAGCCGTTCTTTATTGCCGTCTCTGGAAACTAATGTAAAACGCTTATATTTTGATGATAAACTGGAGATGGTAACAGAAGTCTTCATGCAAAATCTAGAGTATATAGATAAAAATGAATTACCAATAATTGTTGGAGTAGATACCTTCTTTCTGGAATATGCCATAAACTATCAAAAAAATCATGCAATTCATACACTCATTATGTGTGGTTACGATTTGGATAAAAGTGAGATTTATGTAATAGACTGGTATAAGCCATGGCTTTTCAAGGGAACCGTAAAGCTAGAAGACTTTTTGAGGGCTAGAAATTCCTTAAATCCTTTTGATGGAACAATGTTTAGTGGTGAACCTATCAGAAATAACTGGGCTTTTATAGATTCTTTAACACCTCTTTCCGCAGATCAATTATTTAAGGAATTAATAAATACTACAATTCAAAATTATTATGAAAAAGATGAAAATGATTATATTTTTAAGGGAATTGAAGCCCTTCATTCAGTAAAAGATAGATTACTTTCTTCAGAAGATACTAATCTGTTTAAGGATTTCTATTTTAAATTATTAAAAATTTCTAAAAGATATAAACTTTTTAAGGAGACACTTCTTTCATATAGAAATCTTAGTCAGAATAATAAAGAAATTGAACTCCTGGAGGTAACATTAAAAACGCTTAAGGATTCAATTAATTTCTGGGATATCTTATTAATGGTAATTCTAAAGGGAAGCATGAAATTATCTGACAAAACCAAAGAACGACTTTTGAATAATTTTAATTCACTTGTAGAAAATGAAGAAAAATTAAAAACAAATTTATATGAGCTAAATAAAGGAGCTGCATAATGAGTATCATAAAAGTTGAGAATTTAAAAAAGACTTTTAAAATCAGTAAACGTCCAAAAGGTCTTCCAGGTACAATTGCTAATCTTTTTGTTCCAAAATATTGGGAAAAAGTTGCGGTTGATGGAATAAGCTTTGAAATTCAAAAGGGAGAAGCTGTAGGATTTATTGGAGCAAATGGAGCTGGAAAATCTACAACAATTAAAATGATGTCAGGTATTCTTTATCCAACATCAGGAACTGTTGAAGTTATGGGCTTGAATCCTCAGAAAAGTCGCCGTCAGTATGTCAGTCATATTGGAGTTGTATTTGGACAAAAATCGCAGCTCAGTTGGGATTTACCTGTAATAGATAGTTTTGAACTTTTAAAACATATATATCGCATTCCAGAAGAAAAATATCAGGAAAACCTAAAAATGTTCACTGAACTTCTTGATATGAAAAGCTTTATAGAGCAGCCTGTACGTCAGCTTTCACTTGGACAGCGTATGCGTGCCGATATCGCTGCAGCCCTTCTTCATTCTCCAGATTTAGTTTTCTTTGATGAACCAACAATCGGGCTGGATGTTCTTGCAAAAGAAAAAATTCGAGAGTTTGTTCGCTATATGAATAAAGAAAAGCAGGTAACCATGATCTTTACTACACATGATATGAAGGATATTGAAGCAACCTGTGACAGAATGATTTTGATAGATCAGGGAAAACTGCTTTATGATGGTAGTGTTGAACAAATGGTAAGCAAGTATGGAAAAGAGCGAAACTTGATAGTTGAGTTTGAAGATTCTGCTGCATTGCAAATTGAGCCTATCGCTGATGTAAAAATTTCTGATGAAGAAAACAATAGGAAATCTTTCACTTTTAACAGTGATAAAGTAGCAATAAAAGAACTGGTCTCTAAACTTTCCTCAAAATATAACATAAAGGATTTTACAATTCATGATATGGAAATAGAAGAAGTTGTTCGTAAAATTTATGAAGGGGAAATTAAACTAAAATGAAAAGATTAAGTACACCATATTTTGCTTATTTTAAAATGACTTTTAAGCAAAATACTGCTTATAGAATAGAATGGCTCTTAGGAATTTTAAACAGCATAATTCAGATTTTCATTTCTATTGCAATCTGGAAAGCACTTTACGGAAATCGCCAGACTGTTAATGGAATTAATTTTTCTGTAATTGCCACAAATTTTATAATTTCACTCGGACTTTCAAGTATTTTTTCTACGAATGATTTTGCAATTCAGCAAAAAATAAATGATGGCTCAATTGCAAATGAACTTTTAAAACCCATTGATTTTAGAAAAATTTTACTTGCCCAGACACTTGCACAAATTGCATTTAAATTTCTGAGTAATTTTTTACCAACCTTTTTAATTACTTCACTTGTTTTTGGGATTTTACCTCCAGCAGGAATCGTGAACTTCTTACTTTATCTTTTAAGTATGCTTTTAGGTTTTTGCGTTTTATGGAGTTTAAGCTTAATAATTCAAATGACTGCATTTTGGATAATTAATGTTTGGAGCATTTCTACAATTAAGAATGTTTTTGTAAAGGTCTTAGCAGGTGCAGCTTTACCACTTTATTTTATGCCTGAACCTATTATGAAAATAATTCGTTTTACACCTTTTGATTCAATTTACCACATTCCTTTACAAATTTATCTAGGAAATGCTTCTAGTGAACAAATTATACTTTGTTTTCTAAAGCAGATTGTTTGGATTGCAATTTTGTATTCAATTAGTATTCTGATGTGGAATTGTGGAAGTAAGAAAATTATTGTTCAGGGAGGCTGATATGAATTTTCTAAAAATGTATTTTTATTATGTAAACAATACTATAAAAAGTTGGTTTCAATATAAGCTTGATGCGTGTTTACGATCATTTGCAGTTTTTTTACGCGAAGCAGCTGGAATTATCATTATTTACCTTACATTAAAATCTTTTGACCAACTCAACGGTTGGAATACAATGGAACTATTCTTTTTATATAGTTTAGTTTTTTTGACCTATGCAATTTTAATTATCTTTTTTACAGGTTTACGCGATTTTGAATGGCTTGTAAATGGTGGTACTTTAGATAGATTTTTACTTAGACCTCGTGGGGTTTTATTTCAAGTTTTAGCAAGTAATTCAGACTGGTTTGCAGCAATTGGCCATGGAATTTTAGGCTTAATCTTGATGATTGTTTCTGCAAATAATATTGGAGTTGTGTGGGATATAACTAGAATTATATATTTTACGGCCGCAATTATAAGCGGTGTATTAATTCAAGGTGCAATTTTTTTATTTATTGCATCGCTCAGTTTTTTTATCATCAAAGTAGGGAATATTCGCAATGTCTTTTATTACGATACAAGGCAGTTTGCAGGTTATCCGATTAGCATCTATCCTAAATTTTTGCAAATTTTAATGATTTATATTGTTCCTTTTGCTTTTGTAAATTTTTTCCCGGTACAGTTTGTTTTACATAAACCTGATATGTCAGGATTTTCAAATTTGTATATGTATATTGCCCCGTTTGTAGGAATAGTTTTGTATTTACTAGCATATGCGTTTTGGCATTTTAGCTTGAAGCATTATCATTCAAGTGGTAATTAAAGACTTAGGATTAAAAAAATGAAATTTAAAACAATAGGAAGTGTAATCTTCGAGAATAATGAATATTCATCAGAATATTTAAGAAAATACATCGATAATATCAAAAAAAATATAATAAGTGCTGTAAATCCCAATGAATGTATAGCAGTTATTGTAGAAAGAAATCAATATATGCTTTGTTTAATCATGGCATTAATAGAATCAAATATTACATTTCTACCAATTGATTTAGAACTTCCAGAAAAAAGAATTCTTTATATGTTACAAAATGCAGATATAAAAACTGTTATTACTAGTGAAAAAAAATGCATTGGGGCAGACTTGACTTTTAAGTATTTACTTCTCAAGTCATTGTTAATTGATAATAATTCTAATTACCTTGATATTCCTTTTTCAGAGTTTAATAATCCCGTTTATTATTTATTTACTTCTGGTTCTACAGGTAATCCAAAAGCGGTTGTTGTAAATGTAAAAGGCTTTTTTAATTTTTTAGAAAGTATCCCCAATATTATTGAATTTTCTTCTGGAGAAAAAATAGCAAGTTTTACAACTATTTCATTTGATATATTTTTTCTTGAAACAATTCTTTCTCTAATAAATGGAGTCACTGTTGTACTAGCAAATAAGGATGAACAGTCTAACCCAAAAAAAATGATAGATTTATTAGTAAATCATAAAATTACAATATTACAATCTACCCCTTCTAGATTAAAACTGTTACGAATGTTTGATAAGAATTTTGAATCGCTTAGATTTTTAAAAATCCTAATGGTCGGCGGTGAGATTTTTCCAATAGAATTACTGAAGCATCTACAGCAAAATTTAACTGCAGAAATCTATAATATGTACGGTCCTACGGAAACAACTATCTGGTCTACTATTTCAAATCTAACTCATAAACAATCTGTTGATATAGGTAAACCAATCGCTAATACACATATTTATTTACTAAATGATAGAAAAGAGCTTACAGAATCTGACAAAGAAGGCGAAATATGTATTGCTGGAGACGGACTTTCAAATGGATATTACAAAAATCAAGAGCTTACAAATAATAACTTTATTCAACTTCCTTTTGAACCATATTGTAAAGTTTACTGCACAGGTGATTTAGGAAAATATGAAAATGGTAATCTTTTTTGTATAGGACGAATTGATAATCAGGTAAAAATTAATGGTTACAGAATTGAACTAGAAGAAATTGAATATGCAATAAGAAAAAATAATTTAGTTTTAGATTCTGTAGTTTGTTATGATTCAGATAATAATCAGCTTGTTTCTTTTTATATTTCTGATGAGAAGATTGATATCGAGAGTTTAATTGATGAATTAGAAAGTATACTTCCAAACTATATGATTCCATCAGTATTTGAAAAGGTTTCATATTTTAATTATACACCAAGTGGTAAAACAGACAGAAAATCCATGTTGGAAGCATTTAGAAACAAAATAACTGATTCCGAAATGGTAATTTCTTCAAATATTGATTTACAAATTATTTCAATTATCAAAACAGAACTTCAAACAAATAAAGAAATTAAAGCAGAAACAAAACTAGAAAATCTTGGATTAAATTCTATGAAATATATTTCAATTATTGTTTCTATAGAAGATGTATTTGAGTTTGAATTTGAGGAAGATTTTTTACTTCAGGAATCCTTTATTACCGTTCAAAATATTATTGATTATGTAAAGGAAAAAATAAAATGATTGAAAAAGAATATAAGCTTCTGCTTTCAGAAGAACAATATAAACAAATAGATTCATATTTCAAGTGGGATAATGAATTTTATCAAACAAATTACTATTATAATGATCAGGATAATTATATTATCAATAAAAAAATAACAGTACGAATTCGAGAAAGGAATAATCTTTTATATCTACAGGTTAAGATTCCACAAGAGACAATAAACTCATTAAACATAAAAGAAGAAAAAGAAATTAAGGTTCATAAAATCTTAAATCCAATTCCTCAAAGTTTAGTAAAAGAACTCCTAAATAAAGAATTACAAAATGTTAGACAAATAGGTGCCTTAAAAACATATAGAAAATTAAATAATTCTTTTCTATCAGATGTAAAGATATGTCTGGATAAAAATGAATATTTAAATCTTATTGATTACGAATTAGAACTAGAATTTTCTTCAGAGGAATTGCCGACAGATTTTCAAAATCTATTTGAAAAACTATTTAATATTAATTTTTTGCAGATAAGCGTAGGAAAGAATTCTCGTTTCTTGAGAGAATTATCAAGGAGTAGCCAACAATGAAAAAGATTCTACCTATCAATTCCAATCCTTATTTCAGATTATATACACACCATGGTTTTGAACATGCAATTCTATCAACCAAAGATAAAATCTCAATTGATAATTCTTCTATCGCAGAATTATTTGTAAAAGATTTCTCAAAGTTTAAATGGAATGTGTATTCGGAACAAGTAAATTATACGGTTGATAATAATAATTATCTTTCTTTTTTCTCTAATAAATGGAATCATAACATGGATATTTTGTTTTCCAGAAAATATGAATCCAATGATTCTATAGAGCTAACTATTTTTAAACAAATTAAAGCATCAGCATATAGCAATATAAAAATTTATCTATCTCCTTTTGAGCCGGATTATTTTTCACAACTAAATCATTTTGAAGATGAATATCATGGAATAATACTTGGAAATTTTTCAAAAGATGGGATTTACTTTTCTACTTTTAATCAATACTTTGAATATCTAAAAAGAGATAATTGTTTTCCAAAAACTATGAAAATTTCAAAGACTGATGATAAAATACAAATAGAATTCTCAACCGTAAATTCTTCTATTAAGAAATTTTCTTATCCATTACCAGAAAAATATAAAAATATTAAATCAATTGGTTTTTCTATTTTATTAGGAAATAATAATTATTTTGATTGGATATTTAATAACTATATAAACTTTTATTATGACCCTTCTTTTGATTTAAAAACCGATTTTCTTATAGATAAACATAAAAACTGGCACAAACATTCATACAATCTCTTTTTAGATACAAATATTGAATATGAAACTGATATAAATAAAACCGGTTTTACCCTTTTAGAATTTATAAAAAAGCAAATTACATTGGATAGATATGTTGAACTTCCTATAAATGATAATATAAATTTTGGTATTTCAGATGAAAAAGGACAATATTTTCATTCAGATTTAATTTATGGTTTTGATGATGAAAAACAATGTTTTTATAATCTTTTTTATCAAGGTGGTTATATAAAAGAAAACTACATTACTTATGAAGATTTTGAATCTAAAAGAAATCAGAATGATACTAGAGAGATTTTTGTTTTACGATATTGTCAAGATTATTATGGTTATGAAATCTCACTACCTTTAATAAGGCAATATTTTACAGAATTTTTAGATGGAAAAAATATCTCTTTCTTTGATATGAAGTTAAATAAACCATATATTTCTTTTGGGCTTAATGCTTTCAGAGCTTTAGCAAAAGACGAGGGAATTAGAGATTTGATTTCTGATCTAAGAATTAGCCATATGCTTTTAGAAAGGGCAACTTGTAGCAAAGACAGAATTGAATATTTGTATTCAAGACAAATGATTACAGGAAGTGTATTTAGAGAATTATTAGATATGTCAACAAATATTCTAGATATTACAACTAAAATTCGTAATTCCATTATAAAGTACAAAGTATCTGGAAGAATAAATTTAGATACTGTAAAAGAAAAAATGTTATTCTTAATAAACTTAGAAACAGAAGTTGCTAAAAAAATAATTGATGTCTTTTAATTTTATGCAATAACGTTTTATAACTATAATAATTTTTTCATAATAATACTTCTTTCTTTATGCTTATGTTCTGTTTTGTAATTTCTTAATTTAAGATATTCGGATCAATTGTAATTGGACCAGTAGCAAAGCAATAAAAAAAACTCAAATTTCTAGAGGTAAAATAAATGGAAAAAGAACTGCCATATATTTTTCAGTTTTATGATAATGAGGTTTCTTTGCTTATTAGCAATAAATATGGATATTCAATTATGGACTCTTTCAGAAAATTCTTATTTTCAAAAAACTATCAGATGCTTTGCAATCCAGAACTTGAAATGTGGGAATTCAGTCCTGCAGGAATTTTTGATATGTGGGAACTTGTTACATGAGACCCTCGTAATTCCTTGAATTTAAGGAGGGACTAAATGTCAAAGAAAATGGAGTTTTTTACTTTTCTTGCTGAAAGAAAAAGGGCAAAAAAATAGCTAACCCCAGGGGCAAAGGATTCTAAGCATTACGCCTACTCCCATTCGGG
>AUXO014743291.1_pt1 | contig 18038 bp, 14 predicted proteins | sample 768731 | NCBI WGS metagenome assembly AUXO01 (sample SAMN02715735, study PRJNA202380) | gut metagenome | biome: sheep rumen | host: Ovis aries | place: New Zealand: Palmerston North
GAAGAATAGTATGACTTGAAACCGGCCAGTCTTGCCCTGAAGCTCAAGTCCATATCCTCAACATAGCTTTCAAAATTCTCATCAAAAAGACCTATTTTTTCGAATACTGACATTCTATATAATGCGGCCCCCGCACATGCACTGAATACTTCTTCATCTGATGGATATTGATTTATGTTCTTATTATATCCTCTGCGTTTACTCCAACCGAGTATGGTGTATTGATCCCCCACATCGTCCAAAAGATTTTGGTTGTGGTATTGTATCATCTTGGAGGATACTGAAAATATGTTTGGAGACCTGTTGATTGTTTGAACAAGATTATGAATGGTATCATCCTTAATGACTGTGTCGTTGTTTAATAAAAAGACATATTCTGTTTTGACCATCCGTATACCCTGATTAACTGCATAGGCAAATCCTTTGTTTGTTGTATTTTCTATTAAAGTTATTTCAGGATAATTTTCTTTAATAAAAACAGCACTATCATCCTGTGATGCATTGTCAACAATGATAACTTGATTTAATGATATTGAATCAGTTAATGAAATTAGAAGATTGTTTAATAATTCCCTGTTATTGTAATTTGGAATAACTACTGTCACTAAAGAATCAAAACTGAATTTCATCAAACACACCATAATAAATAATAATAAAAAAAAAGAAAAAAAGTTATAAATTTCTTACATAAGCTTCATACTGGTCACATATCTCATTTACTTCTCCGGAAGCGATAATGGAACCTTTATGTAACCATATGGCCTTGTCGCATAAGCTTCTTACCTGACTTACGGAGTGGGATACAAATAACATTGATGCCTCCGACATCATGTTATGCATTCTGTCACGACATTTTGCTTGAAAAGACATGTCCCCTACAGATAGAACCTCGTCTAAAATCAAAATATCCGGATTTATGGAGGTTGCTATTGCAAAACCCAGCCTTGATCTCATACCTGATGAATAGTTTTTTACAGGAACATCAATAAATTCCTCAAGTTCTGAAAAATCAACTATATCATCGAATTTTTTATCCATTTCAGCCCGTGAATGACCTAATAACGCTCCATTTAAATAGATATTTTCTCTTCCAGTATAATTTATATCAAAACCTGCTCCTAATGCAAGTAATGGGGCAAGGGTACCGTTTACTTTAACTGAACCTGTAGTTGGCCGTAGTACGCCAGAAATGATTTTTAAAAGAGTACTTTTTCCAGCACCGTTTAATCCCACAAAACCTACTTTTTCACCCTGATATATTTTTAAAGAAACATTGTTTAGAGCCCAAAAAGATTGAAAACGTATTTCTCTTTTTATGAATTTAATTATAAATTCTTTTAAACTGTCTGTCCGTTCCTTGTTTAAATTAAATTCCATGCTCACATTATCTACTTCAATCACAGTATTTTTAGCCATGAATATCCCCTTTATACATATAATATGAATTTATCTTGATATTTTTTCAATAAAGCTATTCCCACTACTAAAAAGACAATAGCTACAACTGTTGGAATTAGTATTTCCTGTACGCTATATAATTTTCCATAATAGAAACAATCCCTTACACAATTTAATAAATAAAACATCGGATTGAATGTCTGTATAAATTTAAACTTGGCAGGTAAAATCTCTGCAGGATAAAATATAGGTAACGCATACATCAATAGCAATGTAAATACACTATATAAATGTTCAACATCCCTGAAGAACACGTCCAATGTTCCTATTATAAGTCCTACACCAAATGCCAATATCAATGTTACAAGTATAGGCAGGCTGGCAAAGATTATATAAATTGTAAAGTCCACATGTGTAACCAGCATAATTGCAAACAGCACAACTAAAGATAACACATAAGTTACGAAATTTGATAAAACCGATGACAAAGCATAGAGATATTTTGGAACATAAATCGATTTCCATATACGGGCGGAACTGACCATACTTCTCATAGCCTGTGATGATGAACTTACAAACAAGGAATAAATCAATTGTCCAGATAAATAGTATACCGGATAATTTTCTACCCTACGAAAGAGTGTAGAAAATACAACAGTTAATACAATCATACGAAATAAAGGATCTAAAAAACTCCATAATACTCCTAAAACAGAATTACGATATTTGATTTTAATATCCTTTCTAACTAATTCACTTAATAATGATTTATATTTATTAAAGTCATTAAGTCCTTTAATTTGAATTTCGTTCATATTTCTATCCTCATAATTTATTTCAATAATCAAATCATGTGAAAAAAAATTTGAAAATGTTGAAATAAAATTCTATTAATTAAGTCTATATTTTACAATATTTTTATATATTTCTATAGATGTTGATTGAAGGATTCTATGAATTGTTTCACCCTGTCTTCATAGGTGTGTCCTGAAACATCAGCATTAACCTCTTTTGGATTTTTCAAATTTTCCTCGATAAGATTGTTTAATTCCTCCACACTGTTGTATGTGGCAACCCTTCCAGGGAATAATTCGTCCAATCCAGATACAGGGTCGGATATGATGAATGCACCACATGCCACACCGTCAAATATCCTGTTGGATACGAAGCCTTTTTCCCTCATATCAGTCCAATGGTCATTAAGAAGTATTTTGCATGATGAATATGCCTGGTGCAACTGCTTGTTAGGAATATGTTCTCCCTTAATATATTTCTTATCGATTAATCCTTCCCAATCTGCCCCGTATACTGATAAATTATGAGTTGTAGGCAACAGATCCTTCAATATTTTTCTGTAAACCCTTCTTGAATTTCCTACAAACAAGAGTTCTGATTTGTACTTTTCATTGTATTCCCTGAAAAACTTGTTATTGTCGGTACATTGCCACATGCAATCAACAGGCACACTGAGCTTATCCTGCAATTGTTCTGTCCAGTATTTGGATGCGATAAATACATGATCATACAATTCATATTCATTTAATGAAACCAAATCCGAATGGGATATGTTCCACATTATGTTGTGATGTTGAACCTTCGGTTTGTAGTTGGATAGTCCCCTAAGCACTATTACAATGTCACCTACAGAGTCTGTTGAATCATTCCATTCACTGAGCATTTGAATTTTTACCAGGTAGCCATTCTTTTCGAACTCCTCTTTAAGTCCTTCTGCAACGTAAAAATCTCCCCACTTATGGATTTCGTTCCATGAAGGTACTGGTGTTTTAATGATTATCTTAGGTTTTTCATAGTAGTTTATTAAAACTTCCCTGAGTGTTTGTGCCCTGTGTCTGTAAGTATGATTTGCCAGAACAATTTCCTGTAAGGCCTTTATTTTTGCTTCCCTTTCATCGGAATTAATAAGATAGTAATTGAGAATGTCTGTTAACTCCTCTTGAGAGTGGTATTCCGGAATTTGTCCGTTGAAAACTTCATTGTTTCCCTTTGTACCATTTGTTACTACAAGTTTTCCTGAGGCCAATGCATCGAAAACTCTGCTGTTTACTGAACCCCATTCCTTAGTTACATGGTTTGCATCATCCACCACTATTTTACATGATGAATATACTGTTGGCATGTCTGCATAATGTACAAATCCCTTGTAATATTTTGAGAATTTGGATATTTTATTCCAGTTTGCCCCATATAAATTGAATTTATAATCAAGCAAATCAGGATTTAGGAAATCTATGATTTCTCTCTTTGCATCCCAGTAACTTCCAGTGAAACAGTAGTCACAAAGAAATTCCTCTGAACTTGGAACATATTCATTAAACATCAGTGTATCTGATGCTAAAGGATAATATACTGCGTTTCTACCCGTATTTTCCTTGATATAATCACAGGCCAGCTGACTGCTCGCAAATATCAGGTCGTATTTTTTAAAGGAAGGGTTGGATATCCATCGTTGGAACCAGTTTCTTAGCCAGGCAATTTTAACCAGTAATCCATTGTTGCATTTGACTTTTGTTAAATCGTATGCATCAAGTAATGATATTAAAACGTCCACATCATCATCAACGTAATACCAGTCCCTCTGACCCTTGGATTTTCTCCTGGATTGATATTTGATGTTCCACCCATACTCTTCCAACTGTTTTGCAAGTGTTAATGCGGTGAAATAATCTCCGGCAGTTGTGTTTTCATCAGATTGTGTGACTACAAATGAAACTGTTAAACTTTTATCTGAAAATATATGGTTACAATTGATTTTGTCATTTAACAATTCTTTTCTTAACCATTTGTTCCATCTTTTTATGAAAATACGCTGATTATTAAGTCTTCTATCCCTTACTTCATGTTTATTGTTTTTTTCCTGAGTTCCAAATTCATAATGATATAAAATGGATTTTGGATTATAAATGTTTTTATATCCTGCCTTGTGTAATTTTAGACATAAATCAACATCTTCATAACCGTAAATGTACTTTTCATCAAATCCTCCCACTTCCAGATAAGTGGATTTCTTTATGAGCATGCATGCTGCAGTTACCGCGATGATCTGTTCATCTTCCGTTTTGTTTAAAACATCCACATATTCTTCGGCATTGTCCCTGTTGAAAGGTTTTATGTAACCGTCACCCTCTTTGAATATGATTCCAGAATGTTGAATTGTGTATGATTTTTCCCTGTTTATCTTTGAAGAATCACAATCCGGATAAATCAGTTTTGAACCTACTGCACCTACTTTTTCGTTGGACAACATGCTCTCCATTAAATGATTTAACCAGCCATCCAGTGGTTTTGTATCGTTGTTTAAAAATACCAGGTAGTCTCCCCTTGCGATTTCCACCCCTTGATTGTTTGCATGTGAAAAGGTTTCGTTGTCTTCATTTTTTATAAGTGTGATTGGAAGATTTTGGTAGCTGTTGATTATATTAAGGGAATCGTCTTGAGAATGATTGTCAACGATGATTATCTCATAATCAAGATGTGTCGTTTCATCAATGACATCCAACAAACGAGACAAATGAGAAGCACCATTTCTGTTTACTATGATTATGGATACTAAGGGAGCGTTATCCATTGTGGGAATCAGGTTATTTTCGTTGTCTTGCCTGATTAGATTGATGATTCTTTGTTTTTCTTCATCAGTCAAATGACGTTTTTTCCTAAGAATCTCCTTAACATTCGCCTTTAACTTTTCAGTATAAATACCCTTTGCATCAACCATTTTGTGTTTGATGGTTCTTGCCTTGTTAAATCCTTTGGTATTGCGAATTGATTCCGGTACTCTCATTTTAATTCCTCCCTTATCTTATTATATATATCTTGTTTTTATTAGTAAAAAAAATTTTCATAAATAGAATATGATTTATAATTTAAAATATAGATTATTAAATATCAAATAAAAACATGAAAGGTTTTAATATGGTTTCAAAAAAGAAAATTATTCTTGCAATAATTCTGATTTTGATTGTGGCAATTGCTGCTGCAGGAGTATCATTTTTTATGAATTATCAGCAGGGAAAAGCAAGTTTTCAGGGAAAGCATAATATTTTAGTATTATGTGCCGATCCAACTGAACAAAGAGAAGGAATTGGTGCTGTGGATATGGCATTCATTATTCAATTAAATGACGGACATTTGGGTGAGGTTACACCGGTTTATCCGGGAGGTTTATATGATCCTTCAATGACTCCTCCACCGGATCTTGCAAGTGAAGGAGTTGATCACTGGTATCTTCACGATTCTCTGTGGACGTCAAATCTGGAAGAGGGAACTCAAAGAGCACAACAAATCGTTAAATACAACACTAATCAGGATTCTGACATCGTAGTCGTAGTTACTCCTGATGCAATAGATGCAATGATTAAAACTGTAGGTCCCGTATATTCCAACGGTCAGGAAGTTACTACAGATTCCCTTGAATTCCTACGTAATGACCAAGACGAAAATGGTGCTACCAGAGGTGATGCCATAGAAGGTTTAGCCGACGGTATTATCAACGCAACCAAAACTAGTGGTAAAAAAGTTGAATTACTCTCCACAGTAACTGACCAATATTCAAAAGGAAACATACAGGTTGTTCCAAAGAATATTTTCGAGAAGTTGGTTGCTTATGCTGGAGTAAGTAATCTGTTATCATGAATCAATTTACTTGATTCATAACCTTTTTTTAAAAAAAAATAATAATAATTTGTTTTTTGGTGTTTATCTTATTTTTTATAATTCAAATGCCCGTTCATTTACTTCTTGAATTATTTCCTGTTCATTTATTGTTTTAAGTTCCTTGTTTTCCATTAATATTTGTCCGTTACATATTACGGTATCCACATCACTTCCCAATGCGGAGTATATTATGTTGCTTAATGGGTTTCTTTGTGGTGTCATGTGCGGAACAAGTGTATCCACCATTATAATATCTGCCAGTTTACCTTCCTCTATTGAACCTGCATTAATACCCAATGCTTTTGCACCGTTTTGTGTAGCCATTTTAAATGTGTCCATGGTAGGCAGAACCTGTGGATTAAGTGTATTTACCTTCTGTAAAAATGCAGTCAGTTTCATTTCACTAAACATGTCCAGGTTGTTGTTTGAGGATACACCATCTGTACCTATTCCAACATTTATCCCTTTTTCAAGGTATTGTGTAACGGGTGCTATACCTGATGCCAGTTTCATGTTACTTGAAGGATTATGTGCTATGGACACTTCTTTTTCCTTGAGTATGTCCATTTCTTCAGGTGTTGTCCATACCCCATGTGCTGCTATTGTATTTGAATCAAGCACACCTATATTGTCAAGATATTTAAAAGGTGTTGCTCCCTTATCATTGCTTATGTCTTCTACTTCTTTTTTGGTTTCGGACATGTGTATATGTAATTTTAAATCATTTTTTGCTGCAAGTTCCTTTGATTTTACGAGCAATTCTTCAGAACATGTGTATGGTGCATGAGGAGCTACAGCTACTGTTATCCTATTTTGGCATGTGTTATGACAATTACTGATTAGTTTTTCAGTTTCTTTTAGTTCTGATTTCATTTTTTCTTCATCAAACAAATCAATCATACCATAACCTAAAACTGCTCTCATTCCTGATTCGTCCACGGCTTTGGCAGTTTCTTCCATGAAGAAGTACATGTCATTAAATGTGGTTGTTCCCGTTTTTATCATTTCAGCCATGGCCAATTTTGAACCTAAATATACAAGTTCATCGTTTAGATTTGCTTCTTTAGGCCATATATATTCTTCAAGCCATGTTTGCAGACTTTGGTCATCACCCACCCCCCTTAGCAAAGTCATTGCCACATGGGAGTGTGTGTTGATTAAACCAGGCATTGTAATTTTGTTTGAACCGTCTATTACTGTTTGCGCATCGTTTTCATTTAGGGATGTGCTTATTTCCTGTATTGAATCATCAACTACCAGTATAGATGATTTTTTTATATCGTCAGATAGTATCAGAGTGTCTTTTATTAATATGCTATTAGTTTCTGCCATAATATCACGTGTATAATGTTGTTATTATATTTATACAAGTAAGTTTAAAAAATGATGTGTTTTACTAATTAATGCATAATCTATTTAATTATCATATTTAAAGATAAACATATGATAAAAGATTTCATTATGGATAACTTTTTTTATTTGCATCCCGGTTATACCACATTCAATACAATTATTTTTGGATTGGTTTTGGGTTTGATAATTTTGGGAATTATCAAAATCTTTGACGTACTTGACAAGGATCCTCTTGATTTGATTTATCCTCTTATACCAATCATTGTATTTGGTTCAACCAGCAGGGCTTTAGTGGATAATGGTATTTATCCAAGAATCCATTTGCTGGCCACACCGGGAATTTACATATTCATTGGATTGATGACCATTGTTCTTCTGTTGGCCAGCATTATTGTTGAAAAACACAGCGATGTAAAATATCAGAATGTTATTGCAATTGCAGGAAGTGCAATGTGTGTTCCCAACATAGTTTTGATAATTTTTCATGGAATTAATTTAAAGGTAACTTTACTGGAGTTATTTTTATTTGTTGTGATTTCTGCAATATTTATCCTATTGAAAAATAAAATGGAACTTTTACGGACCAGAGGCAATCTGGAAGTTCTTTTGGCACATGTATTCGATGCAACTTCCACATTTGTTGCAATGGACTTTTTTGGATACTATGAACAGCACGTACTACCTACATTACTCATAAATTTTACACATACCGCATTTGTAATGTATCCATTAAAAATTGGGGTGATTATATTAATATTATATATAATAGACAGTCAGGTCAATGACAAATTAGCAAATAACATGTTGAAATTATCAATATTTATTTTAGGATTAGCCCCAGGAATTCGTAATTTCACCACATTAATCCTTTCTTTAGCTTAATACGTTTAAATAAAGGACAAAAACCTCTTTTTTTATTAATTCTATAAAAAATATTAGATAATATTATATAAAATGTTAAAAATAATAGTATTATAAAATAAATGGAGTGAAAATAAATATGACATTCAACCCACCATCAGATGTTATGATTTATGACACCACCCTAAGAGATGGTGAACAAACACCTGGTGTCACGATAACAACTGATGAAAAAATTGTAGTAGCAGAAAAATTAGATAAGTTAGGTGTAGATGTTATCGAATTGGGTTTTCCAGCAGCATCTCCAGGAGAACAACGTACATTTAAAGAGGCAGCAAAACTAGGCTTTGATGCACAAATCAGTGGATTAGCCAGAGCATTACCTGTCGACATTGACAAAGCAATTGATTCCGATGCAGAATACATTCACACATTCATTGGAACATCACCACTTCATCGAGAATACAAACTCAAAATGAGTAAAGAGGACATATTAAACAAGGCCGTTTCTGCTGTAGATTATATTAAAGACCACGGACTAACTGCAGAATTTTCATGTGAAGACGCAACAAGAACAGAACTTGATTACCTGTTAGAAGTATTTGGAGCAGTTCAAGAAGCTAAAGTAGATAAAATCAATGTTCCTGATACTGTTGGTGTAACAATACCTTCCAAAATGAATGAATTAATTACCAACATTAAAGAAGTTATTCACGTACCAATTAGTGTTCACTGCCACAACGATTTCGGTTTAGCAGTTGCAAATTCATTAGCAGCAATTGAAGCAGGAGCACAACAGGCACAATGTACCATTAACGGACTTGGAGAAAGAGCCGGAAACGCTTCACTTGAAGAAATTGTCATGACTCTTAAGAAAGCATATAACATAAACACAAACATCAACACAGAATTACTTGTTAACACATCAGAAACTGTTTCAAGAATTTCAGGAGTTAAAATGCCACCTAATAAGGCAATTGTTGGTGAAAATGCATTTGCTCATGAAGCAGGTATACACGTCCAGGGAGTATTAGAAAACAGTAACACATATGAAGCTTTCTATCCAGAGGAAGTTGGACATAAAAGAAGAATTGTTCTTGGTAAACTGACCGGTGCAAACGCAATTAAATCCAAACTTGAAGAATACAACATCAATCTTGATGATGACCAATTCAAGGAATTATTTGCAAAAGTTAAGTCAATGGGAGATTCCGGAAAAACCATCACGGACATTGACTTTAGATCAGTTGCAGAAGCAATACAAGGTAAGCCAACTGTCGAAAGAATCAAATTATTAGGAATCAGCGTAATGACTGGAAACAGTACTTTACCAACAGCTACTGTTAAATTAGATCTTGACGGGGAAATCAAATACCATGCAGAAACTGGTGTCGGTCCAGTAGATGCTGCTTTAAATGCAATCCAATCACTTGTAAATGAAGTAGTTAAGTTTGAACTGGAAGAATACCACATTGAAGCAATTACTGGTGGAACCAATGCTTTAGGAGAAGTATTTGTGATAACAGTCGATGAGGAAGGCAATAAAGCAACAGGTAGAGCAACTGATGAAGACATAGTTAAAGCCAGTATAGATGCAATCCTAAGTTCTACTAACAAACTATTAATGTTAAGAGATTAAATAAAAGTTTTTATTTAATTTACTTTAATATTTTTAAATAATACATCGTTAAAACTAGAAATAGATTAAAATACATTAAAATATAAATATTATGTAAATTAGATATTATAATATAATTATGGAGGAACAAAAATGGCAGAAGAAAATATAGTATACATTGGAAACAAACCAGTAATGAACTACGTTTTAGCCGTAGTTACACAAATGAACAGTGGAGTGACAGAAGTAATATTAAAAGCTAGAGGCCGAGCTATTAGTAGAGCAGTAGATGTAGCTGAAATCGTAAGAAACCGCTTTATTTCTGATGTGGAAGTTCAAAGTATTGACATAAGCACAGAAGAAATTGTTGGAAACGAAGGAACTTCCTCCAACGTATCAGCAATTGAAATAAGATTAAGCAAATAATCTTATTCAATACATTTACTTTTTTTGAAAACTTTTTATCACTACGTACTATTTTTAAGAATTAAATTTTTATAAAAAAAAGATTAGAAGAATTATTTAATTATTTCTCCTTTTATCAAGAACTAATTTTTTCAGGGCAACTATTATTGCCAGAATTACCACTGCAATTGCAACAAGGTAATATGTGTATTCACTTGTTGGTCCAACTTTCTGATCAGTGTTTAGGGAATAGATGTTAGCATCCTCTGATGCCATGAATAAAGAGCCACCGCTTGTTACTACTGAAGCAGAAACGCTGCCTGCAAAATTATCCACATAACCAGGATTATAATTCCAGACTTCATCTCCAGTAAACTTGTTTAACATCAACATTTTACCTGAAGAAGTTCCTAGAGCTATGTTATTTCCAAACAGAGAAGGTGTGGAATTTATTGAGCTTCCGGTTTTAACCTCCCATTTCTTAAGACCATCCCTAATATCCAATGCCATAACACTTCCCTTTTGTGTTGCTGCATATAGTGTTGATTGTCTTTCATCAATAACAGGTGAGGAAGTTACTGAAGAACCTGCATTATATGTCCAGATTTCATCACCGTTTTCTTCATCCAATGCATATATATGATTATCCTCGGAACCTATGAAAATTGTGCCGTTGACTATTGCTGCAGATGATTTTACATCATCCCCCACATTATACTCCCATTTTAATGAACCGTTTTCTGTGGAAATGGCATATATTTTATCATCATCTGAGCCGAAAAATACTGTGCCATTATGTATTGAAGGGGATGATCTGATGTTGTCTTCGGTTTTGTATTCCCAGTCAAGTGAACCGTTGTCTCTGTTTACTGCATGTAATATTCCATCATCAGAACCGACATATACATTTTCAGAATCAATTGCCGGTGAAGACTTGATACTGTCGCCGGTTTTATACTTCCAATTTTCATTTCCATTATCAGTATTTATAGAATACAGATATCCATCATCACAACCTATATACAATGTATTTCCTGAAACTGCAGGACTTGAATAAAATGATTCCTCGGTAGTGAAGTTCCATATCTGACTTCCATCCTGTGGATCCAATGCATATAATGTTCCGGATTGTGTTGCAACAAAGAGCTTGTCACCACATAGTACAGGATTTGTAGTTATCGGACCGTCCAGTTTAACTGTCCATGTTTGTGTTGAAAAGGAAGTGTCCTGATTCACATAACCTGTATGTTTATTATTGTTTTGGAACATTGGCCATTCGGCTGCTGAAAAGGTAGATAAACTCCCCATTAAGATTAATAGAACAATTACACAAGCAATTATTTTTTTAAAGTTTTTAATCATTATTTTTTTACCCCCTAAATATCCCTATTAAATCTTACAACACCCACTACGAAAAACAGTAGTGTGAAAAGTAACAGTACCAATAAATCAAAAGCAATTGAACCCAATCCTGCACCCTGCAACATTACTGCTCTAAAAGCATCATTTGCATATGTTAATGGAAGTAAGTAAGATATTTTCTGTAATAACCATGGCATCGTTTCTTTTGGGAAGAATACCCCGCATATAAACATCATAGGTATTGCTATAGGCATCACTATTTGGATATAATCTTCCTGAGTTTTTGATGTTGCTGATATCATCATTCCAAATCCTACAAAACATAAAACAGAGATTAGCATTACAAGTATTAATAGAGCAAAGCTACCATTTATCACTGCATTAAATATTAGCATTGCAGATAGTATCAGAACAACTGCCCTAATCATCTCTTTTACAACTTGTGAAATAATTTTTCCGGAAAGTACTGATGAAATGCTTGTTGGAGTCATGAACAATCTGGCCAGTTCACCCCGTTCACGTTCTCCAGCTATGGAATTTCCCAAACCCAACATTGAAGACATGAACATTGTCATAGCCAGTACTCCAGGTAATAGGAAGTCAATGTACTCTATTTCACCGTATATTTTGTTAATTTGTAATTTTATTGCTTGTTTTACTGCAGTGACCCTGTCGGTATTCTGGTATGCTGATTCAACCTTACTCATCTCTATCTGTTCAGACAGTGACGCAAAAATTCTTTGAGTTGTAGGTACAACCATTTGTGTTGTCATCTGATCAGATGAATCTATGTATAAAATTGCATTCCTCTTTCCTTCGCTTTCATAGTCTGCAGACAGTATTATCGCAGATTTCGCTTCCCCATTGTCCACCATTTTTTTGGCTTCATCAGGATCGGAAAGTATGTCTTTTACTTCAAATGTCTTATCAACTTTTATTGCGTTTATTGTTTGATCCGTTATTTCACCGGAGGTTTGTTTTACGATGACTACAGGAGTGTTTTCTACTGTTCCTCCCATTCCCCATCCACACAATGCAATCATTAGAATTGGAAATAAAATTAATGATGCAAATTGAACTTTATGTCTCCATAGCGTTAGAAGATCTTTTTTAATCATCCACCATATTTTTTTAGTTTCCATCCTTAATCGCCTTCCTCGATTTTGCGGTTATTGCAACAAAAACATCCTCCAAAGTAGGATCATTTGTTTTTATAGATGCTATGTTTCCTCCATTTGCAAGTATGGTAGTTATAACATCATTAACAGATGTTTCCGAACGTTTTAAACTGATATTTAAACGGGCATTTCCCAGGTGTTTGACTTCATTAACAACTTTTAAATCTTCAAGAGCATTTATCATATCCTCATTGATGTTCGAAAGCATTACAGTAACCTTTTCACTTTCATCGGTTAATGAGGACTTTAGTCCATTGATTCGTTCTTTGTTTTCTTCAAGACCTTCCTCTTCCAATTTGAGAATACTTTCACGTATAAGATTGTTGTTTTCTTCCATGTTATGTAAGAGTTGATCCTTTAATCCTTGAGGTGTATCACTGGCCACAACTTTTCCTGTGTCGATGATGTTGATGTTGTCACATATTTTGTCGACTTCATACATGTCGTGGGAGCATAATATTATGGTTCTGCCTTCATCATTCAAATCAACCATTAAATCCCATAACACCCTTTTGGTTGTTGGGTCCAGTCCCACGGTAGGTTCATCCAGGAAAAGTATGTCTGGACTGTGCACAAGACTAGCAACTACCGAAGTTTTTTGTTGCATTCCCCCGGACAATTGTTTTACATATTTGTCCTGAGCATATTTTATGTCTACAAGTTCCAGCAAATCATCGATTTTCTTGTCCTTGATTGTCGGATCCACATTATAAAAGTCCGCACATAATTCAACATTTTCCCTTACTGTTAAATCCTTGTACAAACTTACCAGTTGTGGAACCATACCTATCCTATTTCTTACCTCATCAGGTTCTTTTGAAACATCAAATCCTGCCACTTTAGCTTCACCACTTGTTTTAGGTATCAGACATGTCAACATCTTTATAGTGGTGGTTTTACCAGCACCATTCGGCCCCAAAATTCCCCCAATACTTTTGTTTTCAACATATAAATTTAAATTATCCACTGCTTTAAAATTATTATCGTATATCTTAACTAAATTATTTGTTTCTATAGCGTATTTCATTGATTCACCCCCATTTAAAACAAATTTCGTGTTCATTAACAATTGATACAAAAAAGATAATAATGTATCATATTAGAAAATTCTTTTAAAAATGAATATTAGAGGCAATAATTATAGATATTATTTTCATTGCATATTAATTATTTTAAAAACGTTGCCAAAATATGTGTGAAAAGATAAGAAACTATTAAATTCACATAAATATTGGCAGTCCACCATAATTCCAAAAAAATAATAAAGTATTGTAAATAAATATCTTAATTAGTTAATAAATTAATTAAAATAAAAATATCTGAGAGTAATTATACAATTCAAAAAAGGATAGTTTAGATACTTCCCAAATATTTTTAAAATTTCGATACAATATCAACAATCATTAATAATTTTAGAGAGATTTAATTTTATATTAAAATGTAAAACTCCAAAACAAATATTTACTTTAAATTTGATTAATTTAGGTGAATTTAATGAGAGAAATAGAAGAAATAAGAAAAAAATTAGAGGATCACAATTATATCTCTAATGACCAGATAGATACCACTTTATTTTTAGCATTCGCCTTGAAAAAGCCAATCTTGATTGAAGGCCCTCCGGGAACAGGAAAAACAGAACTTGCAAAAACAATAGCAGATAGTTTCGACAGAGATTTCTTCAGAATTCAATGTTATGAAGGAATTACCTTCGAACAAGTTGTAGGAGAATGGAATTATCAGAAACAACTACTCTATCTTGAAATGGCACGGGAAAATAAGGAAGATTTAACAATTTTCTCCGATGAATTCTTTATTCAAAGACCATTACTGACAGCTTTCAGCAATGATAAACCATCAGTTTTATTAATAGATGAAATTGATAAAGCCGATGAAGAATTAGAAAGTTTTTTACTTCAGGCTCTGGGTGAAAAGGAAATTACTGTAAATGATTTAGACACATTTACGTTACAAAACGATTTAGTTGTTGTATTGACTTCAAATGCTCAACGTTCCTTACTTGATGAAACCAAAGACAGATGTTTATACTTATACATAGATTACCCTGATTACGACCGTGAAGTAAACATTATCAACAAGAGAGTTCCTTCAGCTGAAGAGAAACTAGTATCAGAAATTGTTGAAAAAACCCAGAAAATAAGAAAATTGGACTTGACCAAGAAACCTTCCATCAGAGCTACCGTTGACTGGGTTGAGTCATTAATAGCATTAGGTGAAATCGAACCTACCCGTGAAGCTTTGGAAAACACATTAAACGTTATTGCCAAAAACGAAGATGACAAAGAACAAATAATAAATGAAGTTTTAAACAGACTTTAAACTTCACTTTTTTACTATTTTTAACACATCATTTATATTTTTTATAACATAATCAGCTGTTTGTATAAGATTATCCGGCAATTCTTCACCCTGTTGAATTGTCAAAATTCCAGTATCTGCCTTTTTAATTGCCAGAATATCATTTGTATGGTTTCCCACCATTATCACATGAGAATATTCATTCTGCAAATTTGATACAACTTTTTCTTTACAAGCAATGTTACATGTATGATAAACATTTGCATCAGGAACGTTCAGTATTGATGCTATTTTAAGAAGGGAGTGCCTGTTATCTCCAGAGGCTATGTAAATAGGCATTTTCATATCATGCAATTGTTTGAATAAAGATTTTGTACCTTCAAAAAATACTCCTCCTGCTGTGTAAACATAATCTATTTTTCTGTTTAAAATATCTACTATCAATGCGGATCCACTGCAGATTTCTATATCGTAGGTATCGATTAAGCTAAATGCAGTATCTGCAAGATCCTTAAAAGTTGAATTGTCATGTTCCAGAGCATCAATAACCTGTTTTTTTGTAAACTTCTTTTTTGAGTAAGCAATATCAACTGATTGCATGTTGTCTCTTAGATAATCGACTATTTTACAGTTCAGGTTTATCAGTTTTTTTGTAGGTGTTTGAAAAACAAGAATTAAACTGTCCTCTTTTTTATTTACAATACCTATAGTGTTGGTGTTGAAAATTATATTGTTACTGGACATATCTTTTAAAGCTGTTACTCTTTGAAGAATTGTACCGGCATTGTCAAAAACTATGCTTTTCATCGTATCAACTTTAAATATGAATGATTAAAAAAAATTGAAAAAAAAGTTATGAAGAAGTTATAGTTGGGTTGCTTCTTCTCCTTGGATGTAGAATAATTTTTCGTATAAGAATACTTTATCAGGACATATTCTTTCACATCTTAAACATGCACTTCCGTTACAGAAGTCTGAACGAATTGTGGCCACACCATCATTGATTTTCAATGCATCTTCAGGACATTCATTTTCACATGCTTTACAGTTTGTACAACCTTCTACTTTGTTTTCAAGTTTTGTACCTACCTCTTCAATAATGGATAAACCGTTTATTCCTATGTCCGGAATATCACTTTCATACAACCTGTGAATTTCAGGGTCTTCTTCAAGTTCTGGTAAGTTACCGTATCCGTAACTTTCTAGCCATTCATCGTATTTCCATAATGGCATGTTCTGTTCACATACTGCTAGTTCTAAACCATATATTTTTTCGAATACTTCTGATGTTGCCAGTGTAATGTGGTTACCCTGCATTCCATCTGCAATTTCCTGTAACTCTTCTAATAAGCTAGGATTTTCTACTATGTCCCTTGCCATTGCCAAGGAAGTGTTACCTATCTGGTAAATATCCCATGAGTTTGCAGGTATTTGACCTACGGTTAATGATTTTAATGGATCAACATAGAATCCTGATGCTCCAGCCATGTATACTGCATCTATATCATCAAAATCAATTCCTGCTTCCACACATAATGTAATGTGTGCTGCTCTGAATGCTCCTAATGCCTTACCTATTTCAGTTAAGTCTTTTTCGGATAAGTATACTCCGTCTTGTAAGTTTAATTTATCGTTAGGTGTGTCTATATCAGGTATTGAAATTACACCTTGTTCTGTTCCTAAACTGTATGCTGAAATTACACCAGTACCAGTAATACCTCTGGCACTTGTTTCATCTTCCCTTGCTTTTACTACAGAACCTTCGGAAATGTTCATGACATCCCCATCTACTACTTTTAAGTTTTCATTTAGTAATTTGATTTGCCAGTCCATTCCTTCAGGTGTTACGTCGGAAATAGCCCCAGGTGATGCGAGCATACCACATTCAATTGCTTGTCCTTCCATAGCTGGACCTGCAGCTGCAGAACAAGAGTATATTTCTCCATCAATTACTAATGCAATTTCTGCGTTTGTACCAAAGTCAGAAACCAGGAATATTCCTTCCCTGTTAACAACATCAGATTTAACAAGCATTGCCAATGCATCTGCTCCGATTTCGTGTTTAATTGCAGGTGGAATGTATACATCTGCATCAGGGTTAATGTCCAAATCGATGTCTGTTGGTTTGATTATTTGTGAGTTTCTTTTTGGAGGAGTTACTTTTAGTCTTTCCATAGCATTTGTTCCCCAAAATGCCAGGTCCCTGATTTCAATGTTTTGGAATAATGACAATTGAATAGGGTTACCACATACTGCAAATCTTACAATTTTGTCTTTGTCTACTCCTAACTGATCAACTACTTTATTTACTGCTTCAATAAGAAGTTGGTGAGCTTGATCTCCACCAACATTTACTGCAAAGTGTAAATGATCCATTACGTTTGCACCAGGTATAGGGTGTCTTAATGTAACTGTTGTGGATATGGTACTGTTGTCTGAGATATCGATAGCCTGAGCCCTGATACCACTGGTACCTATATCCATTGCTATTGCATATTCTACCATTTTATCATCCTCAATTGATCATAATATTACTTTTTTTAAAATAGTAATAGTTTACATAATATAACTTTACTTAATAAAATATAGGTTTTTTAAAGATATAAATATGACTCTATATTTAATCAACTAAATTTATCAGGATAGTTAAAATACTAAAAAGTAGTTGAATATAAAAGGTTCAATAATATTGTAAAAAAAAGATTGGTTCAAGAAAGGATTGGTCTTGAACCATTATCGCTTAAGAATAACATTATTTCTTTTATTAGTGGTGAAAAAAATTTTTCTGTTATTCAAAAATATTGTATAGTGGTTGTTTGTATCTAGGAGTATGCTGCTACGTATTCTCCAACGATGTCAGCATATTCTTTTCTGAT
>AUXO017192838.1_pt1 | contig 18037 bp, 5 predicted proteins | sample 768731 | NCBI WGS metagenome assembly AUXO01 (sample SAMN02715735, study PRJNA202380) | gut metagenome | biome: sheep rumen | host: Ovis aries | place: New Zealand: Palmerston North
CCATTGAAAGCAGCAAAGCCGGCGCAGTCGCCATCTTTCATGTGAGAATAGTCTATGACGACAGTACCCCTACACTTCGGGCCTTCCATTCGCTGTGTGAGCGTGTTGGGAGCCAAATAGAGATTCGGCACCACACGACTGGTTTTCAATCGCAGGTAGCCTTCACGCTCGGTCATGCTCCAGGCATTGTCAACAGGGTTGTGATTCCACTGCCAATGCAGACCAAGCTTTGGTCTTCCCTCTTCAGAGACAGGAAGGCTGAAGTCATCGCTTTTCACAATGCCGGTCTTTGGCTGACCACTGACGACAGGACGCATCACTGAAGGCACCTTTCCGTTCTCGTCGCCTATCATGGGCCATCCGTCGAGCCAGCGGACAGGCGAGAGCGTGAGCACGCGCCCTACTCCGCCCCGGTCTTGGAAAATAATGGCATACCAGTCGCCATCCTCACTGTCGACGATGGTTCCCTGACCTACGTAAGGGAAACCGCCAAAGTCGCTCTGCAGGATAACGGTCTTCTCATAGGGACCTTGAATGTTGTCGGCCCGATAGCACACCTCACGGCGGTGGCGACCCGGAGCCCACACATGGCTAATCATGAGCAGATAGTAGCGACCGCGGTGCTTGATCATCCTGCTGCCTTCAAGCAGTCCGCGTTCGTCGGCCTCACGCTGAAAGATGTGCCTGTGGCTACCCTCAATCACATCAGTCAGGTCAGGCTTCAGCTCCATCATCTCACCTGTACCATAGACGACATACACGCGGTCGTCATCGTCGAAGAAGAGCGAGCAGTCGTGGAAGTGACGCATGCGCGACACAAGCGTCCAGGGGCCTTCAGCTTTCTCGGCCGAATATATATAAGTCTGTCCCATCGGTCCGCTTTCGTTGGGAGCCAAGAGGGCATAGAACTTTCCTTTGTGATATTTCAGCGACGTGGCCCACTGTCCGCGACCGTAGACCGTACCGTCCTGTAAGTCGTACTTGGGTGAATCGGTCAGGCGGTCGAACACATAGCCCACCGTTTCCCAGTTTTCCAAGTCTTTTGATTTCATGATGGGCGCACCAGGCATGAGATGCATAGTGGTGCTTACCATGTAGAAGGTATCCCCCACCCTGATCACGTCTGGGTCAGGAACATCAGCCCAGAGCATAGGGTTCTTCACAGTACTGCTTGCGGGGGAAAGCAGCAACAAGAGCATGACGGCGGTAAAGAAATAACGTTTCATTGACATAGGTTAAAGGGCTTCTGTTAGTTGAAAGAAATATAAAAAGTTGTTCTTGGTTAAGAAAGCGGGCAAACATGCCTCAGCTGCATATTTGCCCGCAAACGATTATATCATGGTTAGATTACTTTCTAACGACTTTCTCAGTCTTTACAGTTCCGTCACTCATGTACTTCTTGACAATCACGACTCCATGACGAGCAGAGTCGATGCGGCGACCATCCAGGTTGTAGAACTCAATGGCGCGAACCGACTGAGTCTGAGCCTGATCAATACCCTCAGTGATGTATTCCACCACCTCGTTGTAAGCCGCTGCATAGTCGAAGCCAGTAGCAGGAGCGGTGAGAATCACGCGTACGTCGTTGAAGAAAGTGTGAGAGGTCGGTCCGGCGTTGACACCAATGGTGAGAATGCCGTCGGTCACGAGCACATTGTCGATGCGAGTGTTCAGGAAGGGGAATGACTGTCCGATGACAGAAGCCTCGGTAACAGCGGCAAACTGCTCTTCCTCACCCTCTTCGGCAATAGGTGTTTCGCTAGTCTTAGCATAGATGAAGCTGCCAGGCAGGTCAGACTCGCCATTGCGCTCGCCAAAGCCCATCACGATGCTGTAGACACCGGCAGGAAGGTCAACGAGAGTCTGCTCAACACGATAGGTGCCTCCCCATGTCTGGAACATGCAGTCCTCTGCAATGCCTTCCACGTTCTTGGGCTGTCCCCAACCAACGGTCAGACCGGGTTTGTTGAAGCCTTCAGGAGTTGTCCAGCCAGGAACATTCTCTTCAGTGAAGTCCATGTTAGGCAGCTGCTTGTAGGTATTGGGGTTCTTCACGAACACAGACAGGTCGTACTCAGGAGTGGTCTCCTCCAGTGTGGCCTCGTCAACAATGGGGGCGAAGAGGTCGTTGCCATCCTTCAGCTTGCCGTAGATGATTTCCTTCAGGCGAACCTGAATCTTCTCAGCCAGCTTATCGTCATCGGTCAGTGCGTTTTTAGCTGCGACAACAAGCTCGTCATCTTCTCCAACGCCCAGAGCCTTCAGGTCTTCAGCACCAAGGCGCAGACGGTCAATCAGAACAGCCACACCAGTAGCCTTGCCGCCATTGGCATTCTCAGGAGCCGATACGCCCTCGGTGAAGAGCAGGCTGGATGTGTTGGCAATATCAGTCAGTTCCTTCACGGCTGCATCCAGAGCTACGTCATCCTTCAGGATGTCAAAGTTGTAGTTCAGCTGCCATACAGGCTCAACGGGGTTCTCCTCAGTCTCCCCGCTGTGGTCGGCAATGTCGACCCACTCGGAAGTACCATGATATTTATCAACGATTGCAGTAAGGTCTGCATAGAGAGCGGTAGCTGCAAACTTGTTCTCAGCATTCTGGCGAACCACGTCGATGGCCTTCTTGATCTGAGTATCGTAGCTGTCGCAGAGAGCGCGATGATCCTTCATGGCCTGTGCAAGGGCATCCAGATCAGCTGCAGCTTTTCTAAAGACAGAAGGAGCTGTATAATGGTCCTTCTCAGCCTCATACTTTTCGATAGCTGCTACGAGTGCGTCGTAAGCTGCACCAGAGTAACGCTCGTCGGCATTGCCGTCGCGCACTTCCTTGGCATTGGCCAGAGCGGTATTCAGCAACTGTGTCTCTTCGATACCAACCTGGTTGGGGATGTAAGTTACCTTAGGATTAGCCAGGACTATTTCCATAAAGGCAGGACCGTCGGTCTCGTTACCCGCTGAAGTCCAGCGGAGGATATAGTTACCAGTGGCAGCAGGGAAGAACTTAATGTCGGTAGAAGTAGAACCGTTCACTGCTGAGGTTGCACCATTCACATTCGGCTTATTGTCGATGACCCGAACAAGCACCTGCTCCATATCGGAGTTGAAGATTTCGAAACGAAGCTTCGAACCGTTGTCCTTCCACATAGCACTGTTGAAGTGAATCTGATACTTCTTGCCTTCAGTCAGGGTGAGTTGATATCCTTCGAGGCTGCCATACTCCACATAGCCCTCACGGAAATAGAGACCCTTGGTGAAGTCACCGCCTGCGGCAAAGTCGAACATACGAGGACCTGAGCCATAGCCGCTGCCAGCCAGACGCTGCTCGCCGTTGAAGTCGACGATATATCCCTCAGGAATGTTGTTGGAATTAGTAGCAGCAAAGTAGTCGGGCAGCATTTCAGCAGGAACGTCATCGGGATCGTATTCCGCCTTACCTACGTTCACGACAAAAGTAGAATCGCCAAAGACGGTATCGTCAAGACGCATCACAGGATAGATCTTAGTCACGTTGATGGTGTACTCACCATTGGCCAGATCGGCATCGCCTTGGCGAACAAGTGTGATATTTTCAGAGAATTCGGTAGCAGGAGAAACAGTGAGAGGCTGACCATTGATGGTTGCTGTCAGGGCAGCGCAGTCAACTGGCTTGTCGAACACGAGCTTGAACTCCTTGATGCTGTTAGGCAGATTGAACGAACCATCCTCAGGATCGGCACTCACAATGACAGGAGTCAGATAGTCGTAAGGATAGCCCTCGTTGTCCTCAATCTCGCTGTTGAGCGTAGCTTCCACATCGGTGGCGCTGGTCACGTCGCCACCGGGGCCGCTGGTGTAGACCAGATGCAGGGCTTCGTCGGCAGGATTGGTGAAGCTCACCAGAACCTGGTCGTTTTCCAAAGCAGCCTGATCAAGGAAGATGTAGAAGCGACCGTCCTGGAAGCCTTCTACAGAATAGAGGTCGACGACCTGGCCGTTCACCTTCACACTGACGCACTCCTTCGGATACATCAGACGGGGCTTGCCGCTGGCCTTCACCAGCGCGCCAAGGTTGGTGTCGAATCCGAAGTCGATCAGCACAACGTCGTTGGAGAACTCAGCTGTAGTGCCATACTTGAACACCTCGAACGCAATGTTGTCGAAATAGAATTTGTTTTCATTCTCTTTATCGGCATTGAGGTCGAAGGCTATGCTCTGGAAGTTCTTTGAACCCAAATCGGCATCGACCACGCCCTCAGCAGTAATCGTAGTCCAGTCGGTAGTAATGGTGAACTCAGGAATGATACCACCAGCCTTCCACTGACGAGGAAGAGCATGGGCACCAGTAGCAACAGTAGCGTCGCGATCGGCCTTGGCCTGCATCGAGAAGCGCCACTTTGTGCCTTCGGGCAGACTCTCACTGGCCTTGACAAAGAGCTGAGTAGCCCAGCTTTCAGAAGCACCGGCCATTGAAGAGATGGTGAGTGCGCGCGAACCGTCGACACCGACACCTTCCTCGATGGTGGCATCATGAACGTCCTGATCGACAACGGCATTCAGTGCCACAGGGAACGAGCTGACATCGTCGCCCTCCATGTTGCCATTGGTGATGACGCTGGTCCAGCCCACCTGCTGAGCCTTGCCTTGCTTCTCAACTTCCATACTGGTCACGGTAACATTTTGCCAGTTGGCACCTTTGATGGCATGCAGGCGCACGTAGCCTTTGTCTTTCATAATCTGCTTCAGGTCGACAATCAGCACACCGTCGGCATCAGTGAAATACTTGGAGCTCCATCCGTCTTTCGGATACTCAATCAGTCGAGAGGCTGCTTCGTCGGCATTCCACTGACCATCCTGAACATCACGGTTCAGCATCACACGCGGTTTACCTTCGGTGTAGGTAATATAGAGCTTACTGTAAAGCGACAGATCAGCACCATTGATGACGCTACCGTCACCATAAGGCATACCCGTCGATTCGCCCACTACCCACGCGAAGTCAGCCGCATCTCCCTTGGAGGCTTCTGAGCCGTAGCCGTTCCACGTAGTGAAAGGTACCTCCTGCAAAGAGATACGCTCCTGAGCACTCAGGCTCATCACACCCAGCACTGCCAAAGCGAGGGTGAGATACATACGGAAAAATTTTCTCATGTGCATAAAGTTTTTAGTTAATAATAAATATGAATACGGTTAAAAAAATTTGATTGATTCTCGAATTTTCGCCTTAAATCACGGTGCAAAGATAAAGCCCTTCTTGCGAAAGGGCTTTATCTTTTGTTTCATAAGGTTTCGTTTTCGTAAAAACGCCTTATTTATAGTGGTTTTACCGAAACTTTCTTGTCGTTAATGAAAGATTATTTCAGAACAACTTTCTTACCATTGATGATGTAGAGACCCTTAGCTGTCTTCTCAACACGCTGGCCGCTCAGGTTGTAGATAACATCGCTCTTCTGAACATTGCTCTCCACATTCTTAATACCGTCGCTTTCAGATGGGAACCGCACAAGACGGAAGTCAGAGAACGACATCCAGTTGTACTGAGTGGTGGTGACACCCTGCACGCCGATAGCAATGGTAGCAGCCTCATGAACATCGAAGACGATGGAGTTGTCGTTCCAGCCACGGTCGAAGAGACCACCGGCTGCACCGATCTTAATCATCTCTACCTTCTCCTCGCCTGCGAACAGGTTGAAGCTGCTAAGCTCCATCGAGCTGCGACTCTTAGCAGTCAGCTGATACTTGCCTGCGGGCAGCTGGATTTCCTGCTTCAGGGCAACATCCCATGCACTGGCACCCCAGTTGCCACCGTCGAAGTACTTGTGAACAGCGTTGTCGTTGCCGTCAGTCCAAGGCTCATTGCTCAGAACACCCAGAGAACCGCCTGAACCCTCACCCAAAATGGTAGTCCAAGGCTCGGCAATGGGCTCCTCGGCAGCAGGGTTCACGATGAGTTCAGTCTTATCGGTAGCGCCCTCAATGCCCTCGAGCAGTGCGCTCGACTCAGCATACTGGCGATAAGCCTTCAGCAGAGCAGCCTTCTTGGCAGTAGCGTCGGCAGCATTGGTTGCAGTAACGGCAGCAGCAGCCTCAGCAGCAGCCTTCTTCTCGGCAGCTGCATACTCGAAGCTGTAGGTTGCTACGAGCGTCTTGGCATCGGCCAGGGACTTGTAGGCAGACAGAGCACCTGTGAATGCGCTTGTTGCGTTGTTCAATGCAATAGTAGCAGCCTTGTAGGCATCAGCATTGTCTTCCACCTGCTTGTTGTCGGCGATAGCCTGTTCAAGTGCAGTGCGCTCCTCACCTGTAACGATGGCATAGTCCTCATTGGCAAGGGCAGCCTGAGCAGCAGCGAGAGCTGTCTCATAAGCGGTCTTGAACTCGTCGCTTGACACAGGACCGTAATATGTCAGAACGGCCTTGTCGAACACGGTCCAGTCTTGTCCCACCTGACTGGTGCGCTTCACACCAATCTTCAGTGTGCCGTTAAGCACATTGGCCTTTCCTGTGGTGTTGCCGGCAAATCCACCTTTGGCTATAGAATCAAGGGCGGTTCTGAAGTTGGCAGCACTCTCCACGTTCACGAACGGAGCCTCAGTTTCGTTAGCATAGATAACGGTAGTACCATTAGTTCCATAACCTGAGACGCTGAATTCATAGACACCTTCGGGCAGGTTCTCAATATTCTGATAGATATCGAACGTGTTGTTCCAGGACTCGCAACCAAAGGTACCACGGTTTTCATTTGGTCCGGCAATGGTCTGGTTGCCACCGTTTTTCTCAGCCACCCAGGCTGAATTGCGGAGGTCGTTACGGTTGAAATCGGGAGCTTTCACAAACAAGGTGACATCGACAGGATTCTGAGCCGTGGCATTCTCCATGGCGGCTACGAGTGCGGCACGACGATCGGCAGCAGTGATGAACTGCCACTGGGCAGCATCAGCCGTGGCATCGCTAACAAGCTGAACGACATTATTTCCATCAGGAGCCAGATAGTTAGTGCCGTTGCTGATGGTGAAGTAATCACCAACCTTCTCAATCGTCCAACCAAAGGCAGCACCGTCATTCCAAACATCGTTCAGGAAGTGGTTATTGCCACCGTTGGAAACATTTGAATCAAGCGTGTACTTGCCGTCAGCAAGTTTAGCAACATAGTCAAGACCTAAATCGTTGACGATAGCGTGAGTTCCCCAGCTGTTGCCTGCTGCCAGATACTTCTGAGTAGCCTTATTCAGAATATAATATGTGTCGTCGGCCAGGATAGGAGCAGGTACAACCAGCTCAAGCAGTTCAACCGAAGCAACAGTGACATACTTGTATCTGAGATAGACGGTGTTGCCAGCATTGATAGCAGCAAGCAGAGCATCATTGATGACAAAGTCCTGCACAGTGGTTCCCTGCTGAACAGTCACGTCCTGTGCCTCATCGCCAGCAATAAGACGGAGGGTTCCCTCAGTGATGATGCGACGTGCGCGAGAAGCTGCGTTGCCCACCTTAGAGATATTTACGCGAATGGTATCGCCCACCTTGGCAAAGTCCTTAAAGTAGGCATTGTCAAGAGTGATAATGGTGAAGTCATTCTCAACGGTCTTCTCACCTGTTTCCTCGCTCCAGATGGTGCCATAGGCAGGAGTGATAGCCTTTTTGTAGAGGTACATGCCAGTCACCGTGACGCTGCCATAGTTGGCACCTTTGATGCTGTGCAGGTAAGCGAATCCCTTGTTCTGAACCATCTTGGCCAAATCAATCACATAGATGTTATCGCCATCCTTGGTCTGATAGGTTTCAGTGCTACGTGAATTTCCAGGAATGTCAATCATCTTTGAGAGAGTCTCGTCATCATTGTCCTGACCGTCGGAAGTAAGACGGTTGAAGCAGAAGCGAGGAGCGCCGTTGGCCACTGTCACATACAGCTTGTCATAGGCAGACAGATTAGCATAGTTCAGCCAATCGACGGTGCTCAGTCCGTAAGGAAGACCAGAACCGACAAACAACTCGTAGGCACAACCGGGATTGGCGGTACCTGTAGCGTCGCCCTGACTCGCGTATGTCAGGAAGTTTGCCTTGGTCAGGTTCTCAAAGCCTGCAGTCAGTTCCAGAGCAGCTTCAGCATTTTCGATAGCGGTCTTTGCGGCTGTCAAGCTCTCCAATGTAGCATCGGCGGCAGCCAAGGCAGCCTGACCTGCATCGATAGCGGTCTGCAGAGCAGCAAAGCTGGCCTCAGTCTTGGCAAAGGGCGACTGCATCTTAGCGTGTGCAATAGCCTTGGTCAGAGCTTCTTTAGGAATAGCCAGCGGATCGGCCGGTTTCACGAACTTGATGGAAGAGATTTTGCCGGAAGCCGAACCCCAGCCAGTCTTGATGGCATTGACGTGTACATAGTCCAGATCGCTCACATCGAGTTCGCCCTTTCCGTCTTCACCAATCGTTGGATTTCTTTCTACCAGCGGGCCGTTGTTGCTCTCCTGGCGATTCATCAGCACTCGAAGTGCCACTCCGGGTGTTCCTTCGAACAGAATCTTCGTGCTGCCAGTCAGGTCAGCGTAAATCAGGTAGTCCACTGTGCCTGTTCCGCACACCACGGCACCACCCCCGAGTGTAGCATCATTGCCTACATTGAAATCGACCGTAGCGACTGAGGTGGAGCTTGCGTTTGCACCGTAGCCGTCCCAATTGTAGAACATGTTGGCAGTCAGGGCGATTTCTTCGTCCTGTGCGCTTGCGTTCACAATGCCTAATGCACATAGCAAGGTTGTGAACAGAAACTTTGTAATTACTTTCATGTTACAAACGTTTTGGTTAATAATAGAAAATTAAAAAAAATAAAATAGGTTGTTTTCACAGTGCAAAAATAAAGCCCTCTCAGCGAAAGGGCTTTATGGTATGTTTCATAAGGTTTTCTATTTGTAAACAGAGGCGGAAAATTATCACTTCGCTGTCTCTGCATACTCCGACGGTGCCACACCGAAATGTTTCCTGAAGATGGTGGAGAAGTGAGCCAGATTAGAGAAGCCTACTGTATAAGCGACCTGCGTGACGTTGATTTTCTGTTCCTTCAGCAAACGCGCCGCCTGTTCGAGACGGATGTTGCGGATAAACTCACTGGTGGAGATGCCTGTCATCTCCTTCATCTTGCGATGCAACTGTGCGCGACTGATGCCCACCTCCTGCGTGAGCATATCCACATTGAAGTCGCTGTTTGAAAGATTCTTGTTCACAGCCTTCATGATGCGCTCCATCAGAATCTCGTCATTGCCTTTCACCTCTGGCTGCTCCACCTTGTCAGACTGCTGCTGGGCACCTGTGAACTTGCCTTTCAGGCGCAGTCGGCTCTGAATGAGGTTATCGATAGTCATGTGCAGCTCTTCCAGATTGAAGGGCTTGGCAAGGAAGGCATCGGCACCTCGCTCCAGTCCCTCTAACCGGTTGCCCACATCGGCTCTTGACGTAAGCATAATGACGGGAATGTGAGAGATATTGATGTTGGTCTTAATCATGCGGAGCATGGTGAAGCCGTCCATCTCGGGCATCATCACATCGCTCACCACCAAGTCATAATCGTGGGTGAGCAGTTCCTTCAGTCCATCCTTTCCGTTGACACAGGTGCTGAACTTGTAGTAGTGTCCCAATTCAGTTGAGATGTAGTGTGCCACTTCTTCATCGTCGTCAACGACAAGAACACGATAGCGCGATGACGAGGGAATGTTGCTACTCTCAACAACGGGAACGGACACTTCGGCAGCCTTTGTCTCAATCTCCTCAGCCGACAGATGGCTATTGCCCAACAGAAGCGTCACGACAAACTGTGCGCCTGTGTGTCCGTCAGTCCGGTTCTTCGCCTCGATGGAGCCATGATGCATGTCGACAATCATCTTGCAGAGGTTCAGACCGATTCCCGTCCCATTAACATTCAGCTTACGGGCATTCCTTCCCTGGTAGAAACGGTCGAAGATATGCTTCAGGCTGTCACTATCGAGACCTGCCCCGTTGTCAGACACCATCATACTGACTGACCGGTCATTGTGAGTGATACTCAATTTCACTTCCCCTTCATTTCCATCACAATACTTGAACGCGTTAGAGAGCAAGTTGCTCACCACCTTGTCAAACTGGCTGTGGTCAATCCACACTTCAATTTGGCTGGCATCCGCCTCAAACTGGAAATCAATGTTCTTCTCTTTAGCATTGTATTCGAACATCTTGCAGATGCCGCGCACAAAAGTCACCAGTTCTGTCTGCTGGCAATGCAGGTGCATCTGCTGCTTGTCAATCTTTCGCACATCCAGAATCTGATTCACCAAGTTCAATATGCGCTTGGCATTATGCTCAATGGTCTCTAACGAAGAGTGGAGCGAAGATGCCGCCTGATGGTTGTCTGCCTTCAAGTCGTTGCTGATGGCCATGGCTTTCTGCAAGGGTGATAGGATGAGCGTGAGCGGCGAACGAATGTCGTGAGTAGCATTGATAAGGAACTTCATTTTCTCCTCGTTCAACTGCTCACTGGCACGACGGCGAAGAGTGTAGAACACGAAGACGAGGAGCGAAAGACCGATAATGGCATAGATGAAATAGGCCAGCAGAGACTTGTACCAGGGAGTGCGGATGGTGACAACCACTACTTTCTCAGGTGTGTACTCTATTCCTTGCAGCATCCTGACGGCAATGCGGTATGTACCGGGTTGCAAGTGGCCGAGGGTGAAATCGTTCTGCCCTTCAGGATTACGAATCCACTCACCGTTGTTGATGCGGTATTCCAGAATAACGTTTGAAGGGTCGTCGAAGTTGAACTGCGAGAAGGCGAGTGTCACCGTATGGTCCAGGTAGCTTAGAGTAAAATAGTTTGTCAGACTCACGGCACGGTCAGTCACTTCGACGCCATTGAGCACTGTACCCTTTTTCACATATTGGTCGCCCACGCGGAAAGCAGTCAGCTGCAGAGAGTCAAGCGCGCTCTGGCTTTCCTTGATATTGCTGGGGTGGAAAGCAGTGAGGCCATCATTATGGCCAAAGAAAATCATGTCATTCTCGGTGTGCATGCCCACGCCATAGAGATACTCCTTCTGTGTGAGGCCGTTGCCTGCCACATGTGCTACAAACGTATGGTTGCTCACCTTGTATTGCCAGATACCCATTGACGTGGAACACCAGATGTCGCCGTCATTGGACTGAACAATGTAGCTAATGACTTTGTCCTGCAGCTGTTCACTGTCAGGGAAGCGTTCCACCTGACGTGTCTGACGGTCGTAGTAGTAGAGTCCTTGCTCGGTTCCAATCACGACATTGTCCTTCATCTGGCGTCCATCTGGCAGTTGACCGCCGTGCAGCTCGCACACATCGAAGCACACCATGCCATTGAGCTGCTGATTCCACCCCTGCGAGCGGAAGCTATCGTTGTCAGGGTCATAGCATGACACACCAGAAGCAGTGGCCATCCAGACAAGTCCCTTACTGTCGCATGAAAGCCCCATTACCCAGTTGTTGCACAGTCTACCCTTCAGCGAGTCTTCCGCCTCATTGAAGTTATGATTGACCAGAGAACCTGTTTCAGGATTGAAGACGCAGAAGCCTCGAGAGAAAGTAGAGATGAAGATGCGACCTTTGGCATCGCTGGTCATGTCGTTGAACATGTCGCAATCAAAATTCACCCGGAGCTGAGAGCGACCTGTCAGCGGATCGTAGGCGAAGAGACCGTCGTCAGTGCCTATCCAGTAGCGTTTCTGATGGTCGCGGAAGATGAACTCGACGGCATCGGGTGCTTTCGGATGAGCCACAATGCGGCCGTTGGCATTGAACCCATAGACTCCTACGCCCTGAACGGTACACCACACGGTTCCTCCATCGCCTTCGCAAACAGAGCTGATGGTGCTGCCCAGACTGATGCCCTGATCCTCGAAACTCCAGTTACCGAACTGCAAAGGGCGCTGGGGTAACATGAGAAGTCCTTTGCGATGGCAGCCCAGCCAAAGATTGCCCTGCCTGTCGAAAGTCATGGCACTAATCTTGGCCGTTGCCTGGTCAATGCCCTGCGCACTGGCCTCTACACGTTCCAGCTTATTGCCAATCAGACGATAAAGCCCATTGCCTCGCGAACCTATATATAATATGCCATCCCGGCTCTGAATCATGCTGGTAAAGACAACATCCTTTCCGGCCACAACACTCATATCGACATTGGCTCGTACAAGTTCTTGACCATTGTATGTAAGCAAGCCATGCATGCAAAGAACAAGCAACTGCCCATCCTTCACGAGGAAATCCTGCGGTGTTCCAACAGGTGAGTGAAAACGTGTCACCTTGTCGGGACCGAGCTTATAGACCGCTTCGTCGAATCCGCTCTTCCACAGATTTCCTTGGGCATCCTCAAACATGCGGCTGAAATAATCGTTGGCATTGCCTTCCTTGCGAGGCAGAGCCTTCAGCTGTCCTTCAGGCGACTCCAGGACGAAGAGGCCATAACCTGCCGTTCCCACTAACAGCGAACCATCCTTACGCTGTATTATGCTGCTCACCCGGGGCATGAGTCCGCCGGGGAAGCGGTAATGGCGAAACGTTTCACTGTCGTTATCATAGCAGTCCAGCCCCTTATTGGTTCCCACCCACATGCGGCCGTCGCGATCGCACATCATGGTCACCACAACATTGGCCAACAGCGAGGTGCTGTCGGCTTCATTGTGAAGGAAAGTCTGGAAATGATAGCCGTCGAATCTATTCAGTCCATAGTCAGTGGCAATCCACAAAGAACCCTGCCGGTCTTGGGCAAGATGGGAAATCAGACTACTCGAGAAACGGTCGGAAGGGAAAAAATGTCCCCGCTGTGCCATAACAAGCAAAAAAGTCAGCAACAATGCAGTTGTAAGATACAAACGCTTCATTGATTCTTAGTAATGTTTTTCGGTTAGAACAAGTGCAAAGATACAAAAGAAAAAATTACAGACCAAACTTTTGCATAAAAAAGTGCAGCCACCGATATTTCTCATACAGGTGACCGCACTAACATTCTGACATAACTAACTACATTACTAAATAAAATCAACTACTAACTTACTACTAACAACTAAATCATTTCTTATGATAAAAACAAATCACTTCTAATTACGTTATGAATTGTGTCACTTCCTGAACACATTGCAAAATTACACTTAATCTCGCAAACAGGCTTCGCAGTATGTTTCGGTTTCTTTCATTTTTGTATAATTGCGCTGAAAATCAGCATTTTTTGCAAAGAAAACGCTATTTTCCCGCCTGAACAACACAGTGTTTCGCAGAAACTTTCCATGAAAAATGTATCTGATTTATGCAATAATCCGCTCAATTCATGCATAAATTAAGCGGATTATTGCATAAATGGGAATGCTCCCTTCGAAAACGAGGCTGAGATTCAACGAACAACTTTCACCGTTGTTCCGTCAGGCCTCCGCTGAATACAGATGCCCCGTGGACGGTCCAGGCGAACACCGTTAAGACTATAGTAGACAGGCGAGCCTCCCCTGTTCCCGGACATTCTCTGCTCCGATACCGACAGAAGTTTTTCGGTAGCCTCACGGTCTATCTGGAAGATATAGGTATTCAGACTTCGTGCCGGCAGGCTGACCGTCACCACGTTCGACGGTGTCTCGATGGCGATGGGCGAAGTCTGGCACATGGCATCGTCAGTAGACAGCAGGTGTTCACCGCTCTTCACCACATAGGGCAGGTTCAGTTTCAGGTCGAGGGCATTCTTCGTAGTATCGATTGCCATCACGATAAGAGAGTCGCCCTTCACATAGGCAGAGGTCTGGAAGGCACTGCCAGTGGTGACACGCACACTCGACTTGGTCTCAAGACGGGTTGAGCCGGTGACGTGCTTTGAGAAATGCGACATCACATAGCCTCGACGAAGTAGTTTGCCATACTCACAGCCCGGCTGATGAGCAGGCTCTCCTGTACCGACAAATGACCAGTGAGCCAGCATGTACCAATAGACGTAGGCATTTGCCCCTGCCAGCATGCTCTCGTTCAGTTCTTCGGCAAAGAGCAGTTCCTCATGCCAGGTGGGCAGACCGTCGCGCTTCTTGTCGTTCTCAAAGCTATGTTCGGTCATCCACACCTCTTTTCCTTTCTCACGTGCCTTGACAGCAGCAGTGGCCATGTGGTCGAGCGGCGGATTGCCATAGAGGTGGCCGCCCAACATATCAATATATTTCGCTGTGTTTGGGTCGTCCAGCAATATATCGCCATAGTCTGGCCTGTAGCTCAGGCTCTCAGCACTCATGAGCTTCACCTTATAGGCAGTCTTCTTCAGGCGATTGGCCGACTGCGCCACCAGGTCGTGAACCTGTTGCGGGGTGTAGAGACAACCGGAATAGTTGACCCACCAGTCGGGTTCGTTCTGTATCGACACCACGTCGATAGCAGCCTGATTGGTGCGCATATAGACAAGAAAGGTGTTCAGCCAGTCGAAGAACTTGTCATAACAGTCAGTGCGCAGCTCACCGCGCTTATAGCCTTGATCCTCGCTGTTGCCACCACCAGCTATGCCATTGGTTTTGAACTCACCGGGTGGTGACCACGGACATGCATAGACGATGGCACCGCGCCGCTTGGCCTCGCGAATGACAGGCAGATAGCCGTGCCAGTCGTAGGGCGTGTCCCACCCTATGTCGGCTGCGGTGATGTCGCCCTTCATGTTAGGCGAAATCTCCATTCGCACAATGTTCAGCCCTACAGGAGAGTCTGGACCGTAGAGCAACTTGATGATATTGACATCATCAATGGGGCGCATGGCTCCATAGCATGCAGCAGCGCCAAACCCAGTCACCGTCTGATGGCGTGTGCTATCGACGGTGACGGTAATGACAGCTGCCCGTGTGACAAGCACACAGAGCAGCGTCATAACAGTAGACAAAAATCTGTTCATATTCTCTTTTCCATCCTATTTCTTATCAGAACGATTCGAAACAACAATTATTGCGGAAGAGGCAGATACCAGTTTTTCTTGTTCATGAGCTTGGAGCGCACGGTGGCATCGGCTGTTCCGTCACGTCGCGAGATGGGGTCGGCCAGATAGGCATTGTCGCCACGACGCAGAGCCACACGCATCAGGTCGTAGAAGCGATAGCCCTCAAACGAGCCTTCGAGAGCCATCTCGTTGATGATCATGTCCTCGACCAGCGGAATCTGATAGTTCACGGAGTCCTCGAACGTGGGCAGTGCCGTGGGTGGTTTCGGAAGGGCAAGACTGTCGTTGATGTCGGAATCGCCTGAGCCACGCGAGTGGATGCCAATGGTTGTAGTAGCCCTGAAGATGTTGGCATCGAAATCAATGAGCGATCCGGCTTTGGCCTGCTCGCGAGGATCAATATAGAGAGCGTTGTTCTCAGGACAGAGTCCATACTTCAGAACAGCCATGGCCGACTGGGGGAATCCGGCACGATTCAGGGCCTCGGCATAGCGCAGATAGACCATCGTAATGCGATAGATAGGAACGCCAGCGCCCCTCCAGACCTTAGTAATCAGCTGACCGAGGGATGACTCCTCAGAATAGGGATCCTGCCCCCCTCTTGACGACTGTGAGAAACAAGCATAGAGACGAAGGTCGCCCACAAGAAGGTCTTCCTTCATTCCTGTCTTCGGCACATAGACAGTATCGACCTTGCTACCAGCCGAATTGTCATGCTTCAGGCAATAGGTCTGAGCTGCAGAGAGTTGGCGCATGCCTACCGACGGAGTGAGCTGGAAATAGTACTTGTTGTCGCGTGTGGAATTAAAGACGTTGGGCAAATCGCTCACAACGCCATAGAACGGAAGCGACTCCATGGGAATGAAGCTGATGACCTCAGATGTCGATGTGGTAAAATAACCATTACTGGGATAGTTAAACTCCGTGGGATCAGTCCATTGGATACGTGAAGCAATGTTCAGCAGCACAGGACTTTTCTCGTCGTTCAGATAGCTGTTATACCAGCGGGCAGCATCGGTATAGCGGCCTGCCCAGAGACAGAGGTCGCCCAGCAGAGCCCTGATGGGAATGAAGAAATTCTGAGAGTCCCATCCGGCGACTGAGCCAAAGTCTGCCAGAAAGGTCCATGCGTATGGGGTGAGGTCGTTGATGAAGTAGTCGCACACCTCAGCAATGCCCTTACGAGGCAGATTCATCGCATCGGTAGCCTCTTGCTCAGTCATCACGGGAGTGGTTACCAAAGGTACTTCGCCGTATGTGGTGACCAGCTGTAGGTAAGTCCAGGCGCGATAGGCCTTGACCACAGCATACTCCTGTTCAAAGAGCTTACGTCCGCGACGCTCCAGATTGATGTCGACATGAGCCAGATAGTAGTTGCAGTTGTTTATCACGGCATAATAGTCGCTCACCTCGTTGTACTTGTTTGCCTGACTGAAGTCGAAGGCAGCAAGACGCTTCAGGTCTGTTGTTGCAGCATCGGTGACACTGACCAAGTCGGAACGCACCTCGCCTAACAGTACTGTTCGGTCGGCTATGCGCTGCATGGTGTTAAGGATGCCCAAAACGCTATAGACGGAGTCAGTGCTGTGGTTGAGCGTGTTGTCTTCCTCAAACTCCACCAGTTCTGACGTGGGGTTCAGAAAGTCGGAGCAGGAGACCAGTCCTCCTCCAACTCCCCCGAGTGGGAGAGCCGTGAGGAGCAGTGCTTTCAGAAAGCATCTGATATGATGATATGTTGTTTTCATAGGAAAAATGTAATTTTTTATGACTTACAAGTTGATGTTCACACCTAAGGAGAAGTTTCTGCCTGCCGAGAGCAGACCGCGGTCAATGCCCTGAGTAAGAATGCTGCCTGACATGGCGCAGTCGGGGTTGCTGCCCAGATAGCGTGTGATAGTGAAGAGGTTCGACGCATTGCCCCAGATGGTGATGCCCTGCAGATAGGTGCTGCGGATGGGCAGATACCAGGACAGAGTGACAGAACTGAGGCGCAGGTAGCTGCCGTCCTCAATCCAGCGGTCACTGAAGGCACTGTTGCCCATGGGGTCAAGATAGGTGGCACGTGGTATGCTGGTCTGCTGACCCTCAGTGGTCCAGCGTCCGTTCATGGCCTTGGTCTGGTTGAGGAACAGACTGCCGCCTTCGAGCAGGGAGCGCTGGTAGTTGTACACATCGTTGCCCAACGAGTAGTTCATCACGGCCTGAAGCTTCAGGTTCTTGTAGGTAAGCGTGGTGTAGATGTTACCGTAGACGTCGGGATTAGGATTACCAATAATCATGCGGTCATCGCGACGATCGTCGTCGCCGGCATAGATTTCCTTGTCGGGAATGAGGTCCTGGAAGCGCATGTCGCCAGCCTGATAGTACATGGGGTCGCCATTGTCTTTCTTCTTATAATAGCCGTCGGCTGCAGCATCGGCTGAGGTGGCATAGACACCGTCAGTGCGCAGGCCGTAGAACATGCCTACAGGCTGCCCCACCTGGGTGATGACAGTGGCACCATAGACATTGGTCTTGATGGAACGGTTGTTGTTGGGCAGAGCCGTCACCTTATTATTATAGTGACCAGCCGATGCGCCTATCTCCCAGCCGAAATCCTTCAGAGCAAGCGCCTTTACGCCAATAGCCACGTCGAATCCGGCATTCTCAAGCTTGCCGTCGTTGCTCCAGTTTTCATGAAGACCGCTGGTCCATGCCAGACTACGGAGCGAGAGCAGGTTGGAAGTCCAGCTCTTGAACAGAGTAAGACGGGCATTCAGACGGTTGTTCAGGAAGTTACCGGTCAGGCCTGCGGTCAGACGTGAGGTGGTCTCCCACTTCAGCTTGGTGTTGCCAATGTTGCCAATCACCAGGCCAGTGGCCTCCTCATTCATCATACGGCGTGAAACGAAATAGGAACGCGAGGCGGTGTAGTCAATATCGTCATTACCCGTCATGTCGAAGCCCACGTTCAGACGCAGATAGTCGATTCCCTTAATGCCGGAGAGCCACTTCTCGTTGGTCATCACCCAAGCACCTTCAACACTGGGGAACAATCCCCACACGACACCGCCCACGCGGAGTCCCGACACATCGGCACCGAAACGAGATGACGCATGAGCCGAGAAGCCTACATTAGCATAGAAG
>AUXO018449713.1_pt1 | contig 18032 bp, 29 predicted proteins | sample 768731 | NCBI WGS metagenome assembly AUXO01 (sample SAMN02715735, study PRJNA202380) | gut metagenome | biome: sheep rumen | host: Ovis aries | place: New Zealand: Palmerston North
AGAGGGTAGTATTACAACACACTATACTGTACCTTCCCATGTGCACTATACTGACGCACCACAATATATAGTGGTTAGCCTAGTCTAACATGCACAACATATTGTTAGTTAAAAAGTTTGAACTAACTTTAGTTAGTTAAAATATATTTATAGTTTGTATACACTAACAGCGCACCTGTCGTACCACTATATGTAGTGTATACTACACTATATCTAGTATGTACAATATGCACAATAGAGTGTCACTATACTACACTATATTTGTGCAATATTTCATATAAAATGGGTTGACTATATAGCACCTAGATGTTATACTATAGTTACAGTAAAGGAAAGGAGAGAGGAACAAAAAAGAGTAAAAATAATTTAAAAAAGTTGTTGACAAAACAGCATAGACATGATACAATATAGTTACAAAATGAAAGAGAGGTATAAAACATGAGTAATTTAAAAATGGAATTAGGTTTTTATGAATCAGCACATCGTTACTATTTTGATAGATTAGCGGAGCTTAACAGCGCATTATCTAAGGGTGACATTGATAGCAGTGAATGGATGATGAAAACAAGGGATTTGGTGAGTGCAACGATGGAAAAATATGACGACATTTTAGAGCACATCAAACGTGGTTATGATAACACTAATCTCGACTAAGTAAATAAAGTTTAGCACCTACACGGTGCTACTCTTTACCTACTTAGTAGGTAGTAACGATAAACGACATATTGAAAGTGAGGTACACTATGAAAACAGTTAATCTCGGCGGAGTAGAATTTGAGGTAAAGGATTCACGTAAATATCCTGTAACTATTGACAGCGTAAATGATTACATGGAACGCTTCACAGGTAAAGACCTTGACAGCTTTTATGGACGCTGTAGCGAAACTAAAAAGGCTATATGGAACGAGTGGAAAGCGTGGAAACACGAAAATCCAAACGCTAGTCACATGCAAGTGTCATCAGCAAATTGTATGCAATTTACAATCGACGCTTTGTGGTTCGATGATAAAGGCTATATTGAGTATTCGTTGCATATAACACGTGACCACAACTACGCCTATATAGTACACTATAACTAAATATGACTTAGCACCTATACGGTGCTATCTCATACCTAGTTAGGGTAGGAAAGGAGTGCATAAAATGGACATGTATACAGCGTATGAACGTATTTACAAGTCAGCTAAAATATTATTCAAGGATGATATAACAGAAGATAAGATTTTAGAGTTATTAGAGATGTATAATTATAATCCATTATGCTTGGATGTAATTGAAGACATATTGAAAAGTAAAGGAGTTGATTTTGATGAATAATGAAAAATTACATGCTTTTCGTGAGAATATCTATTGTGGTGATTGTGGGTCAATATTTCAAGAAATGTGGACAGATGGCCAGATTAAACAAGAAATAGACAGACTCCGCAAATTGGTAGATGAAGGACAAATTACACTTTTCATTAAATCCGATTATGAAGTAGATGTATACATGTAAAAAGGTGGTGAGTGTATGAAGCGTATTATAACAGTTTTAGAGTTCTGTGAGAAGTATTTAGAAATCAATCAACAGATACAAATACGAGACTTTGCGGATGACCGTATTTATTGGAGTGGTAGAGTAAAGGACATTCCGAAGGGTTCAATAGAATTTTCTGCAAGATGTCAACAGATATCGAACTATCACGCACTTAATGAGTCTGACGGAATAGCATTATATATCTAGGAAGGAGATTATTATATGATATTAGCTAAAGATGGAGATATTGGAATGAAGGGTACATTAGAAGATTTAGATAGCGAAGTAGCTATGATATTAATGTATTATGCTATGGCATTACAGCAAGAAGGTATATCAGAAGAACAAATAGGTGATAATTTATTGGATTATATGAAGTTGCTTAAATGTATCACTGAATATGTTATGAAGGGTGAATCTTTGGAGGATAATATGTTTCGCATTGTTGATGAGGTATTCGAATAGTTAAAATCTTTGAACTAACTACAATGAGATATCACTAACAACATTTAATAATTTGTTCGGTTGTTTGTTCGGTAACAATGTAATATACTATAAATAGATAAGGAGATAACGCCTATGAAGTTATTTAAACATCTCATATCAAGTACACCTACAATTCTTTGCGTGTGGTGTAATTCAGAAGTACCGTGTATAGGACACGTACCTACAAAATGTCCATATTGTGGACACACATTATAACGGTAGCACTTGGCTACACGCCCTCATAATATATGTCGTTTGGTTAGAGTGGTTATGGTTAACAGGTGGAATAGAAAGTACATTTTAAGGTTCAATTCCTTACACTCTACTAGGTGCAGATGTTTCACGTGAAACATTATTCGCAGACAGCACCTAAAGTAACTATCAATAAGCCTAAAGAAAAGGAGAAAGATTATGGCTAGAACACGTTATGTAAACAGAACAATTTTATCAACAGAAGCAGAGGTTAAGACACTCAATGTTGAGACCGACGAAATCGGTAGTGTAGTAGTACCTGTACAGGGTGCATACTCAGACAAGAAAGACAAGGCACTTGTAAAGGCAGTTAAGAAGGGTTTTGAAGCTCTCAACCTTGGTGAGGATATCGAGTATGTAACCATCACAGATATTCACACAAAGACAGCACTTTATAGAATGCTTGAATCTCAGTTCATGGCACTCGCTGAGGTAACAGAAGTTGACGGTGCTATAGCAGATGAAGACGAAGAAGAGTAATATAAAGCACCCGTGTGTAAGTTGCATATATTTTAATGAGTGCGGAAATACAAACCGCACTCAGCCATGCAACGGTAGAGTAACAAAGTCTAATAAGAAAAGAGAAAAGGAGAGATAGACTATGCAGATTACAATTTTTGCAAAGAATAGAACATCTAAGGATGGAAAGAAGTTTCAGACATACTTCGGAAAGCTCACAAAGAAAGATGGAGAGGAAATCACAACACAGGTAAAATTTAAGGAAGAGTGTGGAACACCTAAAGTATTTCCTTGTAACATCGTAGTAGATAAAGCAGATTGTAACTTTGTTGAAAAGGGAGTTAAGTATACAGACAAGGAAGGCAACGAGAAGGACGCTATCGACCGTACACTTTGGGTGTCAGCTTGGACTGAAGGCGAAGAGTACGTAGACCATTCTATGGATTCATTCGTAGATTAGTAAGTATTAATATTCATGCACACATACCTCACTTACATTGTGGATAGTAACTATACTATCCACTTTGTAACTAAGATATGTTTCACGTGAAACATTAAGTATAAACGACATAAGAAAGGGGTTATATAATGGCAAGGAAAAGAACAGTAAGACAGTCAGAAAACTTAGCAGAATATAGAAGACTTAGAAAGAACCTCATAGCTAAAATGAGATACAGAGAGAAGCAAGGCTTTAAGGTAGACTATACTACTAAGCCTAAGATATTAAAGTCACCTACTAAGAAAGACATAGAGAAACTCAGAAACTACAAAGTAGGACTTAATAAATACGGAGAGGTAATAGCAGACAAGCCACGCTCTAAGGCATTCGAGACTACAGAGTTTAAGGGTGTCATACCTAGTATTAAATACTTACAGAACAATGCACAGGACATGGGTTCTAAAACAGTAATACAAAGTGACTTAGATTGGTTAGGTATGGTATGGAGTAAAGTGTCTGAGATAGAAGAAGCACTTAACAATAAGATTACATCTAGTAGTGAGTTTGATTACTATTCAAGTGATGAAAGATTGGAAGCTATAATGTCATCATACGAAAATGTAATAGGTGACATATACTACACATTAGATGAGCAAGAACAGAAGCACCCACGTGAAAAGATTAATAACTTTTATCGTGAGTCGTGGGAACGCATATCAAGTAAAGTAGCTAAGTTTATAGAGAACATGATGGATTCAGACCCCGACAGAATAACTACAGAAGGAAATCAGATTATAAATGATTTAATTGTACCATAGGAGCACAATATGAAACGTATATTTGCATGTGACTTTGAGACAACAGTATACGAAGGGCAAGTTAACACAGAAGTTTGGTCTAGTGCAATGGTAGAATTAAACACAGAAGATGTAAAGATACATCACTCAATTAATGAAACAATGGAGTACTTAATAGGATTAAACCAAGATTGCATTTTATATTATCACAATTTAAAATTTGATGGAGCATTTTGGTTAGACTTCTTAATGAAACACACAGGTTATCAATTAGCATTCACATACTTTAATGATGAACACACTAAGGGTGAGTGGATGGATGACAGAGAAATGCCTTATGGAAGTTATAAATACTTAATCTCAAATATGGGGCAGTGGTACACAATGCACATCAAAACACCTACAGGTTATTTAATCACTTTACGAGACTCATTAAAGTTAATGCCTTTTACATTGGCTCAAATAGGTAAAGCATTTAAAACAAAGCATAGAAAGTTGACTATGAAATACGAAGGAAGAAGATACTCGGGTTGCGAGATAACAGACGAAGAAAAGAAGTACATAGAGAATGATGTTTTAGTACTGAAAGAAGCACTAGAGTTTATGTTCTCAGAAGGACACAGAAAGTTAACCATAGGTTCGTGTTGCTTGGAAGAATTTAAGAACAATCCATTCAGCATGTGGGAACTATCAGAAGAACATCACCCTAACTACAATGATTTCTTTCCTAATCTAGAAGTGATAGGATTAGATGAGAATAAATATGGTTCATCTAATGTGGACATGTATATTCGTAAAAGCTATGGTGGTGGATGGTGTTATGTAGTACCCGAGAAAACGAACAAGATAATTGAACACGGACACACAGCAGATGTTAACAGTTTATATCCATCAGTAATGCACTCATCTAGTGGCAGTAGATATCCAATAGGATTACCTAAATTTTGGAGTGGTGATTTCATTCCTGTTGAAGCAGAAGATGATAATAAATTCTTCTTTGTAAGGTTCAAATGTAGGTTCTATCTTAAGGAAGGTATGTTACCATTTATACACATTAGACATAACATGGTTTATGACCCTAATGAAAACCTAACAACGAGTGATATTAGAGATAGAAAAACAGGTGAGTATTACTCAGCTATTAAGTTAAAGAACGGTGACATGATAACAAACATAGTTACAATGACAATGTCACAAGTAGATTATAAACTATTTATGGAACACTATAATGTATTTGATTTTCAAATACTAGATGGCTGTTACTTTAACACAGAGATTGGTTTGTTTGACCCATACATTAATAAGTGGGCAGAGATTAAAATGACATCCGAAGGAGCTATGAGAACCTTAGCAAAGTTATTCCTTAATAACCTTTATGGTAAGATGGCTAGTAACTCAGATAGTACATTTAAGCTAGCCTTTGAAGATGAAAAAGGTATACACTTTAGAAGCATAGAAGCTAATGATAAGGAGATAGGTTATATAGCAATCGGAAGTGCAATCACATCTTATGCAAGAAACTTTACTATACGTACAGCGCAGAAGAATTTTCATGGTGCTAACGAAAGAGGTTTTATATATGCAGATACAGATAGCATACATTGTGACTTAGATGTTGATGAATTTATCGACGTTCCTATTCATCCTACAGAGTTTAATCATTGGAAGATAGAAAACACTTGGGATAAAGCTATCTTTGTTAGACAGAAAACATATATGGAACACACTATTGAAGAAGATTTAGAGCCTGTAGATAAGCCATATTATCTAGTGAAATGCGCTGGTATGCCAGCTCACTGTAAGGATTTATTTGTTGCTAGTATGGAACAGACATTTAACAAGTTACCGTTAACATTAGAAAACTATAATACGTACAATGACCTCACCGAAGACGGTAAGAGATTTGTACTAGAAAAGAGAGACATGACAGACTTTTGTTTGGGATTAGAAGTACCCGAGAAATTAATGCCTAAACGTATTGATGGCGGTGTGCTGTTAGTTAACACAAATTATAAAATGAGGTAGGATATGAAGTTTAAAAATATTAATGAATTGTATGATTATCTTAATAGTTTACAAATAGATGATAGTATAATCATTGTTTATTCTAAACTAGAGAATGACAAAGTGAGTTCATTACAGCAACAGTTTATAAGATGGGATGGATGTACTATAGGGTTCAGAAAAGTACCCGATATCTTTGGTGATTATAATGAAATATATTTATATGGTTATACTAAACTATCTGAGGTAATTATAGTACATCAAACTATAGAATGTGAGGTGAGTTTATGATGGATTATAAAATGACTGCTGAGTATGTATTTGACTTATTAGAAAATGAGTATAAGAAACATTACGATAGCATAGATTTAATAGGTGTAGATAATATACAAGTATGTATACCTTTAAAATTAAAAGAAAATCTAAAAGCCACTTATAGTATATATTTACCTAGGGATGGTTATAAGATTGAAACATACCCTAGTAAATATAGGAACATGGATATAGTATTTCTTGATGTTGATAATATTATGTTTATATTGAAAGGAGAAGAAAATGTGGTGTGATTTTATGTGTGAAACATGTAAATGTTTTAAGTGTGAATATATTTGTACAGAATGCGTAGAGTGTAGAAAGGAGAAAGAAGAACATGTTAAGAACAAGTGATGAAGCATTTAAAAGAATGGTAGCGGAACAAGAGGAACTAGAAAACAGGATAGATAAACTCGAAGAGTTTGTCAAGAAATGTCGTCAGAATAAAGTACAGAATGTTACACTAGATGACATACATCTACTTGAAGAACAGTTAAAATATATGCAAGCCTATAACGGAGTATTAAAGTGTCGCATAGGAAGGGCGGAGAAGTGTAATGGATAGAATAAAAATACTGTTAAAAATATTGTACGTCAAATGGATTAAAGGTGAGTGTAGACACTTCTGTTATCACTGTGAATATTCTGACGAATGTTATGAGAACTTAGAATTTGAAAGTGAGGAGAAATAATATGATAAGTATATACTATTTACCATACGCCTTAATAATACTTTTATTAATAGCAAACCTAGTAGGAACTATAGTACTATTCAAGTGGAGTAATGCTGTAGACGATGAACTTAATATGCTAGAAGATTACTGTCACAGATTGCACAGCAAGTCTAACGTATTAGACACTAGAGAGTCAGAACATTATGCACAGAATAAAAACAGAATAAATGCACTTGACTTAAAATCATTGTGTTGGAAAGATATGTGTACAGAAATTACACTAACACAGTCGAGACAACAAGCAGAAATTGAAGCTATTAAAATGGTGCTTAATGAGGAAGAAGGAGATAACTAAATGATTACATTTATTTGTTTTGTCCTGTGGAAACTAAATGCACCGTGGTGGGTGTATGTACTGAGCATTTTAGGTGCAATAATTGAATTGGACGGTAGTGACCTAGCTCACAAAGAAGACATAGAAAAATTAGTAACCTTAATTAATAGGAGAATATTATAATATGAATGAAAAGAAAGAACAAGTATTTGAAGCATTAGATTTTTACCTTATAGATGTAGACAATAATGATATAATTGGTGCAATAGAAGACTTGGTATGTGAGTATACTAAGTCAAGAGATATCAGCGTAAGATATATAGAAATGTATTAAATAAAATGACCCCTAGAGTTAGACTCTAGGGGTATATCTTTGTCACTTGCTAATTACTAGGCGAGTAGACAACTCGAGCTTGTTTAGGCGGTTTATTTCACCCGTGTCTTCCTAATCCAACAAAGCACTAGACAAGTGAAGATACCTATATTAGTATGATAAAGCTGAGAGTACACACTCTTTGCACTCTAAATCTTTAAATCTGAAACATCCTTTGTTGAAAAAATATCTTAATCTCATCAGCAATAAATCATTATTTTTTAACATAACATAGTTAACTTGGTGGTCATCTGTAGTAACACATACTCTAATAGGATATGTTACATCAGCATTCTTATCACAGTATATTATACCATTGTTATCATAGGAACGAATAGCAAACTCAGTACCTTTATATTTTAAAGTACAGATATATCTATTATTACCTTCCACTTTTTCAATGAAACTATAATTATCATTCAAGTAAACATTCTGCGAAGCATATTGCATGTATGTATCATCTTCCCACGCTTGATTGAAAGCACTCTCTTGGTTAGCCTTACTTGCACTTTCATTAAAACCTACTTCCAAAACAAAACCATTTCCTCTTAAGAATTTAGTTTCATTAGTAAGTCTCTTACTGATACCCATTTTAACAAAGTATGGATTAATTATACTTACACAGTTAGACATCATAAATACAGGTAAATACTTAACCTGTTTTCCGCCACCTCTTGCAAGCGAAGTATGAATACTTCTAAACTTTGTAATTTCATCATTACAATAGTGATTTTGTTCTGACTGAAACTCGTCAAAAATAATTCTCTTGGCGTCTGAGAATAAATGTGAATAATTCTTTATAAGCTCTGCGTCATTCAATGCGATAGCATAGCCACAACAAACTTCTAACTCGGGTTGACCGTTAGGAAACACCCATAGTTCTCTAAACTTTCCGTTTACAATTGGCTTGCTTCTCATAGTCAAAGTAGGAAAGAATAACTCACGTATAGTTTTAAAGAAGCGGTCTTCTATATTGTTCATTTCATAACTAAATCTAACGAGTACAATGAACTTCTCTTTGTACTTAGCAAAGCGATTATAAGCGTACCTATTAAAGTAAGTAGTTTTACCTGCATTACGGTTAGATGTAGACATATATATCTCGGGCGTATTTCCGTTTAAGTCTTTCATGGATAATAGCTTAGTTCCATCATAAAACTTTGTATCTGCCATAGAAAATATATCTCCTTTCTTATTATATAGTATACCATAAATCTTGACATAAAACAACAGAATGGTGTATAATATAAGTAACTTAGGAAAGGAGAAATGTTTATGGATTTGAATGTATTATTACAGGCAATCACAACAGTGGGATTTCCAATTGCAATGTGCTTACTACTATTTTGGTACATCAGAGAGCAATCAGAAAGTCATAAATCTGAGATTGATAAGTTATCAGAAGCAGTAAACAATAATACACTTATCATTCAAAGACTAACAGACATCCTTGACAGAAAGGAGTGAGGTTATGAGTATTAAAGTTGGCTCAGCTAGGCACGATGAACTAGGTAAGTATACAGGCGGTAAAAAGGGAGACCAGTTACAGAAATCAAATGTAAATGATGTACTCGGTGAAGTAAGTATACAGAGCTTCTATGTTCATTCTAAAGGCTGGTATATCTTACGACCTATTAGCATAGCTACCGCAAATAAAATTGCACAAGCTATGGAAGACTTATGTAACAATAAGAATGTAGGATATTCACAGAACTGTCAGCGTAAGACATGTGACGATATTTATTCAATCACACCGATTAATATTGATTGCTCTAAGGCTGTAAGAAATTGTATCTATTCAGCTACGCACCAAGATGTAGGTAATTTTACCACAGCAAATGAAGTAGGTGTACTCGAAAAGAGTGGACTATTTAATAAACGCATAGCGTTTAAATCATTATCACAGACTCCTGTTTATAATGGTGATGTACTCGTAACTAAAACCAAGGGGCATACCGTTATAGTGATAAGTGGTAATCCAAGAGTACCTTCAAAAGTCAATTATTATCCTAAGTACAATGGTGTAAGTACATCAATTGTTACTGCACTAGGTTCTGTAGGAGAAAAGAATACTTCTCTAGCACATAGAAAAGTAATTGCTAAAGCAAATGACATAGCAAATTATACAGGACTATCAGTACAGAACACAAACATGTTAAAGTTACTCAAACAGGGTATCTTAATAAAACCTTAATAGGTAACAATACAAACGCAATATGTCTGCTACTTCCTTCTGTGGAGTTGCTAACATAATATGCTAGGTAAAAGTTAGTTTAATAATACTAAGGAGTAGTTAAATGGCTTATCCGAATGGTCAAGAAATATGGGATTACTTATCAATACTAATAGGTAACGATTATGGTGTGAGTGGAATGATGGGTAATTTGTACGCTGAGTCAGGGTTACTGCCTTTCAGATTACAAGGAGATTTTGACGCTCAGAATGATTATCCTGTGTCACACGAATACACCGCAGATGTAAATGATGGTACTATTAGTGAGTACACTTTTGTTCACGATAGTAAGGGTTATGGTTTAGCTCAGTGGACTAGTAGTGGTCGTAAGCAAGGGTTGTATACTTTATGCTTAGGCGGTACATACTATGGTATTGATAATTTACAAAAGCAATTAGAGTACCTTGAAAGTGAATTAACAGGTAGTTACTCTGGAGTTCTAAGTGTACTACAAAATGCAACTTCTATTCGTGAAGCGAGCAATAAAGTTTTATTTGATTTTGAATCACCAGCAGACCAATCGGTGACAGTACAATTACAAAGATGGAGATACAGTGTTGACATTTATAATACATACAGCGGTCAACCACCTATCCCACCTGTTCCACCACCAACTAGACGTAAAATGCCTTTGTATTTTTATACACTAAGACAGGCAAGATTAAAGAAAGGAATATAATCATGGCTGTAGTTACAAAAGATGAATTAATGGGTCAGTTAAAAACCGTATTAGGTGATAATACAACTGACGAAGCACTAGCTTTATTGGAGAACATTAATGATACATTTAATGCTACTCAGAGTGATGAAGCTATTAAGAAGAAAGATGAAGAAATCGAAGCTCTTAATGTTAAACTTGAAGAGCAAGATAAGATGTGGAGAGATAAGTACCGTGAAGCGTTCTTTACAGGTACACCAAAGGGTAGAGAGGATGACCCTTCTACTCCAAAGAATGAACCTAAGAATGATGACGATACTCCACATAGTTTTGAAGATTTATTTAAAGATAATAAGTAAAAGAAAGGAGCAATATTATGCCACGTAAGATTGCACAGACAACATTACAGGCTAGTACAATTGATATCTTAAATGTTATCAGACAGAACGCTAGTCCAGAGTATCAGTCTAAAGTTCCAGAAGTGAACGAGATTGATGACATTGTTAAAGTTGGACAGATTATCTATGGTACACCTTCTTTTGCTAATCAGTTTATCAACTGTTTGGTAAATAGAATTGCACTTGTACTTATGGAGTCTGCTACATTTAACAACCCATATGCTATTCTCAAGAAAGGTTACATTGACTTCGGTGAGACTGTAGAAGATATTTTCGTTAATATCGCACAGGTAGTTGAGTATGACCCTAACAAGGGTAAATCAAGAGAGTTCGCAAGAACATTCCCAGACATTCGTTCAGCTTTCTACAAGCTCAATTGGAGAGTTATGTACCCTGTTACAGTACAGAATGAAGACCTCAAAATGGCTTTCTTATCTGTAGATGGTGTTACAGATTTAATCTCTAAGATTATCGAGTCTATCACACGTGCCTATGAGTATGATGAGTTCTTACTTTTCAAGTATATGCTTATCAAAGCGGTTACACAGGGTAAGATGTATCCTGTAGCTGTAGATAACTCAGACATCAAGAACTATGCTGTAGCTTTTAAGTCAATTAGAAATAAACTTCAGTTCATGCGTGATGAGTACAACGAAGCTGGCGTTAAGAATAACACAGATGAGAATTCTATTTGTATCTTCCTTGACGCAGATTTCGACGCTCAGTTTGATGTAAATGTACTTGCTTCTGCTTTCAATATGGACAAGGCTAACTTTGTTGGCAGACGTTTCCTTATTGATGATTGGACAACTTTCGACAATGATAGATGGAATACTATCAGAGAGAATACAATTGACACACTCGGTGGTGATACAGTTGGTGTTATCGAAGAAGTTACAGATGATGAGCTTGCTATCATGCAGAAGGTTCACGGTATTGTTGTAGACGATAGATGGTTCCAAGTTTACGACAATCTTATTCAGATGAAAGAGAAGGAAGTTGCAAGTGGATTGTATTGGAATTACTTCTATCATTCATGGAAGACAGTTGCACATTCTCCATTCGCAAATGCTGTAGTATTTGTTGAAAATGACGCAACAATTACAGACCTCGCTTCATTCACTCTTGATGTTACTGATGTATCTAAGGTTGGTACAGCTACAGTTGTCAACACAGTACTCACAGAGCCTACTACATTACAGCAGACCTCTATCAACTTTGTTCAGACAGAGAAACTTACAGAAGACGGAGTAGCTGTACAGAAGTTTGGTTCATACATTGTACCTAAGACAGCTCTTGAAAATAGTTATGACCTTGAAGCTACTATCAAGAAAACTAATTACGTTACATCAACAGCTGTTAATATTGGTGGACTTACAACAGGTACAACAATTACCTTCCAAAAGGTTACTGATTAATCTACACAGGGTGGTTCTTTTGAGCCACCCTTATTGTTTAATATTAAAGGAGAAATATTATGAGTATAGTTGCTCCAAACGGTCAAGTAAGATTGTTCAAAGATGTACCACTTGATGATAAGTTTGAGGACACACTTTGGTTTGAAAGTAAGCAAGCACAGACTAACTACTTCTTGTCACTAACTCCTGTTCATACTATGTATAATGCTACACGTGTGAGAGACGGTGTAATAGCTGTTGATGTTGGTGAGGATAGTATTCGTGATTGTAATTATCTTATGTTTCAGAATATGAACTTCTCAGATAAGTGGTTCTATGCTTTCATAAAAGGTACAGAGTATGTTAATAATAACATGACATACGTAACGTATGAGATTGACCCATTAGAGACATACGGTTTTGACATTACATTACTTGATTGCTTAGTTGAAAGAGAACACACACTCACTGATAATATTGGTGATAACATTGTTGGTGAAAATATGGGTGGATGTGAGTTAGTTATTTCACGCTTACTAGACCCTCAAAATTTATGCGACTCGGAAGTATCGGGTGTAACCTATGATAAATTAATAGCCTTGTATACATCATCTATATATGATGGACAAGGTACATTTACTAGTTCACCTATCGGTGTTACAGATGGCATTGCAAACGGTTCAATGGTGAGTGTATTCGATTACAATGATGATGGAACAGGTGGTACGTCGGCTGTTGAGAACAGAATTGAAGCGTTAACAAGAGCACAGCAAAGTGATAGTATAATAGGTGGATATATACTTCCAGCTCGCTTATTTACTCCTTATAACACAACCGATTATTTTAGTGCTAGTGGTGAATATATTCACGATGATAATGGTTCTGCTGTAGTAACAGAAATTAACTTTAATACATCAAATGCTTATGCTTCTTTAGACACTTATGTTCCTAAAAATAATAAAATGTTTACAGCACCATTCAATTGGATTTATTTGATGTCAACAGACGGTCAAATGATTGTATTACAGCCACAATACTTAGGAAACAAAAATAATGTAAAATTAAAGAACTATCATTGTATTACAGGCGTACCCGAAGCAAGACTTGTTTTACAATCATATAAGGGAGAAGCAGAAAGCTCAGAAAATTATTTTACATTCGCAGATTTTCCACAGCTAGGATATGCAATTGATGGGTATAAGGCTTGGCTTGCTAGTGGCGGTGAAAAGAAGCTAGACCTTGCGGTTTCACAGGTTACTAGACAGCAAGAATTAGCGCAGTCACAAACTAAATTTAATGCTACTCTTAGTGCAGTTAAAGACTCAGCTCAGATAATTAAGGGTGGTGTACAAGTTGCCAATGCTCTTACATCAAACACAGCTAGAAAAGGTCAGTTAAATAGCGGTGTTGGAAATATCGCAGAAGGTACAATGAGTGCTATTAGTGATATTGGTAATGCTATTTACACCTTAGAAGCTAGTCAGCAGACAATTCAGTTTGCAAATGAAAATGCAGACTTACAACGTTCTATTGCTAAATCATTACCATCTGCATATCATGGTGCAGTAAGTAACACTTCTTTGTTAGCAAGTAAGAACTTAACTATCAACGCAGAACAGCGTTGTGTAAACAGACAAACAGCAAAAGTAATTGATGATTATTTTACAATGTTTGGCTACGCTCTTAATCAAGTTAAAAAGCCTACACTTCACAATAGAAGTAGATATACTTATGTAAAAACTATAGGTTGTAAAGTACAAGGTGGTGCACCCACTGATATGATAACTAAGATAGAAGGTATCTTAAACAGTGGTTGCAGATTTTGGGCAGACCACGAACACGTGAGAGATTACAGTTATGCTGACAATGTACCTCTAGGTGTGTAATTGAAAGGAGTAAACTATGGGAAGAAGACATAAAACAGAATTTGATGAGTCTTTACGCATGAATAACTTTACATGGAGACAGTATTATAATCGACTGATGGAATTAAGTATGGTTATGTTTGATTGGCAGAACCTACCCGATACCATTGATGAGAGATTTCTTGAACTTACTTTGTTCAGAAATGGTAACGCTGTATTCTTCAAAGATGATGTACTAGGTTATTTAGCTCTAGCTTCTGCAAACTATGGTAATTTTGATGTATACAATGTGCCACGTGAGAGACGTGCTTATGCGTCAAATAGCTATCAGAAACAGTTAACTATAGATGACTCAGTTATCATCTACAATAACTACCTTAGAACTAACAGTAGATTAGATGTTGAAATGTATGCGAAAAGGTTGTATAATATAGATAGGGCAATAGATACTAATATCAATGCTCAAAAGACTCCTATCATATTATTGTGTGATGAACAGGAGCGCATGACATACCTTAATTTGTACAAAGAATATGACGGTAATTCACCACTTATTAAGGGTACTAAAGGTATGGATTTGAATGGCTTTACAGTTCTCAAAACAGACGCACCTTATGTTGCAGATAAACTGCAAGAGATTAAGTCAGAACTTTGGAATGAAGCGTTAACATATTTGGGTATTTCTAATGTTAACACTACTAAGAAAGAAAGACTCATCACAGATGAAGTTATTAGAAACATGGGTGGTACTGTTGCTAGTCGTTACTCTAGGTTACAGATGAGAAGACAGGCTTGCGAGAAAATTAATGGCATGTTTGGTTTAGATATATGGTGCGATTACCGTGAAGACTTTGAACATGTTATTGATAACTATGGTGACGATATGACTGATAATTCTACTATCGGAAAGGATGACGAAGATGAGTAAATACACTACTGAATTAAGATTTATTTGCGAAACACAGAGCGGATTAAATGAGTCAGTAGGTGGTAACAGTGTTAGGGAGATTATCTCCCTAGCACGTACCAAGATATTTGACTTTGATTATCCTATCTTTGATACTAATTATAAGGAAGTGCTAGAAACAAAAATTCTTAAACACTTCTATACACGTGAAATAGGCTTAGAAACATACGGTTTGTGGAAGCTTAAGCTTGACACAAAGATGAATGAAATAATGCCTTATTACAATAAGTTATATGAATCTGAATTGCTAGAGTTCAATCCATTGTGGGATGTTGATTATACTAGAGACGGAAGTGAAAGTACTTCACAGTCAGAAAGTACATCTAATTCTTTATCAACTAGTGAAAGCGAAAGCTCATCTAGTAGCATGATGGGTAGTGAGTGGGATTTATACCAAGAAACACCACAGAATGGACTCACAGGAGTAACAGATTATAACTACCTCACCAATGCGACAAACAATAAAAATGACTCACATGGTAGTGCGAGTGAAAACAGACAGAGTGCGACATCTCAGAGTGGTACTAGAGACGCACTTGACACTAAGGGATATTTAGAACGTATCAAGGGTTATCGAAACAACAATCCTAGCAAATTGTTAGAGGACTATCGTGACACGTTTCTGAATATAGATATGATGATTATTAGAGAGCTAGAACCTTTATTCATGCAACTCTGGTAATTGTCGGAAAGGAGTAAACTTATGGCACAGATAGGTTCAATTATACATTGGCACTGTCAGAAGGTACTTCCTTTAACTTATGATGATAGCTTATCATACTATGAAATGGTTTGTAAACTTGTTGCAAAATGTAATGAGATTATCGAACAGTTGAAAGATTATGATGATGTTATTGCAGAACTACAGGAAGCTATCGTTGATATTTCTGACATGAAAATTGCTATTGATAGAATTAATACTGCTATTGATACAATTAATAGTAGAATTGATGAACAAAATGAAGCAATTAAGAGTGTCGATGATTATGCTAAAGCATTGAGCAAGAGAATTGACGCAAATGAAGACGCTATTAATGTCTTAATGACGTTAATAAAAGACTTTAATGACAACGTTGATACTAAGCTCGAAGCTTTAGAGAAGAAGTTAACCGATTTGTTCAACAGTTTTACTGCTGATTTCACAGATGAACTTAAACTTTTACAGCTTAAGGTTAATCAGATGAAGGTTAACTTACAGTCACAGATTGATGTACTTAGAGAAAGACTAAATGAGTTGGACACTGATGTTATTAATCCGTGGCATGAAGAATTAGGTAGAGTGAGTCAAGCAAAGAACATTAAGTTGGTATACAGTGACTTAGCTGATTTAGTTCCTACAGCTGAAGAGTATAGCGAATTAGGTTTGACTGCTAATGAATATTCTGCTTTTAATCTTACAGCTTTAGAATATGCTAGAAAAGGTAAAGAATTACTTCATTACTTTTGGGTATATTCTCCTGTCTTTGGTTGGAAACAGGAAATTTCAAATGTACTTACTTCTATTGTTAATTTTGTTCAGAATACATTAAGTGCTACAGAGTATAGTTCTCTTGACTTGACAGCAGATGATTATTCTGCTCTTGATATGACAGCAGAACAGTATTACTCTTACAGAACTTAATAACGAAAGGAGAAACAAATTATGAGTTATCAGAATGGTACAACCCATTACAACTTACCTCAGACTGTTGGTACAGATAAGCGTGATTGGCTTGATACTAATGAAGCATTTGCAGATTTAGACTCAGCTGTTTACGGTGCTGTGCAGACAGGTGCAGTTAATACTCAGAAGATTGAAGAAGCTGAAGGTACAATTGGTCAGCTTAATACTCGTGTAGGTGATGTCGAAGAAGATGTAGCAGACATTAAAGCTGATGTTACTACAGCACAGGAAGATATAGGTACACTAGGTACAACACTCTCCGGTCTTACTACTGAGGTAAGAGATAATAAAACAGACTTGGAAGATATGATTACAGCTTATGAGGAAGCTACAGCTACAGCTAGTGCTTCACACAATGTTGGTGATTACTTCCGCTACAACAATGTACTTTATATCACTACTATTACTATTAGAGTTGGTGATACTATTGTTCCCGATGTGAACTGTAGAAGTACAAACGTTATGACACGTGTACGTGCGTTAGAGAATCAGGGTGGTGGACAGTCTCCGCTTGCTTCTAGCGTAATGTATGATAATGCAACTAGTGGACTCACAGCTGATAATGTACAGGGTGCTATTGATGAAGTAGATGGTACACTTGATATTGTGTCACAGGGCGTTCAGACTAATGGCACACATATTGGTGACTTGACAACACTTCTGACTACAGCTAAGGGTAACTTAGTTAGTGCAATTAATGAACTTGTTGGAATGATAGGGGGTGGCGGTATGCCTGTACTTGATTATGCAAATCCTTTGCACACATTTTCATCATCATCATTAACCTATACAGCTACTAAAGAATGTTATGTTGTAGGTACTTTAGGTGTAAATAGTGGTACTAGCTCTGCTGTACTTAAAATTAACAATACTGATGTTTTTAATGCACATTCAACAGCTAACTTAGGTATGTACAGCACTTCTGTATTTGTTAAGTTAAAAACAGGAGACGTGTGTGCTTTATCACAGTTTGGCAGTTCCGTGCTTCATGTTTATGAAGAGTTGTAAAAGGTAATTTTTAACTTACTAGTACACCCTAGTGTATATTGGGATTACATTAGGGTGTACTTCTTTGATGTAAATAATGCATGTATACTAGTATGTGTGGCATAAATAGTTATGCAAAATTCACAATAAACACTTGAAAAATTTCTTAAAAATTGTGCAAGATTACTATTGACTTTTGTGTTGTAATACTACCCTCT
>AUXO015136350.1_pt1 | contig 18031 bp, 33 predicted proteins | sample 768731 | NCBI WGS metagenome assembly AUXO01 (sample SAMN02715735, study PRJNA202380) | gut metagenome | biome: sheep rumen | host: Ovis aries | place: New Zealand: Palmerston North
TCTTGTTATTTGTTTTGCTTGCCTACTTCTTGTAGGTTGCCGAAAGTATTCTAGAGTTGAGATATACGATTCTGCACCCTTAGTAAAAACCTGTGATCAATCTTGGGTAGAACAAGATTATATCGATAAGGAAACATTGACACGTTATGCCGCTATAGCGATTCAACAGGATAGACCACTTCAACACGGATTTCAGGTAGGTGGCATCTTGACGCTACGCAATATAAATGGAAAAGATATAAAAGTTTTTCTTTCGAAAAAGGACTATGAAGCTTTTATGGATATCTACATTCCCCTAAAGAGAAGCGAGTTGTTTAACAAGGAAATTAAAGAATGAGGAGGAATTCGATGTGAACTTTTCAAAACAAATACATATATGGTTTTACACCTTTTGTGTATTAGTAGATTACCTCCTCATAAGTGCAAGTTGGCAACATCACCTAGACAACTTGCAATTTGGCATAAGAGGTCACACTTGGCTATTTCCTTTTATAATTGGAATTGTTTTAAGTGTAATGACTCTTTTTGGAATTTTTATAACATTCTTTTATAATTCTAAAAATCCGTATTAAATTTTCTAAAAACTATAAACTTTTGTGATTAATTCATATCTGCGATACCTATATTATATATCGTACACAGGAGGTACGAGTATGAAATACAGTTCTAAAATGCAGGTAGTTAACGCACTTCGTTCACAGCTATCATCAAATAAAGGTCAGATCGAGAGAGGTATTTCAAGAATTTATGAATATCAGACAATTTCAGAACAGTCAGCTAGAGACGTAAAACTCAATAACGGAGTTGGTTTTACACCTGCTGACGCATATATCCTTTCAAGCTTTGCACAGCAGATTAACAAAGGTCGACATCTTTCAGAAAAACAGATGAACATAGCAAAACGTTTGATGCCTAAGTACGCAGGTCAGTTGATTGAGCAGTCAATCAACAAAGGTCTTATTCAGAAGACAAAAGAAGGTTACGTTTTTTCAGGAGCTAAAAAAGTTGAGGCTAAAAAGGAAGAGACAACTTGGAATGAAGCCGATGAAAGACGTTGGATTGAATATAAAAACGAATTTGCTCGTCGCGAAGCTGAACAGGAAGCTGAAGCTTTTAGAGCGAAAATGGAATATGAAAACTTTTTGAATAAACGTTAAAACAGAGCGGAGGCTCTCATCGGAGTAGTATGAAGTACGAGTTTCGTTATTACAAACCTGAAAGCATTGGTAAAGAGAATCCGGTTGAAAATAAGGATTACATCTCTTTAATGGGCTGTATTGATAACCATATCTGGGTTAGGTGGCTTACAAACAAACGAGCTGCAGGTAAATCCTCTGACGAATGCACCTACAAGGAATTGATGAAAATCAATTCTAAGGTTTTTAATCGTATTCTAAAAAGAAGAGGAGAAGTACTTGAAATTGTAAATAAAGGCAATCCTTCTACCTATATTAAAAACGAAATCGAGACTGGAAGTAAGAATAGTTGCTTTCAATGGGTAGAGGTTGAGTAATGGAATTGCACGCAGCTTTAGAATTTTTTGAACTTAAAAGAAAACTCGAGGAAAGAGGTAAAGAGGTACTTACAAAGTTTCACGAGTATCACGGAAGAGGAATTCGAAACTTCACAAGCCTAGGAAGCTGGGACTTTTTTGAATTTGACGAAACTCGACCTGTAGCTCGTTATAGCGAATATACAGGTGATACACTCTGTGTACTTCCAATTGATATTTTTATTGACGACGAAAAGCTAAAAGATTACCTAGATACTAGAGAAAAAGAATACTTAGAAAAGCAAGCTAGGTGGAATGCGTCTATTGAAGCAGAAGAAAGAGCTCAATATGAAAAGCTAAAAGCAAAGTTTGAAAAATAATAAAAGCCTCCTTAATTGGAGGCTTTTCTTTTACATCTCATAATAATTAAAGTATTCTGAAAAATACATCTATTTTATCCTATATTATAAACATAGGAGTCTAGTATGTTAGTTTATGGAAGATATGACGGTAACCTAGTAATTATTCTTAAACAAAACAGGTTTGGTAAGTTTGTATTAGATGTTTATAATTCAGGTTATAACAAAGTACGATTTATCACAGATATTGATCAGAGTAACTTACCAAAAGAGTTCCTTAAAAAAGGAACTGCTGAAGATTGGATTGACGCCTTATTAGATAACGTTGTTGAAGGTTACTATAAGAAATACTACTTTATTCCTTTTACTGCTAGGAGAATAGGAGACCGTATTTGTAAGTCAATGGTAAAATTAACAAAAGAAAAATATAAGAGTAATGAAGGGATATGGAGATAACAATGGAAGAACCTGTAACTGAAACGTCTATTAAGACACCTGATTACGAAATCATCCTAAAGTCAAAAGTTCTCACTCCTTGGTCCCAGCTTTTGAAGGGATTTGTAGGTCAGTTAAAAGCTCAGGGCTATATAATAGATGGTAAAGACTTAGAGAAACTCGAGTCATTTTGGGAGGAGTAGAATATAATGGATACACTAAAAGAGTCAGTCATTAAAGCTTACAATGATAAGATTGAAGCAATTGATAGGAAGATTGAAAATGCAAAAGCAGATAGAGAGGCTGCTAATGTTGAAATAAAAGAAAACGAGTCTGAAAAAGTCAGGCTTGGTAAAGAGTGTACGGAGGTTCTTAAACAGCTCGATGAAAAAGGTAAAATTGATAAACCTAGCTTTCATCTTTTACCAAGCGACAGCGTAAATCTCTCCAAAGAAGCCTGTGAAAAAGCAAACAACTGGGTACAGACTCATGAGTTAGTATATCATACAGCTGAATTTTTGAAACTATCTCACAGATATATGGGTTGTACACCTTGTTCAAATTACGAGCTTAGAGCAGGTTGGACGGCGTTAGGTAGATATGTAAGTCTCGTGTGCACAGAGTGTGAAAAGCGAAAGGAGTATATTCGAGATTACGAATATGCCATAGAGGAGATTGGTTAAGAATGGGTTCATATTTCGATTATGTAGTTGAAAGAAAGGTAGACTCAAATTGGAGTTTCGTCGCTAAATCCACCTATGAAGATAACGAAGCTATCAATCCTTATATCTTGAGAGGTTTGTTTTGGGATACGGAGTTTCAAGAGCGTGTTCCTGATGATATTTCAAGTGAAACTAAATTAGAGTTTTATGAAAGAATTGGAGTTTATGATAGAAAAGAGCTGGACGTACTCAGGAACGCTACTAAGACACTTACAAATCCAATAGCCGTACACGGTAAAATGCGCGCGATAAATGTTTTAGAGTATTTGTGTAAACACTATAGTTCAAAGTTTAGAAAAACTTTGATAAGAGTTGATTTAGATGGTATTGTAAAATACTGGAGCAATGTTAAACCTTTCTTAAGGTTTAAAGATGCCGATCTAGTAGATGTTTCGGTTGAAAAACTAAAAAGTTGGATTAAAGATGGATTGATTGAAAATCTTGTCGAAACAAAATACGGTTATCAACTGGTATGTGAAAGTCCGTATGCTGCAATTATGTATATTCGTGACTACGGCATGTTAAAGGATGTCGAAGATCCTTCCGAAATACTTGTTGGTGAAGTTTGTCAAGTTACTTATCTAGATAAAGACGGAAATGAGATTCCTCAATATCATCTTAAAAGATCAGCTCGATGCTCAACAACAAGAGATATCGACTCGATGATCGATGAGCTCAAGGCTGACATTGAACGTGTAAAGAAATCAAATACTATTGAAAATATTGTACGGGATGAAATACGTAATTTGGTTAATGAGCTAGCTACTGAAGAAGATAAAAATACAAATCTTTATAAGGAGCTCATAGAGTATTGTGGAGAAGATGAGGTGTATGGAGATGAAGAGTATCTTCAGGAGCTAGAGAATCAATTACATGAAGTTGAAAAAATCAGAGCAATCATGGGGCCTACAGAAACAGGTAGAGTTATTTGGAGGATAGAATAATGACTCTAACACCATTTCATTTAGGTTTTAGAGGTAGTTTATGTACACAATTCATGCCGACTCACACCTCTTTACAAACTCTACCAGAGAGGTATTCGAAAGAGGAGATTCAGGCTTTGATCGACTCCGTAGAAAAGACTACAGATGAAATAACAAACGAACCAACAGTTACAAACTGCGGTTGTAGACAATGTAGTATTGTAATGTTAAAAATATTGGAGATGTATGGCAAGGCTTGATATTAAATCCTTTGAAAAAGGTATTGAGAAGATTGATGAACAGATTCGAAAACTCGAAGAGCGAAAAACAAAACTTCGAGATAAAATTCACAATACAGTTGAATGCCCAACGTGTCATTGGCATTGGGACGCTCTTTATTTGGTAAATGTAACTAAAACAATAAAAGTTGCAAAAGGTGTAACAGATGAAAAAGTAGAGGCTTTATGGACTTGTCCAATGTGTAAAACCCAAATTCATCAAGTATTTAAAGACCTGAGCGATCAATGGTACGGAGAAGAAAGTGGTGAAGAGGTTTTACTTGAAGGTTCAACTGACAAAGTTACAAAAGTAAAAGAGGTTCGAGAAAAGTTTAACTAAAACACCTATACTGTATGTAAATAACTCAAAAAGTAATTTAGGTGTGAAATTAGCTAGGAGGTATAATGAAGACATATCGATTAAGAGAGGACTATCCTCGTGTAGGAGACTCTAAGTACTTTTATAATGTCTGGTATAAAATCACTAATCCTCACGCTGGTTATATTCCAAAAGAAGGTGATGAGGTTATACGAAATCCTTTTGCGAGTATGTCGAATTTTGCTAGAGTAGCTGCTTATGCTCTCAAGAAACCTGACGCCGAAGAAAAGATGATTGGACATTACGCTCGACAGCCATTCGGTTCCATTAAACTCTTTTTTGAAGGAGATGTTTCAGAGTATATTTGGGATTCAGAGGAGGATAAAGGTAAAATTATCTGGGAATGTAGAATGTTCCTCGACACGCTTAAACACGGTTCAGAGCGAATTGCATCAGGTAAAACTAAAGAAGAGGTTCATAAAAGAGTAGCTGAGCTACTAGATGCAGCTGGCGCAGTTTTAGATGTAACTAAAACTCAAGAGGAAATTGATGACCTTGAGAAACAAGCTATTACTATTAATAAAAAGGTTAGAATCTTAAATAATTTGATTAGGAGCGAAGCATGATAGGGGATGAAGCATACGAAGAAAAAGAAGTTGATAAAGATGTAATGTACAATATTATACCAAATGTTGCGATGCATTCGAATACAGACTTAAATAGCTACGCAAGTGTAGAAACGTGGCTACTTACAAATAAATGTTCAGATGTAGGTAAAATCTGGGATGCTCTTTTGGAAGAGAAGCTTCACTCGGAAGGTGTTCGGGGTTCTACCTTAAATACTGTCAGAGAAATGGCGAATAAACTCAAAGTTGAGGATATCAATACTCTTGAAAGGGTAGATGTTGATCAACCTCACTACAACGTAATGTTTAGCGGTGGTTGGGATTCAGTATCTTTGATTATTCATCACCTTGAAAAGGGTGAAGCAGTAGTTCCCTTTTATATTATCTTTGATGAACAATGGGTACCAATTGCACAGCTTACAATTAACATACTTCGAAAGGTTTATGGAGCTAAACTGCTGGATAACCTACACATCATGTTCGGACCTTTGTACTGTCGAGGTAATGAGGAATTAGGTTTAGCTCAACAATCTTTTGCAACTTTTTATGCATCTCGAATTGATAGACGTTTTCAGGAGCACGCTATCGCGACTGAGATTGCGTATTGTATGAATGATGATGCTATTTCATATTTAGATGATTTGAGGGCGTTATACGATGCAAGTTTGAGAATTACTTATCCTATAATGCAAAATTCGGTACCTCTTAACTTTCCTCAGACAAAATTCAAGCATAAAGATAATTCAGATTTTGTCGAAGACTGGATGCGAAACAGAGGTATTGCGCTACCTGTAACTGGATTAGACAATTGCGAAGTTTCTTTTGAGTACACAATTGATAAAGAAAATAATTATTGGATTGCAATGTTAGCAAAACACGACTATGATGATCCTTGGCATAAAAAAGAAAATAAAGAAACTGGTCTTTTTGCAACAGCGATTATTATGAAGCTTACCGGTATGACAAGAGATCCAGTTACACTTGGACCTGATGCTAAAGTAGACTCAAGAGATGATATTCTCGTTAGTTCACCTTTGGAAGTGGAGTGTGAAAAAATTCTGGATAAGAAGTTTAAGGAAAATGCTCCAAAGGTTGATTTAGATGAATTTGAATCTTTTGAAGACCGTAAAAGAAGGTTAGCTGAAAAAATAAGTAATGCAAATGAAACTATTGAAAAGTATGCTAAGCGAGGTGTAACAACCAAGGTTGTTAAAGTTCCTAAAGACAAATCCGGTGAAAAGATGAGCTACAAAACTGTTACAAAAGTAAAGCTAAAGACAGGAAACAAAAAGAACAGTGAGGAAAACTAAAGGATCATTATGATAGAAGTACCGAACTATAACAAGTTATTACCATTAGTAGATAAGGGAGAAACTTTATATTACTATAGTCTTTACCAGGTAAAGGAGGTACATACGCGAGCTGAGGTAATCGACGCTTTAAGTTATGGTTTACACCTCTATACTAAAAAGGAATTAAAGGAAAGAGAAAATGGCAAAAGAAGAAGACAAAAAAATGGAGAAGTTTAAGGAAACTCTAGACACGAATTTCCCTGAACTAGTTGCCTACTTCAAGGCGACTGAGGACGGTAAACACATCTTCGAATTTTACAAAAAAATAGAGGAGCGATATTGTGTACCAAAAGGTACCAATGTTCGAAGAAAACTAGAGCTTGTAGGTGTACTTGAAAGGGTGAAAAACAGAGATGGTACTTGTGACTATAAACCAACCTATGTTGCAGATGTAGACCATATTTGGCCTGCAATGTTAAATATTACACTTAATCTACACGGTGTATGTGTAGATACAAGTTGGTAAAAAGGAGTTTAATAATGGATGCAAAAGATGTACCGGTTCCTAAGGCACCTGAATTGGAGTTGATAAAAGAGGATTACAATCCTATTGGACTTCTTCGTGAAATATTTACAGCTATATTTAAACATAGGAGTGAAAAATGAGTTACGATAGTAAAAAAGATACACAAAAACACATTGCAAAGGTAAGACATTATGTTTACAATTGTGCAGATGAACTTTATGAAAGAGGTGAATTACACGATTGGGATAAAATTGAAGACGAAGTAGAGAAGAAACTTTTTGATGAGTACACTCCGAAACTTGCCGGTTGTACTTACGGAAGTGATGAGTATAAGGAATTTTTGAAAGGACTCAAACCTGCGTTAAACCGTCACTATAGGAACAATAGACATCATCCTGAACATTTTGAACAAGGTATAAGAGATATGAATCTTATCGATATACTTGAAATGATTTGTGACTGGAAAGCAAGTTCAGAGAGGCATGCAGACGGTGATGTTTACAAATCGATTGAGATAAACCAGGACAGGTTTGGTTATTCAGATGACTTGAAGCTTGTTTTGAAAAATACAGTTGATTTTCTAAATCAGATTGAAAAGGAGGGAAACAATGCTTAAGAAGATGGAAGTAACAGTTGAAATTGTTGTTGAAGAGGGTGTAGACGCACAGGATATTAAAGATAATATTGACAATTTAGGATATCTCTCAGAAAAGGGTGTTAAGTATGTAGACAGTGAATTTGTAGGTTGGGACTAAAGAATGAAGGTATATGTAAACCGAAACGAACAAAAAGTAAATGGTTTATATCATCATTACTTTATTGAAGAACCTGTGACGCAATTTACCGAACACTGCGAGAGACAAAACGATGATGGATCATTTACATGTATCGGAGACTATATGGTCGGACCTGAATTGTTTTCAAAAGAAAATGCAGTTGAGGTAAGACCTTCTGAGTGTACACCATCCGTTATTTTTAGAAATAAAGGTCTTGTAGTTCGTACTCCTGCAGGTGACGATCATGAAAACGGTGGTATTGTCCTTTCAGAGTTTGTAAGAGATGAACCTACTTGTGAAAAGGGCCTACCTAGAAAAATGAAAAAGAATATAAAAAAATTCATTAAAGAAAACATATTAGCTTGTATATTGCCAATTTTACAATTTACTTGTTTAGTGTTAAGTTCTTACAATGCATTTTTTATTCATAAAAACAAATGGTCTACGGTATGGGGAGCCGTAGCAAGTATTTGTTGGGCAATTTGTATTTGTTTTAGCCTCTACGATGTAAAGCGCAGATGGACTTGTTTTAGGTTTTATGAAGATAATGCTTCAACAAAAGAATGCACTAAAAACGATTCAGGAGTCATCATTGTTGATGTAAATAAATTTAATAAGAGGAGGAAAAAGAACAATGAAGACAGAACAAACGTTTGAAGACTTTTTAGGAGAAGTTAAAAAAGAATCTCCTGATTTTGTAGAGAGTATGGGAGTCGAGTATTTCAAAAATATGTGGAATACGCAAAAGACAATGCAAGCACAAATGCTCGCAGTTAAAAAAGCCTTTGCAAGCTGTACAACTACAAAAGGATGTTTAGCTGATTTTAAGAATTTAGATCCAACTATATTGGATGCTACTCAGGAGTTTATTACCTACACGTCAAATTGGTTTGAACAGAATCTATTAACCTCTTTAACAAGGGATAAGGTTTACAAGATTTATGCGGAACCAGGAGTTGTTGCTTACTTAAAACTTCTAAGATCCTTCCATTCAGAGAAAGAGGAACCTCTTGGAGTTTACAAAGAAGGTTATATTGAAACGGTTGATCATCCTGTATACGTTTATAAGGTTCCTCCAAAGCTTATTGATTTTGATTATATTTTAGCTGAATGTGAGGATGGTACTTTTGTAAAGTATCTGCTTGACGGATTGCAAGACTACTATGAGAGAAAAGAGAAAGCTCAAAAAGTAATTTACGAAGATCCTGGTGATATTTATTTTGAAGGTAAGGAGCTTGGTGAAGTCCGTATTACCATAGGAAACAAAATCTTAAGAGATAAGTTCAAAGAGTTACAGGATTTTGCAGAAAAACAAAGAGACGCACTACCTAATAGTGACATTGATGGAATTGTTGCTTGGGACACCATTTTGAATTTTATCTACGAAGAAGGACTGAATAGTCCTAGATGGAATGATTACGGCGGCAAGTAAAAATTATTTTAAGCTATAGCTTGATATAAACTTTTAGAAGGTCCTTATATAAGGACCTTTTCTTTTACTCTGAGGCGTCACCTATAATTGTTTTTGCATACTCTATGAAGTCGTCAATGATTACGTCGTCGCCTGTTGTTGTAAGATCTTGGTCACTTACCTCGCTAGCATAGTCGTTAATCAAACCCATATACTCAGGGTAAGCTTCCTTAATTGTAGCTCTTAGTACGTAGAGCTGATCGTTATCTAAACCTTCGTTTAATTTTTTCATATTAAAACCTCCATTTATTTAGTAGAAAATCTACATTTAAACCCTATATTATTATCAAAGAGGTTTATATGATTAGTATTCGTGAGAATGTTTTTGAAACAAATTCAAGCTCATGTCATAGCTTGACAATGAACTGTAAAAAAGAAGATATTGAAAAATTCAATAAAGGTGAATTGTGGTACGTAGAATTTCCTGGAGAGTACCGTTGTAACAAATTCCATACTACAGAAGAAATCGTTGCGAAGATGAAGGAGATTGATCCTGGTGATGTTGACCTAACTTACGGCTACGGAACATTTTCAGAGGGTCTTGAGATTTGGTCCTATGACAGCACGGATATTGCAGATGAAAAGAACTTTGTAAAATGGTTACTTGACAGCTTAAACGTTGAAATGTTTGATTGGGTTTTCAACGACGATCCTACACCAAAATATTTCTCAAAAAAGATCCTTCGAAGAGCTATCGAATCTATTGTAGAGAGTGCTTGGAACTCACCTCTTTATACTGTTGAAGACTTTTTCGATTACAAAGGAAATGTTTGTGACATTAGTTCGGACTACAGTGATATCAAAATGAATAAAGAAACTAAACAGTTTGATATTTACGAAAATGCTGATCCGAATAATATTCGTATTGAAATAGATTTCAGACACTAACTCTATATTGTGTTATATAAAGGAGAATACATTGGAAGTAATTTTTGAAGAAACCTCTTTGCAAGGTGACTACAAGTATAGGGTTGAAATTCACTACAAAGATGATAAAGTTACAGATCTTGTAAAAGGAGTTGTCCGAAATAGTCCGGAAGGAATTATTACATCTTACGATATTGAACAGTGGATTGGTGTAGCAATTGATGGTAACATAAACATCTTTATTACGGAACCAACCTCAAAGCTTTACTACATTGGTCCAAGTACTTGGAGAATGGAAATATTAGCTAAAATGCCTACACAAGCTCTTGCAAGGGAGATTATTGCGGAAATTGAAATTAAAACTGCAAAGAAACTTACAGAGCTTGTAAAGGTTGAAAAAGCAAGATGTACACCTCCAAAATCATTTGAAATGTTTGTAAAGGAAGATACAAACGCAGATTGGAATAAGGTAAAAGAAACTATTAAGAAAGCTGCAGAAGAAATAAAGGAGAAGGAAATGTCAGAAGCAACTCATGGAGATATATTAAAGTATGTAAATAAGAATGGCATTACATTCTGTGCTTGGTTTAAACCAACTTGGAAAAGAGATGAGACCGTTAACATTAGTGTTGACGATGTCTTTAATGAGTGTATTACTCAAGTGGTTGTTAATCTTGATACACCAAACATTAATTTTGCAAAGACAATTGAAAACAATACACATAAAGACTTCTACGATAAAGTATGCCGTAGCTTGCAGGAGGTAGAAATTATCTGGGCTATTCTTCTAAATACTTTCAAAGCAGCTTATGAAGACTACTTCAAAAAAGAGTTGAATAAGGCCATCTTAAGGCACAACGTAAATGCTCGAGCGCTTTATGCAGATGAACAGAGAAAGAACTCAGATACAACTCCTAAAAGAGGCAATCGTCAGCTCGAGGTTTCAGGTATATTGTCAACAGGTCTTCACTACAAGTTGGTTGGTGTAGTTGATTTCGAAAACAGTTTTGCAACAAACAATCTTGTTAGTAAGGATACTCCAATACAGGGTTGTGTTCTCGTATTAGACAACGATAATCCTACTTTCCACGCGACTTGTACAATTTCCTTTGATATGCGTGAATTTGAAAACCGTAATCAGCTTTACAACCTTATTATAACTCGTTCAAGATTTTACAAACTTTCGGAAGATCAGGTAAGTGAAATCATTGATAAGTTCTGTAATGAAATCTGTAAAGTTCACAAAGATGTATTTGGTAGGTCACCTATTGAGTTAATCGTAGAAAAGAAACTTTCAGCACTTTTGAAAGAGATGTACGACACCGAAGCAAATTGGGTTGCGACATCAAAAACTCACAGACGCATTCTTTATGAATTGGATCACCTCGAACCATTTCAGACTGCAGTAAAGCGTCAGGATTTGAAAAAAGAGGAACGCGACGTTAAGGAGATACTCAAACGTTTGAGAGAACATTATGAAGAGCTTTATACTGTAATTCGTGAGCGGCTTGAGCAGGAGGAAAGTTAATGACTTGCAAGGTTCAAGGTGACATTGAGCATAAGGAAGAAACAGTAAAGAAAGATGTGACTGCGAAAAACGTTGAAAGTATTATTCAACAGAACAAAAGGCTGTTAGATGAGAAAGCCGAATCTGCGAGAAAAGAAAGAGTTGAAAAGGACCTTAACGATCTACAGGAGACTGTAAATACTGAGTATCTAAATTCAGTTTCCACTCGACCTTATATTTTTTACGGAATCTCTAAAAATGGAAAAGAAGGTAGCGATACAATAGACCATTGGATTCAGCCTGAGTCGATTCGTGAGTTTAAAGAAAAGACTGGTTTTAGGTGTTTGAAAATTAAGCTTACGCAGTTTCATCTTTTGTGGTGGAAGTATAACAATACACCGTTCTACAGATTCGTAATTACTCACCTTAAGGATGATGACCAATTACTTAACTGTATTAAAGAAAACGGTTACAATACGTGGAAAATAAAAATCGCGAAGGAGTATTAAATTGGCATACAGCAGGATTGAGCGACTTAAAGGTTTACTGAAAGCTGATCTTGTCCTTTTCCGGTTAAATCTAACCGGAACATTTTGTCCAAATTGTGCAATAACAAAAGGTGAATATCCTACAGCTGGCTTTAGGAGATTATACGATAGTATGTATCATAAGTATAAATTCTACATGCGTTGTAGGTATTGTAACACGACAACACCGGCCTATGAAAATCCAAACGACGTAATAGAAAACTGGAACGATTTATTTATTAAAAAGGAAGAGAGCTTAATTTTGAATGGAGATAAAAATGGAATCTGAGTTTCAGAAGGGTTATAAAAAAGCCTTAGCAGAGTTGAAAGAAAAGTTTAAAGATGATACATACTATACAAAGGACTATGTCGATGAAGCTTTTAAGAGTTTAACAGAGGAACATAAAAAAACCGTTAAACCTACAATTTACTTTACTCGCTTGAATAAAAAGGGTGAGCTTGAAGCAGATTGGGAGACTACACACTATTACGCTGAACACCCTGAAGAATTTGCGACCGCTCAAGAACCTAAACAGCTTGAGATACCTGAGCTTGTACTGGTCGATAAAAATAATGAAAACTTTAAAAAGATAATGGGTGATCTAGTTGGTAAAAAGACACCCGAGATGTGTGCTGCCGAAAATAAGCTTATGTTTCAAGGTATAGATAACATAATATCTAAGGCCGATCCAAAACATCTAAACGCAATCGGTCAGCAGATTATTTTCTTGACAGAAAACCCAGCTACATCTATAGCATTAGGTAGATTGTTTAACGTAAACCTGAGTCAGGCTAGTGCGATGACGCAAGTTATAGACACGTTGGTGAAATCTGAAAGCTTAATTCAATTCAAAGATGCAATGTAGTTATACTTACCTTACTAATTTTAATTAAGGAGTATTAATTACATGAGATGTGCGAAACGTAATAGAAGAGTGTATGAAGCAGCTCCCTCTACAAGAGACTCTAGAGGTCCTGCATTAAAAAGAGCAGCAGATGGTATTGCTGCAGTTAGTTTACCTGAAGAGGCTACGCAAAGGCCATTTGTAGTAAATGGATTGAAATCTACCCTCGTAAAGTTGTTTGATGACTCGCGTTTTTCGGGAGAGAATTTTTTCGAAAAAAGAATAGATTTTCTTAATGAAATATTAACCTGTTATGCATACGTAGATATGGCAGAAGCAGGAGCTTATCCACATGCATTGAATAAGTATGATAAAATGACTCTCACTGGTTTTATTATAACGTTAGGTTACTATCAAGCAGATGGTTTAGAGACTTGGAAACCTTCAATTGTAAAATTCCTCAGAGATTGTGGTTTTGAAGAAGTAATGCTTGACCATATGATAGGTTTTGGTGTAGACCTTCAGAATTCTGATGATGTTTTACAAGCTGAAAGAAATCTATTTAAGGCTCTAAAACAATTTATTGAACGTAAAGATCTTGCTCAAAAGTCATATAAAACTACGTCTAGCATGTCAGATAGAGAATACTCAATCTACAAAGGTCTTGCTCCATCCGATGATTGCTCTATCGACTGGTGGTGTGGTACAGGACATTTCAAAATAATACTTTCACCAAGTAATGACCTCATCCTTGAAGGTGAAAATGCAACATATCCTTTAAAAAAATCGGCTCCAGGTACTTCAGATTGGGCAGTTGCATCAACAAACTCCCTTGTTAAAGCTATTTGGAGAGCAACAGATCTTAACGGCCTTTTAGATGAATCAGATTTAGAGCCTCTTAAGGATTTACTTATAGCTCAAGAGTATATGGATGCATCAGATCTAGATGGCGACATCTGTTACTCAGATGCAATAGAGGCTTGTTCAGATTTTGTAGAACAGGAGCTCGTAAATGCTGGAATTATTAAGTACGTCGGAAGTATGGTAGACTTTACAAATCTAGACAACGTAGCTGCAGCATGTGAGGCAATTACTCGATTCTTAGAGTCTGTTGATCTCATCCTTCCAGGTGGTCGTGCTAAAGCTAGAAGAGCTGTAAATAAGAATCGTAAACACAGAATTACAGCAAATCCAAACTTGAAAGCTATTGGTGAGTCAAGAAGATTTGCAAGACGTGGTCGTTAATCATTAACGACAATATAAAAGCCTCTCCTAGGAGAGGCTTTCTTTTTGAAACTAGTCTCTTACAATTTCAATTCCGTAACGTTCACAAACTTCGTGTTCTATACAACAACCATTGAAATCCTCCCAATGATCTCCAAATACCGCGAAATCTGCCTCAGACAACTTCTGTAAAGACTTTCCCAAATACCATACAGGTTTAGTTACAACACCGTTCTCTTTAGGTGCATCTTCAAAGAAAGAATCAATTACTTCAAACTCTCCGTGTACCTTTCTTGCTTCTTCAATCAAAGCATTTCTCTCTGCTTTAATCTCTTCATCTGTCTTACCCTTCATTGGCTGACTAATAAATAGTTTTTTCATTGTTGTGCTCCTTAGTAAGATTATAGTTAACTTACAACTTTTCAAACTATAATATAAATATCATGGACGATCCAAAAAAATTATTATTTTTAGATGTTGACGGTGTATTGAATTCTTCCGCTTTTTATAAGTCCGATTTTCATAGACAAGAGAGAGAAAAGTATGGTGCGGAAGCAAGACAATATGATTTGAAAAAGCTAGATTTACTAAAAGAAATTCATGATAGAACAAATTGCACAATTGTAATGTCTTCGTCTTGGAGATCTTTTTATTTTAATCCAAGTTCAGAATCTAGATTGGGTTGTGGTTGTATGTCTTTACATAAGGATCTAGAAGACAGAGGAATCGTTATAAAATATAAAACAGGTAATGAGTATGATGAAAAGTTATATGCAATTTACAATGGTTGTAAGTGGGTAAAAAATGAAGATGGTACATATCATACAGAATGGGTTGAACCTGAAGATAGAGTCTGGGTTGAGAGAACGGAATTTTACGACAGAGGTTTACAGATAAAGATCTTCAAAGAGGATTGGGAGAAAGAGCATGGTGTAGTAGCTTTCGCAATCCTAGATGATGACGATGGAGATCTTCATTTATTTGGGGAACATTTTGTACAGACTAGCTGGTACACTGAAGATGAGGATAAGGCTGCACTAACACCTGAGCTTGTAGAGAAATGTGTGAGGTTATTAAATGACTGATATACCAAAAGAGTTTCTATTGAGCAACAAAGACATTGAAAACGAAACTTGGCTTGATACGACGAAAGATGGTTATGCTTTCTTAAAACCTTGTTTGAAAAAAGAGCCTTTAGAGGCTTCTAAAATAGTTGAAGACGATTGGCCTCCAGATGGTTGCGGAATCGGAATAGGTAGTAGCTATAGAGAGGACGATTGGTTATGATAATTAAAACAGTAGAGGATCTTAGAAACGCCTTAAGAGGTATTCCTAGTGATTACGAAATTAAGGTTTCGGATGGAAATCTTAGATTAAATATCGCAAGCGTTACTAAGACTGACGAAAGAAAAACCTTTGGAGATTCTTTTGGATATGGATATTCGGGTTGGTATACAAATCATTATTGTATGCTTAATTTAGAAAAAGGAGTTTAACTTGAAAAATTATATAACATCAGATTTGCATTTATGTCATAGCAACATAATAAAGTATGCTGAAAGAGTTGATTATCAACCTTTTACAGATGAAAGTACTGAGAGAATGAATTGGGATATTGTTAATGCGATCAATAAACAGGTTCCCGATGAAAAAGATGTTGTACTTTGGAATCTAGGTGATTTGTTTTACGGTAAAATGTTTACCGCAAAAACCTTGGACGAACTGAAAGCTTATATAAACGTTATGAAAGGTAAAAATCGTACCTTGAATATTGTTTTAGGTAATCACGATAGACAGTTTAAGCAGTGGGCTGATTGGAAGAAATTACGACCATTAACGAACAATTCATCTTTTACAACTATTTTTCAACAGCTTGGATTCACAAACGTATATGATCGTCCGGTTCTCTTTGATGATAAAATCATTTTAAGTCACGAACCGGTTTTCTTGAAAAAGGACTCACAGTTTGTAAACGTACATGGGCATACTCATCAAATTGATATTGATGAAAGCTATTTCACTTGGGACCTTGAAAACTATAAGATGGTTCGAAAAGCTTACAAAGATTCAGGTAGAGAACCTCCACCTTTACAGCATAAAAAGGACTGGGAAAATTGGATAGTAGATCTTAAAATGTATATCAATATTTGTTGGGATGCTACAGATTACAAAGTAAAAAACCTTAACGAAATCGCAAAAAATCTCTAAAACTTTTTGTAAAATGTACACGAAAATGTGTACATTTTCCTTGTGCAGAACCTATATTATATCTGTACGTAGGAGGTACGACATGAAGCATATTTATATGATTACCGAAGCGAGAGTTGATAACTGGTACGGAGTAGCCTTTACAAAGTACGATTATCGTGAAATCAACATTCATCAGCTTGAAGATGACAACGTTTACGTTGGTGTAAAGAAAGGTGATCGTGTTCGTATTATTGCCGGTCGTAAAAATCCTATTGGTACGGAAGGTACCGTTAAATGGTGTGGTCCAAATAATTTCGGTTACACCTTTAATGATCCAATTACAGGTAGAGAAAAGCATTGCGATCCTTCAATCCTTCTTACCCTTGACGATGGAAAGGAGGTTTGGACTCACGGAGATGTTTGTATCAACATCACAAACGAAGGTCTCGACGGTATTCACGAATTTGAATCTAAAAAAGCAGCCGACGTTTGGAAGAAGGAATATCTTGAAAACAAACCACGTAATATCGATGATGTTTGGGTTTATGAAAACAACCAGGTTCATAAAGTAGGTTACTCAATTTGGGGTCTTGCTTCAGAGGGTTTCTCAGTTTATCAGGGAAAGATTATTGAAACAGAAAATGAAATCGCTGCAGTTGTTGACGATTTCAAATACGACGTTTACTACTTCGTTCGTTTTTCAAAGGAGAGAAAACCTGATAATCTTATTAAAAGAGTTGCTACAGGTACTCATCGTAATATGGATGATATGTGGCGTGGCGATACAGGACTTGGAGATGCTTTAAAGGCATTCGAAGAGTTTGAAAAGGAGGTCGCATAATGACCCTTAACCAGATTATCGCATATGCAGAAGCTTGTGGTATTGATTTTGACGCAGAGGTCTTAACCGTTGGACCAAACCTTAAGGGAGAGACTCTTACCTCCACAATGAAAGTCGAGCAAGTTGGTGTTTGTAACGTACCTGAAAAAGATGAAACCTTGGAACACGGACAACTTTGTATTATTTCAGACTACTATTCCTACAACGCTAAACTCTTTAAAGATGTAAAATTGTTCAACGTCGTAAACTCTTTTTAAGACAAACCTAGATACAGTTTTCAAAGTATTCGCTGGTATATAAATCTTTACCAGTGTAATTTTTGAGAATCTCTATTATCTCCTCTTTAGGTTTATCCTCTAAAGATTTTTTCGGTCTTAGATATATGAGCTTAGGATTCTTCTCTTGAAAAACTAGTTTAAGAATATGTTTATCAATAACTGCTAGGTTACTAGATCTGTTTAGTAAATCATTATTTCCAAACTCATCGATTACATAATCAAACTGACAAACAAAGTTTAAATTATCTTCAACCTCCCTGTATCTATAGAGATCTCGATCCCAGAGAAAGCAAAGACCACCGTATTTCAAGTACAACTCATCCATCTCGTTCGCGAATTCTTTTACACATTTATTAAAACAACAGAAGTCGTTAAATCTTAAAGCTTGATGTAGTCGAGTTCGTTCAGATAGATCCGCGTGTGCATTAACGCTCACTAACAGGCCGTAGTTTTTATTCTTAAGCTCCTTCATCTCCTTTAGGTCTGAAAAGTGAACATTATCAAAAAGAGTTATATGTATCATATTACACCTC